>ENA-UESE01000504-UESE01000504.1-human-gut-metagenome-genome-assembly--contig:-NODE-504-length-46579-cov-10.852587_pt1 | contig 46579 bp, 42 predicted proteins | sample MGYA00242995_ERZ507996 | MGnify/ENA primary metagenome ERZ507996 (study PRJEB26167, sample SAMN06115489) | human gut metagenome | host: Homo sapiens | place: China:Sichuan | collected 2015-04-15...
TGGTCAGATTGACTGTAGTGTTGTTGCTGATAAAGATGCCATTCGTAGTCGTTCCCGTTAAGGTCTTGCCGTCAAACTCGGCAACATTATCAGAATCAATTACAACGTAATCAGAATAACCATACCCGAAAGTGATACTTCTGGTTTCTAATGTAGACACATCAAGGGTATCACTGCTGTTAAGCAGCATGATGCCATCATTGGCATCCTCTGCCATAACGCCTGTTTCCGGCAGCTCCACCTCGTCAGCAGGCGTGTTTGCATTGCCGTCCGAAACAGTATTCTCTGCGACTTCTGAATCATCGGCTGCATTTACAGTCATGAGTCCGGAATAATCTATCATAGAATTTACCATCAGAACCGAAAGAGCAAAAGCAAGAATCCGCTTTCCTCCATGTTTTGAAGACAAATTCTTTATTTCTATTCTACTTTTCCGAATATTTGTTCCTGTTATCTTTTTCATAATGGTATAGCAGCCTTTCCTGTGTGATAAAATTCCCCATCAGCAGTCACTGATGGGGAACATTTACAAACTACACTATTCTCATCCCACCTGTATAGCAAGTGGCTTCATTTACTTTTATCTTCAGTATATACAGTGTTTTTGAAATAATCAACCTGTTTTTTCAGGTTTGGAAATCATTTTTCTTTCTATTTTTCTTTCTTATACGCTCTTCACGGCTTCCTTCATTTCCTTTACATACTGATATAAGTAGGGAGCCGCCTCTGTGCCATGCTCCGCAATCAGCTTCACAATGGCACTGCCTACGATAGCCCCGTCAGAAATTGCCGCCACCTGTTTTGCCTGCTCGGGGGTACTGATACCAAATCCAACGGCACAGGGAACATCTGTCACCTTCCGGATGCTTTCCACAATGCTCTTTAAATCTGTTTTGATTTCCTTTCTGACTCCGGTGACTCCCATGGAGGATACCACATAAATAAAGCCCTTTGCTTCCTTTGTAATCATCTGGATTCTCTCCTCTGATGTAGGCGCTATCATGGAAATCAAATCCACATGGTGGGCACTTGCAGGCTCCTCTATCTCCGCCTTTTCCTCATAGGGCAAATCCGGCACAATAATTGCAGAAACGCCAAACTCCTCGCATCTGCCAAAGAAACGCTCATAGCCGTAATGGAATACCGGATTGGCATAGGTCATAAAAGCAAGCTTTACATTGGACTGTTCCCGGACTCTCCGTACAATTTCAAACACACCGTCCGTAGTCATTCCTGCCTTTAATGCCCGGATGTTGGCATCCTGAATAACCGGACCCTCCGCCGTAGGGTCGGAAAAAGGGATTCCGATTTCAATTAAATCCGCTCCCGCCTTTTCCATTTCCAGAATATAGTTTACCGTGCAGTCTGCTGTCGGATCCCCTGCTGTTAAAAATGCGATAAATGCTTTCTTACTCATGAATATCTACCCCCCTGTATCTTGCGATTGCTGCCACGTCTTTATCTCCTCTGCCGGAAAGGCATACGATAATGCTGTCCTCCGGACTGTAATTCTTTGCAATTTTCCGGACATATGCCACTGCATGAGCACTTTCCACCGCACAGATAATGCCCTCCGTCCTTGCAATGTATTCAAAGGCATCCACTGCCTCATCATCCGTAATGGGAACATACTGTGCTCTTCCTATATCATGCAGGTACGCATGCTCCGGTCCGATGCCCGGATAGTCCAGTCCGGCGGAAATAGAATATACCGGCGCTATCTGTCCGTATTCGTCCTGACAGAAATAGGATTTCATTCCATGAAAAATACCAAGACTTCCTGTTGCAATGGTTGCAGCCGTCAGCGCCGTATCCACGCCCTTTCCTGCTGCCTCACAGCCAATCAGCTCCACACCTCTGTCCTCAATAAAGTTATAGAACATTCCCATGGAATTGCTGCCGCCGCCCACACAGGCAACCACTGCTGCCGGAAGCTTTCCTTCCTTTTCCAAAATCTGCTGCTTTGCCTCTCTGCTGATAACGCTCTGGAAATCCCGCACCATCATCGGGAACGGATGCGGCCCCATAACAGAACCAAGCACATACATGGTGTCATTGACCCGGTTGGTCCATTCCATCATGCAGGCATTTACCGCATCCTTTAAAGTCTGGGTTCCTGTTGTCACCGGATGCACCTTTGCCCCGAGAAGCTCCATACGATATACATTCAACGCCTGCCGTACCGTATCCTCTTTTCCCATGTAAATTTCACATTCCATATCCAGGAGTGCTGCTGCCGTTGCCGTTGCCACACCATGCTGCCCCGCACCGGTTTCCGCAATAATTCTTGTCTTTCCCATCTTCTTTGCCAGAAGTGCCTGTCCCAGTACGTTGTTGATTTTATGGGAGCCTGTATGGTTCAAATCCTCCCTCTTTAAATAGATTTTTGCGCCACCCAAATTCTTTGTCATTTTCTCTGCATAATACAAAAGAGAAGGTCTGCCCGCATACTCATTCAAAAGAGTATTCAGTTCCTTTTGAAATGCCTCATCCTTCTTGTAAAATTCATAACATTCCTCCAGATGAATCAGTTCATTCATCAGTGTTTCCGAAATGTACTGTCCTCCATGGATTCCGTATCTTCCCTTGCTCATCCTTTTCCCACCTTTTTATTTTTTATTCTTATTTTTATTATTTTTTCTGTTCCATACTCAACCAGTTTGCTTTCCCTGGGTACTGATGCCTCTTTTCCTCTCCCATGCCCAGACAGCTTGCTTTCCCTGGGTACTGATGCCTCTTTTCCTCTCCCATGCCCAAACGGCTTGCTTTCCCTGGGTACTGATGCCTCTTTTCCTCTCCCATACCCAGACAGCTTGCTTTCCCTGGGTACTAATGCCTCTTTTCCTCTCCCATACCCAGACGACTTGCTTTCCCTGGGTACTGATGCCTCTTTTCCTCTCCCATACCCAGACGGCTTGCTTTCCCTGGGTACTGATGTCTCTTTTCCTCTCCCATACCCAGACGGCTTGCTTTCCCTGGGTACTGATGTCTCTTTTCCTCTCCCATGCCCAGACAGCTTGCTTTCCCTGGGTACTGATGCCTCTTTTCCTCTCCCATACCCAGACGACTTGCTTTCCCTGGGTACTGATGACTCTTTTCCTCTCCCATACCCAGACAGCTTGCTTTCCCTGGGTACTGATGACTCTTTTCCTCTCCCATGCCCAGCCAGCTTGCTTTCCCTGGGTACTAATGCCTCTTTTCCTCTCCCATGCCCAGCCAGCTTGCTTTCCCTGGGTACTGATGTTTCTTTTCCTCTCCCATGCCCAGCCAGCTTGCTTTCCCTGGGTACTGATGTTTCTTTTCCTCTCCCATACCCAGACAGTTTACACAGTTTCCCTGACCTGCTTTACAAACGCCCGCATCTTTTCCAAATCCTTTTTGCCCTCTGTTTCCACCCCTGAGCTGACATCTACGGCAAAGGGTTCCAGACTGGAAATTGCCTCCGGCAGATTTTCTCTGTCCAGTCCCCCCGCCAGGAAAAATTCCCTGTCAATTCCCGCGAGCAGTTCCCAGTTGAATACTTCTCCGCTTCCCATTCCACTGTCAAAGAGCAGATAATCTGCCGAGGAATCCAGCCATGCTTCCACCTCATACCGGTTTCTTACCCTGACTGCCTTCATAACCGGCTTATGAGTGACTGCCTGAATATACTGAATATCTTCCTCTGTTTCCTCCCCGTGCAGTTGGGCAATGTCTATAATGCCATCCTCTAATAAGGAAATCACTTCTTCGCAGGACGCATCCACAAATACCCCCACTACCGAAATTCCAGCATCCAGATTTTTTCTGAGGGCTTCCGCTGTTTCTCTGTCCACCATCCGCCTGCTTTTCTCCCAGAAAACAAAGCCGATGTAATCCGGGTGGACTTCGTTGGCATATTCAATATCCTCTTTTCTGGACAAACCGCATATCTTTACCTTTGTTCCTGTCCCTGATTCCAAATTAATCTCCATTTCTGCGCACTTCTCCAACGCATCTCGAGTTTGTGTCAAATGTGTGCAGACACAAATCTCGCCGCCTTTCTCAAATTCCTTTTTGATACTTTTCTGCGTACCTGTTCTTATCTTCTCATTTGACCTTCCACAGACCTGTTTGTTTTCTCATACCTTTTCCGTTTATTCCATCCCCCGCAGGGTCTGTAACATTTTTCGTTTATCTGGGCTTCTCATCAGTGTTTCGCCAATCAGCACCGCATTTGTACCGTTTTTCTCCAGCACTTCAATGTCCTCTCTGGTTTTCATGCCGCTTTCCGATACAAAAAGCACGTTTTCCGGCACCTTTTCCCGAAGTCTTCCGGAATTTTGGATATCCACCGTAAAGTTTCCCAGATTTCTGTTATTGACGCCGATAATGCCTGCCTTTGCAGAAAGTGCCATTTCAATTTCCACTTCCGTGTGCGCCTCCACCAGAGCAGAAAGCCCCAGACTGTCAGCAATTCCCAGATATTCCGATAGCTGCATGGGGCTTAAAATAGAACAAATGAGAAGCACTGCATCCGCCCCCAGAACCTTCGCCTGATATATCATGTACTCCTCTACAGTAAAATCCTTCCGCAAAAGAGGAATCCCCACTTCCTTTCGGATTTCCTGTAAATAGGTATCCTTCCCCAGAAAATAGAAGGGTTCTGTCAATACGGAAACTGCATCGGCTCCCGCCGCCTCATATTCTCTGGCAATCTGCACATAGGGAAACTGCTCCGCGATCACTCCTTTGGAGGGAGATGCCTTTTTTACCTCACAAATGAAGCTGACCCCCGGCTTTTTCAGGGCTTTTGTGAAAGCAAAAGTCTCCTTCCCCGCCTCAATATCTGCTTCTGCTTTTTCCAATGCCTCCTTCTTCATTCTGTCCGGAGAAAGCTCCCGCTTCTGTACCTGTATCCGTTCCTCTGTCTTTTCTGCAATCTCCTGTAAAATTCCCTTTTCTGCCATATAATCTCCATTCTGCGCATCTTTTCTTTACGCATATTGCGTTTCATTACCTCCCTGCTTTCCGATTTTATTGCTGAGGGTAATAAACTGTTCCAGCTTCGCCAGTGCCTTTCCACTGTCAATCACTTCTTCTGCAAGTTCCACCGCTTTTTTCAGGCTTTCTGCCTTCCCTGCCACAAACAGTGCGGCTGCGGCATTGATGACCGCCGCATCTCTTTTTGTGCCCTTTTCCTTCCCCTCTAAAATAGCTCTTGTAATCGCAGCATTCTCCGCAGGTGTTCCGCCCAGCAAATCCCCTGCGTTACCTCTCTTCAAGCCTACTGCCTCCGGAGTAATCTCATCCATCCGGTACTCACCGCCCTTAAAGCAGCAGATTTTTGTAGGGCTGCAAATGGAAATCTCATCCAGCTTTTCCATGCCATATACAACCATGCCCTTTTTCACCCCAAGCTGATACAATACCCTTGCCATAGGCTCTAACAGCGCTTCCTCATACACCCCCATTACCTGTATGGCAGGCTTTGCAGGGTTTGTCAGCGGTCCCAAAATATTAAAGACGGTGCGAATCCCCAGTTCCTTCCGAATCGATCCTACATATTTCATGGCTGTATGATATTTCTGAGCAAACAGGAAGCAGATATCCGCCTCATTTAACAGCTTTTCCGCTGCTTCCGGCTCCAGAGAAATATTTACTCCAAGCGCCTCCAGACAGTCTGCCGCGCCGGACCTTGAGCTGGCTGCCCGGTTGCCATGCTTTGCCACAGGTACTCCTGCCGCTGCAATTATCAGGGATGCTGTGGTGGAAATATTAAAGGAATTAGAACCATCCCCGCCGGTTCCAACGATTTCCAGCACATCCTTTTCATGATTTACCTTCAGGGCATGATTTCTCATTTCCTCTGCAGAACCCGTTATTTCCTCAATCGTTTCACCCTTCATGGAAAATGCTGTCAGATATGCGCTCTTTAACACATCCGATGCCTGCCCGCTCATGATTTCGTTCATGACCTGCTTTGCCATCTCATATCCGATATCTTCCCTCTTTACCAGCTTCTTTACTGCCTCTGCGATAACCATGCTCTTTTCCTCCTTCCGTTCTCTTCCCGGCGTTTTCGCCTGTCCGTCTGTTTCCCCGGACTTCTTTACTCCGTTCTGCCCCTCTTTGTCCTGCCCTGCCTTATTCTGCCTCTCTCTGTTTGGTTCCTCGTTGTCCTGCTCTGCTCTGTTTTGCCCCTCGTTGTCCTGCCCTGCCTTATTCTGCCCCGCCCTGTTTGGTTCCTCGTTGTCCTGCTCTGCTCTGTTTTACCCCTCTTTGTCCTGCCCTGCCTTATTCTGCCTCTCTCTGTTTTGTCCTGCTCTGTCTTGCCCTGCTTTATCCTGCTCTTCCCCGAATCCCCTCAGAAAGTTCTCCATGATTTTTCTGCCCTCCGGGGTCAGCACGGATTCCGGATGGAACTGCACTCCATAAACGGGAAATTCCCGATGCTCCACTGCCATGACTTCCCCGTCCGGGGTTCTTGCCGTTATCTTTAATTCCTCCGGTATGCTTTCAGCCTCCGCCGCCAGAGAATGATATCTGGCAACCGTCATTTTGTTCTCCATCCCCCGGAATAAACGGCTGTCCGTATCCAGCTCTGCCACAGACTGTTTTCCGTGCATCAGCTTCTTCGCATAGGTAACTTTTGCTCCGAATACCTCACAGATTGCCTGATGCCCCAGACAGATTCCCAAAATCGGGATTTTCCCGGCAAGGCGTCTGATGACCTCCTCGCAGACGCCTGCGTTTTCCGGTCTGCCGGGTCCCGGTGACAGGATAATATGACTTGGAGAAAGAGCTTCAATTTCCTCTACCGTCATGGCATCATTCCTGATAACCTTTACATCCGGGCAGACAGATGCGGTAAGCTGATATACGTTATAAGAAAAACTGTCGTAGTTGTCTATTAAAAGTATCATAATATTCTCCATTTCTGCACAGACCCTTTTTGCATCCACAATGTCACCGCTTTTTACACGATTTCCTCTAAATGGCAGGCGGTTTCCATGGCGCTTCTGACTGCCGCCGCTTTCTGGATACATTCTCTGTATTCCTTTTCGGGAACGCTGTCCGCTACAATCCCTGCCCCGGAGCGGATAAATACCTTTCCGTTTTTGGAAAAGGCAAGTCTTATTGCAATACAGGTATCCAGATTTCCCGTAAAGGAAATATAACCGATTGCCCCGCCGTAAATGCCCCGTTTATTGTTTTCCAGTTCGTTGATGATTTCACATGCCCGAAGCTTCGGCGCCCCGGAAAGGGTTCCTGCCGGCAGAATCGCATCCACCGCATCCAGCGCATCCTTTCCCTCTTCCAGCATCCCGCTTACTGTAGAACCGATATGCATGACATGGGAATATCTTTCCACGGACATATATTTTTCCACCTGTACTGAACCGACCCTGCTGATTTTTCCGATATCATTTCTTCCCAAATCCACCAGCATATTGTGCTCTGCCCGTTCCTTCTCATCCGCCAGAAGCTCTCTTTCCAGTGCTTCATCCTCCTCCAGCGTTGTCCCTCTTGGTCTGGTACCCGCAAGAGGGAAGGTATACAGCTTGCCATCCTCCAGCTTCACCAGTGTTTCCGGGCTTGCCCCCGCAATCTCTCCATCCGAACCGGAAAAATAAAACATATAGGGGGAAGGATTCGTTGTACGAAGCACCCGGTAGGTTCCAAGAAGGCTTCCCTCCATTGCCGCTTCCAGCCGGTTGGAAAGCACCACCTGAAAAATATCTCCCTCCCGGATATATTCCTTTCCACGGTTCACCATCCGGCAATATTCCTCTTCTCCAAACAGTGGCTGAAACTCTGTTTTCAGTTTCAGGGGAAGCTCTTCCGCCCTTTCTCCCTTTAAAATAAGCTGCTTCATGCTTTCCAGCTCCAATAGCGCCCGGTTGTAATTTTCCTCCAGTGCATCCGTTTTTATATTCACAATCAGTACAATTTTCTGCCGGTAGTTGTCGAAGGCGATTACCTTGTGGAACAGCATCAGATTGACATCCTGAAAGCCCTCCTCGTCATAGGCATCCAGCTTCAAAGATGGCTCGCTGTACTTGATATAATCATAGGAAAAATACCCGACCAGTCCGCCGGTAAATGGAGGCATGAAGGAAAGCTTCGGACTGTTGTTCTCCTGCAAAATTCTGCGGATAGCCGTCTTAATATCCTCTCTTCCCGTCTGGCTTGTCAGCGCACTTTTGATTGTCACATTTCCGTCGTAGCAGGTAATTTCCAGAAGCGGGTCATAGCCTAAAAAAGTATATCGTCCCCACTGCTTGTTCGCCTCCGCGCTTTCCAGCAGATAAACATGACCGCTCACCTTTTTCAGCTTCCGCAAAACCTCTATGGGGGTTGTTGCATCCGCATACAGCTCTGTGCTGACCGGTATTACGCCGTATTTTCCGTTTTCACATAATTGCCTGCATTCTTCCAGTCCCGGTTGTGTCTTCATTTCTTCCTCCCTTTCCCTGTCTTATCCTCTTCTTATTATCCTTTTGCTGCTTCCTTTATCTGTACCTTTGACCTTATCTTTTTATTTGTATCTTTTTCTTCTGTCTTTTATTGTTTCTTTTCCCTCTGTCCTTTTCCTGATTTTTATTGCAAGAAAGAATCTTGCGGAGCATTTTTTAATTCATAGAACGAAATTTCCTATGAATTAAAAAATCCCGTCCTTGACAGAATATTTCTATTCTGTCAAGGACGGGATGATTCTCTTCTTTTCCCGCGGTGCCACCTTGCTTCATTCCGAAAGGAATGCCCTTATCAGGATACCAACATATCCCCTGCAACTGACGTATGCTTCACGTCGCAGAATACTAAAGAAAGATACTGCCTGCTTCTTTTTCCCTGCGCCCTCCGTGGTCCATTTAACAGCCTGCAATCCAACCTTTCTCAGCCTCCGGTCTCTCTGTGCGTGCTCACGGAAATTCTTTTCTGTAAAAAATCTCCGAACTGTTTTTATCTCCACATCAACGGTTTTTACCATAGTAACGCGTTGAAGACTTCATGTCAATATTTTTTTATTGATTTATTTTCACTTCCCGGGATAGATTTCTTCGGAAATCACAAAGGAAACGCATCCCATATACATCGGTGCCACATCCCCTTCGTTAAAACAGATTACCAGCCGGTTATCTCCGTTCAGGTAAAAGGAGGTTTCCTCTGTAATGGACTGGAAATCCCATTCCGGTATTTCCTCATTATCCAGCCAGTATATTACATTTTCATCCGCTTCCATCCGCTCCTGCATCTGCTTTTTAATATCCTCGCTGACAGCAGTCAGGTAATCCTCTCCCTCCGGAAATAATTCCTTTAAGGTCAGCCTGTTTCCGGTGTCCAAATCTATTGTATAATAGTAATCCCATTCTGCGCCGCTGCCCATGCCCTGATAGCAAATCAGTTTCAGGGTAAAGTATTTTTCCGTTGTACAGAGCACCTCGGATTTTACCAGAACATTCTGATAGCCCCCACCGTTTTTCAGATTTTCTTCAAATTCAGCCACCAGTCCATCTGTAATCTGCTGGATTTCTTCATTAATCTCCTCTGTACTTTTCGCCAGATTTTCCTCTACCTGTCCGGCTTCCACTCCGGATGTCCCAAGCGACATTTCCACAGGGCTTCCGCTTCCCGCTGCCTCCGTCTCTTTTTTCGCTTCAGCCGCACCTTCAGCCACCGGCTGACCTTCCTCTTCCATATTCGCCTGTGCCACAAGCTCCGGTACTTCAATCAGCGCACTGTTTTTATCATCCTCATAGCGGTATTCCCGGAAAGTAACAACATTCACCAGCTTTCCCAAAAGGGGAATATTTTCCATTGCCCTTGCAACTCCCAGAGAGGTATTGGGCAGAGCGATAAATGTCACTGCCAGAACCGCCGCTGCTCCGGCAAATTTTCTAAAAAACACAAGCTGCTTTCCTCTTCGTCTTTTCCGCTTTGCTGCTTCCATTTCCTTCTGCATTTTTTCTATCTGTTCCACAGACATTTTCTGTGCCAGATATTCTTTTCTTAATTCCTCAAACTGCTTGTTAGAGTCCATTCTTCCAAATACCTTCCTTTCCAGTTTTTGAATCCCTTTTTCAAAAAGGAATCCAATCTCATACAGCCTCTTCATGTTCCCCCAGCTTTACTTTCAGCTTTTTCAGGCTGCGGTATAAACGGCTCTTCACCGTACTGACATTTTCTTCCAGTATTTCCGAAATTTCCTCTAACTTCATATCCTCAAAATAGCGCAGCTCCACTACCGCCTTGTCCTCTTTTGACAAAGCATTCAGTGCCTGTTTCAAATCAAAATTCTCATAGGTATCTTCCACAGATAAGGTTTCCCGCTCTGTTTCCATCTCCTCAAGGGAAGCAACCCTTTTCTCCCGGTAAAAACTGAATATTTCATTTAACATAATCCGGTAAACCCAAGTGGAAGCATATTCCGGATTTTTCAGGCTGCTGCTGTTCAAAATTGCCTTATAAGCGCCATTTTGTACAATATCCGCAGCATCCTCTTCCTTATGCACATAGCTCAGAGCAAGACGGTAATACCTGTCGTACTGCTCCAGCAAAAGCTGCTCTACTACCCTTTCGCGGCTCATTTTTTCTCTCCATTCATTTCATTCATTTGTTTCTTTATAGATTAGACGTCAGAACCCGGAAAAAAGTTTCAGCCGAAGTAAAAAACTTCGGCTGAAAAGGAATTTTTAAATTTATTTTACAAGACGTACGGTTTCTCTTGCAATAGCAAGCTCTTCGTTGGTAGGAATTACCATAACGGTTGTCTTGCTGTCAGGAGTTGTAATGGCAATGTCCTCACCGCGCTTATGGTTTGCTTCCTCGTCAATGGTAACACCAAGATATCCGAGGTATTCACAGACAGTGCTGCGAACCAGAGAAGCATTCTCGCCAACACCTGCGGTAAAGCAAATTACATCCACACCGTTCATGGCTGCTGCGTAGGAACCGATGTACTTTGCTACCCGGTAGCAGAAGGTCTTGATGGTACGGATTGCATTGGCATCTCCATTGTTGAAGCCATCCTCCAAATCACGGAAATCGGAGGAAAGGTTATCGGAAAGACCAAGCACACCGGACTTCTTATTCAGGATAGTCATAATCTCATCAATGCTCTTTCCTTCCTTATGTGCGATAAACTCCATGATTGCGGGGTCAATATCACCGGAACGGGTACCCATAATCAGACCCTCCAGAGGAGTCAGACCCATGGAAGTGTCTACACACTTGCCATTCTTTACTGCGGATACGGAAGCACCGTTGCCCAGATGGCAGACGATAATCTTCAAATCCTCATACTTCTTTCCAAGTACCTCTGCTGCCTTCTTTGAAACATAAGAATGGCTGGTACCGTGGAAACCATATCTTCTGATTTTATATTTCTGATAATACTCGTAGGGAAGTCCGTACATATAGGCTTCTTCCGGCATTGTCTGATGGAATGCGGTATCGAATACACCAACCATGGGGGTGTTGGGCATCAGCTTCTTGCAGGCATTGATACCAATCAGGTTTGCAGGGTTATGAAGAGGTGCCAAATCGTTGCACTCTTCAATGGCTGCCATAACTTCGTCTGTAATGACTACGGAGTTTGCAAACTTCTCTCCGCCGTGTACAACACGATGTCCTACTGCACCGATTTCGCTTAAATTCTTTACAACACCGGTCTTTTCATTGGTCAGTGCTTCCAGCACAAGACGAATTGCCTCTGTGTGGTCGGGCATGGGAGTGGTTGTCTTTTCCTTCTCTCCGCCTTCGGGAGCATAGGTAATCATGCTGCCCTCAATACCGATTCTCTCGCAAAGTCCCTTTGCAAGACACTTTTCTGATTCGGAATCAATCAACTGAAATTTCAGGGATGAGCTTCCGCAGTTAATAACTAATACTTTCATTTTTTTATCTTATCTCCTTCTCTTATACAAGCTGTGCCTGAACAGCAGTCAGTGCTACAACGCCGACAATATCCTGCCAGGAGCATCCACGGGACAGGTCATTGACAGGCTTTGCAATACCCTGAAGCATAGGGCCGTAAGCCTCTGCGCCACCCAATCTCTGTACCAGCTTGTAGCCGATGTTTCCTGCATCCAGATTCGGGAAAATCAGGACATTCGCCTTGCCGCCTACGGGGCTTCCGGGTGCCTTGGACTTGGAAACGCTGGGAACCAGCGCTGCATCCAGCTGTAACTCGCCGTCTACTGTCAGATGAGGATACTGCTCCTTTGCAATCTTTGTTGCCTCTACTACCTTATCTACCAGTGCATGCTTTGCGCTTCCCTTTGTGGAATGGCTCAACATGGCGATAACAGGCTTGGGTCCGATTAATGCCTTAAAGCTTCTGGAAGAAGAATCTGCGATTGCTGCCAGTTCTTCTGCGGTGGGATCCTGATTCAGACCGCAGTCTGCGAACAGGAAGGTACCGTTCTCACCCTGGTCCTTAAACATGGTATCCATAACGAAGAAAGCGGAAACCAGCTTTACGCCGGGAGCTGTTTTCAGAATCTGCAGAGCAGGTCTTAAGGTATCTGCTGTGGAATGGCATGCACCTGCAACCATACCGTCTGCATCATTTGCCTTAACCATGACAATACCAAAGGTAAGCGGGTCGCTTAACAGAATCTCTCTTGCTTTTTCCTCTGTCATGCCCTTTGCTTTTCTTGTTTCATATAACAGGTTTACATATCCGTCCAGTTTCGGAGTTGTTTTAGGATTTACCACGGTCACACCGGACAAATCAACCTCCAGCCAGCCAGCACCATCCATGATTTTCTCTTCGTCACCAATCATAATGATGTCTGCAATTCCCTCTTCTACAATCTTTGCTGCTGCCAGAAGCGTTCTCTTGTCATTGGACTCCGGTAATACGATAGTCTTTTTATCCAGTCTGGCTCTTTCCTTAATCATGTCAATATATGACATATCCATTCTCCTTTCCGGCGGTTTATCCGCTTGTCCATTATTCCGTTTCTTTTCTCACATTTGTCCTTTGTTTCCACTTAACAAACTGAGCTGTTTATATTATACTAAATAGTAAATCAGGACACAAGTATAATATGTGCGGTAATTTGTATATTTTTCAGTACAAAAATTTGGTTACTTCTTATTATATTTCCAGATTTTCTGTGCATGTAAACGCTTTCATGATGTGTTATTTTTTTCACATTGTCATTTGATACTTTTTAACGTAATTTCGTTAATTTCGACCATATGGAGGCTGCTATGCAGGTAAACGGAATCATCGCAGAATACAATCCCTTTCATAACGGACATCTCTATCAGTTAAAGCGCTCTCTGGAAGAAACCGGCGCCGATTATACGGTGGTTGCCATGAGCGGCAATTTTGTACAGAGAGGCTCCGCTGCCCTTCTGGACAAGCACACAAGAGCAGAAATGGCTCTGCTTGGCGGTGCAGACCTGGTTCTGGAGCTGCCCGCCCTGTATGCTGCCTCCAGCGCGGAATTTTTTGCCTCCGGTGCCATCCGGCTTTTAGACCAGCTCGGAGTTGTGGATACCGTCAGCTTTGGCAGTGAGCTGGGGGATACCGCCCTCTTAAAAAAAGCCGCTGAAATTCTGGTGCAAGAGCCTGCCGATTTTTCCAGCTCCCTGAAACACTATTTAAAGGAAGGCATGAGCTATCCCAACGCCAGAACAGAAGCGATTATCCAGCACTATCCGGAATTTAACGGGCAGGACAGCATCTTTTCCTCCCCCAACAATATTCTGGGCATCGAATATATCAAGGCGCTGCTTCGCCAGAACAGTTCCATCCGCCCTGTTACCATAAAAAGACTGGGAAACGGTTATCATGACCGTTCTGCCGGTGCGCCCTTCTGTTCCGCCCTTGCCATCCGTCAGGCGCTTTTCTCCGGTGCCAGCCCTGAATTTTTAGCCGGACAGATGCCAGAAGAAGCTGCCGGACTTTTAGGAAGCTGGCTGGATACCCATGCCCCGATGCAGAATGAAATGCTCTCCCTGCCCCTCTACTATAAGCTGTTATCAGAGAGCAGCCGGGGCTTTTCTGCGTATCTTGATGTATCCCCCGCCCTGTCTGAGCGGATTTTAAACCATCTCGGGGAGTACAGAGGCTTTGAGGACTTCTGCAGCCTGCTGAAGACAAAGGAAATGACCTATACCCGAATCAGCCGCTGTCTGCTGCATATCCTTTTAAACATCAAAAAAGAAGAGATGCCCTCCTCCGGTATTCCTTTTGTTCCCTACGCAAGGGTTCTTGGCTTCCGGAAAAGTGCTGCTCCTCTCCTGACTGCCATCAGTAAAAACAGTTCCATCCCTCTGATTACCAAGCTGGCAGACTCAAAAGAGCGCCTTGAGGAAGACGCTCTTATCATGCTGCAAAAGGATATTCAAATCAGTCAGTTTTATCAGGGAATCTGCGCTCTGGAAAACCGGCTTCCCATCCGGAACGAATACAGTATTCCGCTGGTAATTCTCTAATCTATAAAGTACTAATTCTTAAAGCTGTGAATCGGAGCCGGGATTCTTCCGCCGCGGTTCACAAAGGCTTCGCAGCCAAATGGATTGACAGACATAATCGGGGCATAGCCTAACAGTCCGCCAAATTCCACAGTTTCTCCTACTCCCTTTCCGATAACGGGAATAATTCTGACTGCGGTTGTTTTCTGGTTTACCATGCCGATTGCCATTTCGTCCGCAATAATACCGGAAATGGTAGATGCCTTTGTATCTCCGGGAATCGCAATCATATCCAGTCCCACGGAGCAGACACAGGTCATCGCTTCCAGCTTTTCTATGGTCAGGGCACCTGCCTTCACCGCATCAATCATCCCCTGGTCTTCACTGACCGGAATAAAGGCTCCGCTCAATCCGCCTACATAGGAGGATGCCATCACACCGCCCTTCTTTACCTGGTCATTCAAAAGTGCCAGTGCCGCTGTGGTTCCGGGTGCGCCCGCATGCTCCAGACCGATTTCACAGAGAATATCTGCCACGCTGTCCCCGATAGCCGGAGTAGGCGCCAGAGATAAATCTACAATACCGAAAGGCACTCCCAGTCTTTCCGAGGCTTCCTTTGCCACAAGCTGTCCTACACGGGTTACTTTGAAGGCTGTCTTTTTAATTGTTTCACACAGCACCTCGAAATTCTCTCCCCGCACCTTTTCCAGAGCGGTCTTTACAACCCCGGGACCGCTGACGCCCACGTTGATAATTTTATCTGCCTCTGTGACACCGTGGAAAGCTCCCGCCATAAAGGGATTATCATCCGGTGCATTACAGAATACCACCAGCTTTGCACAGCCCAGGGAATCATTTTCCTTTGTGTACTCTGCCGCCTGTAAAATCATTTCTCCCATCAGCTTAACCGCATCCATATTGATACCGGTTCTGGTAGACCCCAGATTTACAGAGCTGCACACTCTTTCTGTTTCCGCCAGCGCCTGCGGAATGGAACGGATTAACAGTTCATCAGCGGGAGTCATTCCCTTGCTGACAAGGGCGGAATATCCGCCGATAAAGTTCACCCCTACCTCATGAGCTACCCTATCCAGTGTTTTTGCTATGGAACAGAAATCCTCCGTTGTCCTGCAGGCTGCGCTTCCCACAATGGCAATGGGGGTTACGGAAATTCTTTTATTGACAATGGGGATTCCAAACTCCCTGGAAATCTCCTCGCCGGTTTTTACCAAATCCTTTGTTGCATTATAGATTTTATTGTAAATCTTCTCATTGAGCTTCTTCAAATCGGAGTCCATACAGTCTAAAAGGCTGATTCCCATGGTGATGGTACGCACATCCAGATTTTCCTTCTCAATCATGTTATTGGTTTCTGTTACTTCATATAAATTTATCATGCCGCTTTCTGCCTTTCCTTCGATTGCTTCCTAGATTCGGTGCATGGAATCGAAAATCTCTTCCTTCTGACATTTAATGACAACACCAATCTCCTCGCCCAAAGCGGCAAGTTCATCCGCCACATCCCCGAACTGCTTGCTGCAGCCGTTGGTATCTACAATCATCATCATATTGAAATAGCCCTGAACAATTGTCTGGGAAATATCCAGAATATTGATTCCGTTTTCCGCCAGATAAGTACAAACTCTCGCAATGATTCCCACAGTATCTTTTCCGACCACAGTAATAATTGTTTTTTTCATTCTTTTCTCCATTCCGCAGACGCTTTTTGTTTTCTCTTCCTTAATATTAAACTACACTTTTTCTCTTTTGGCAACTATATATGATGCCAGGGTTCCAAGGTCTGAAACCATATGAGCTCGCTCATAGGTGGTTAAAAGACCTTGGAACCCCGCCCCGATATGAGCATAAAAGTGGGATGCTAATCCCACTTTTATGCTCATATCGGGTAGGATTGTGGGAGTGCAAAGCACGGAACAATCCGTAGGCATCATAGTTGGGGGCTTTTGACCTCAACATCATACAACAATCGCAGGTGTTACTTCACTCCGCCGTGCTACCTGAATGTTGAAATCCCCCGCCTGATAGGGGGCATCCCCCATATTGATTTCCATACGCACGGATTCGTAGGCAAGCTCCGGCAGATTGTTCTCCTTGCTCAAATGTCCCAGCAGAACCGCTTTTAAATTATCATGTAAAATCCGGCAGAGAAGCCTGCCTGAATTTTCGTTGGACAGATGTCCCCTGTCCCCTAAGATACGCTGTTTTAAATAATAGGGATAGGGGCCTACCTGAAGCATATTGATATCATGGTTTGCCTCCAGAAGCAGGGCATCCATTCCCCGCAGGGATTCCACCGTGTAATCATTATAGGTTCCAAGGTCCGTACAGATTGCCACCTTCCTGCTGCCGTAGCTAATCCGGTATCCCACCGGCTGCGCCGCATCATGGGAAATTTTCATGGGATTTATCGTCAAATCCTTGATAACAAATTTTTCATCCTCTTTTACCGGTCTGAAAATGTCCTCCTCCAGTTTTCCCAGAGGTTTATAGCTTTTTATGGCTTCAATGGTTCCCGGCGTGGCATAAATGGGAATTTCGTATTTTCTGGCAATCACCCCAAGCCCCTGTATATGGTCGGCGTGTTCATGGGTAATCAGAATCCCGTCAATATCCCGTCCTGTCAAATCCAGTTCATGCAGACCGCTCTCTGCCTTTTTTCCACTGATGCCTATATCCACAAGCAGATGGGTCGTTTCCGAACCCACATAAATGCAGTTTCCGCTGCTCCCGCTTGCTATGCTGCATAATCTCATTTCCTGTATTCTCTCTTTTCCTTCTTGTTTTCCTCTTATTTCCAGTAAATTTCTATGACGTCCCCGCTGGAAAGAGGCTCCATGTATTCCGCATTTCTGCCATTGATTCTGGTGACAATGGCTCTGCCGCCGGAGGCCTTTAAATCAAAGTCAATAAAGGAAAAGATATCCACAAAGACATAATCCTTCTTGCCAACCAGCGTAACCGGCAGACTGTTTACCATAACCGTAATTGCCGTCACCTGAGGTGTTCCCGCTGTCGGCTGTGCCCCGGCTGCTTCTCCCGGTTCTGCCCCGGAGTTTTCTGCTGTCTTCTGCGTCCCGGTGTTCTGCTGTTCCTGCTGTCCTGTTTTCTCAGCTTCTGATTTCTGCTGTTCCTGCTTTTGCTCCCCTTCCGACTGTCTGTCTTCTGGCTCTGTTTTCGCTTCCCTCTGCTCCTTTTCCAACCGGGCGAAGGTTTCCGGCTCGTCTGTTTCCGGTTCCTCCTGCTCCTTTTCCAACTGGGCGAAGGTTTCCGGCTCTCTGGAATCTGCCGCGTCCTCCCAGCTTATGGAGAAGTCCTCATAAACCTTTGTTTCCGGTTTTGCCGGTGCATCATTTACCCGGATATTCCTTCCCGGCACCACATCCATAAACAGTGCCAGATCCGCTACTGTCACCGCATTCTGAACCTGAATTTCATCCCCCTCTTTTATCTGGTAAAACTCATTTTCCAATGTTCCGTTGACAGAAGCCGTTCTGGGCAGATCAATCCTGCTGCCATTCACAACCACATGCAATGGCTGCGCCAGCTCCGGCAGCTTTCCAAGCTCCAATGCTGCTGCCTCTCCCGCTGTGGAAGGCGTTACCTCTACCTTATCTCCGTTATGTACCTGGGTATACATATCTGCATTTTCCCCGTTTACCCGGATGCTTGCAGCCTCGCCGAGCTGTCCCCTTAAAATCCTGCTCTTTCCGTTTACCATATAATTCAGAGCCTCGCCCCTTCTGGGGAACAATGCCTCATTGGGGAAATCAGACTGTACCGCTGCATCTGCCACGGTCAGCTTTCCGTTATCATACAGCTTCGTATGCTTTCCGTTAAAATCCACAAAGATAAAATTGTTGCTCTGTTCATAATAGCTTAAGCAGATACCGATGGGCGTTACCATCAGGGAATCCTTTCTGGGATTCTCCATTTCAAAGGCTATGGATTTCATAACCTCCTGCCCTCTGATTGCCACACGCTCCTTTACGATTCCAAGCTCTGTGGCAAGCGCCTCCGTATAGCCAGGAATCATACCGCCTCCGCCTACTACGAATACCGCGCTGACTGCCTTTTCCCCGTTCAGCTCCCGGATGCAGTCCGCTGCCTGCTTTGCCATTTCCCTGACATGGTCTGAAAGCAGCGCCTTTACCTCCTCCGCCGTAATCGTCTGGGGCAGCCCCATGATGTCCTCGTATTCCACAGCTTCCTCCACGCCGGACTGCCTCTTTATCCGCTCCGCAGTATCAAATTCCACAAGACAATGCTGTACAATAATGTCTGTCAGGCTGTCCCCGGCAACGGGAATCATGCCATAGGCAGTTATCGTGCCCTCTCTGGTAATGGAAATATCGCTGGTTCCCGCCCCCACATCCACCAGAGCCATATTCAACATCCTGAACTTTTCCGGTATGGCAAGCTGAATCGCAGCAATAGGCTCCAGTGTCAGATTCGCCACATGTAACCCTGCCGCTTCCACAGCCTTATACAGTCCATCCACCACATCATCGGGCAGGAAAGTTGCAATCAGGTCAACCGCCATATTTTTTACGTTATGCCCTGCCAGATTTCCGATGGGATACCCGTTCATGTAATACCGCATGGGCGTATAGCCTACGCAGTAAAACTTCATTTCCGTATCGTTATTTTTCTGAAACTCCTCGTATGCCTGCTCTACCCCCATCGTAGAAAGGGCGTAGATATCCTCCTCCGTCACCTCATGCTCTCCCTCGAAGTTCACCTCCGCATGGGTTGTCACAGTACGGAGCACACGGCCTGCTGCCGCAATGCAGACCTCCTTCAGATTCCGGTTCAGCATTCCTTCAAGCTGCTCCTTTACCTGCCGGATGGTTTCGCCTACCTTCCCGATATCGTGAATCTGTCCGTCCAGCATAGCCCTTGTTTCATGCTCCTTCGCATACTGCGCCACCACATGAAACTGTTCGCCGCTTAAATAGCCAACCGTTCCTACAATGCTTCTGGTTCCGATATCCAGTCCGAATACGTATTGTCCCTGTCCCTCTCTCATTTCTGCCATGCAATCTCCATTTCTGCGCTGTTCAGTCTTTTATCAATCTGTCTGCAGCTCTCCTCCAGAGAACCGCTGTTATCAATCACAAAACTGCAGTTTTTCCGGAAATCCGCTTCTGCAAGCTGCTTCTGCATAATCGCCGTAATCTTTTCGTCACTGTATCCCCGTGCTTCCTTCAGGCGCTTTCTGCGCACCTCCTCCGAAGCATAAATATACCACATTTCGTCCACCAGTGCCCCGTAGCCGCCTTCTATCAGCAAAGCCGCCTCCACAAAGAAAAAGTCAACATTTCCCTCTTTCCTTGCTTCTTCCAGCTTTTCCATTAAAAATACCTTTACCGCCGGATGCACAATGGCGTTGACCTTTTCCAGAAGTTCCCTGTCTGCAAAAATTTTCTCCGCCATTTTCTTTTTATCGATTCTTCCCTCCGGAGTCAAAATCTCTCTGCCCAGAAGCGCCGTCAGCCGCAAAAAACAGTCCGTTCCCGGTTCCTTTACCAGATGTGCCACCTCATCCGCCAGATAAATCCGGCATCTGTAATGCTTCCCGATATAGGAAAGGATTTCTGATTTTCCGGCGCCTATTCCGCCGGTAATCCCGATAAACCGCATTTCTTTTCTCCCTTGTACCTACTTTGCATCATACCAGGTTTTCCCTGTGTGCAAATCAATTTCCAGAACCACAGCCAAATCCGCTGCATGCTTCATGTTTTCTGAAAGGATTTCCCTGACCTGCTCTTCCTCTTCCAGCCGGGTTTCAATTACAAGCTCATCATGCACCTGCAATATCAGCCGGGACTTTAACCCTGCCTCCCGCAGGGCACGCCATACCTTTATCATGGCAATTTTCATGATATCTGCCGCAGTTCCCTGAATCGGTGAATTCATCGCCACCCTTTCTCCAAAGGAACGCTGCATGAAATTTGAGGAGGAAAGCTCCGGAATCGGGCGCTTTCTTCCAAACATCGTAGTCACATACCCCTTTTCCTTTGCCTCTGCCACAAGAGTATCCAGAAAACTCTTTACCTTCGGATAGGTCTGGAAATACTGCTCAATATATTCCGCAGCTTCCTTCCTGCTGATACTCAAATCCTGACTTAACCCAAAGGAACTGATACCATAAACAATTCCAAAGTTGACTGCCTTGGCATTTCTTCGCTGTAAATCCGTCACCTCTTCAAAGGGGGTGTGGAATACCTTTGAGGCAGTAATTCTGTGAATATCCTGCGCTGTTTTATATGCCTCAATCAACTGTTCATCCCCGGACATATGCGCCAGCACCCTCAGTTCAATCTGGGAATAATCCGCATCCATCAGCTCGCAGCCATCCTTCGGCACAAAGACCTTCCGAATCCGTCTGCCAAGCTCCATCCGCATGGGAATATTCTGCAGATTCGGCTCTGTGGAGCTGATTCTTCCGGTTGCCGTAATTGTCTGGTTATAGCTGGTGTGAATCCTGCCATCCTCCCCGATACAGGCGGCAAGTCCGTCCGCATAGGTGGACTTTAATTTTGCAAGTCCCCTGTACTCTAAAATATCCTGCACAATGGGGTACTCTCCCGATAACTTTTCCAGTACATCCGCCGCTGTGGAATAACCGGTTTTGGTCTTTTTCCCACCGGGAAGCTTAAGCTTTTCAAAAAGCACTTCACCAAGCTGCTTCGGGGAATTGATATTAAAGTCCGTTCCCGCCTGGGTATGAATACTTTTCTCCAGTTCCGCAATCCGCTCTACCAGCGCTTCTCCGTAGCTTTTCAGTTCCTCCCGGCGTACCAGTACCCCTTCCTTTTCCATGTCAAAAAGCACAAGGGACAGGGGCATCTCAATTTCCCTGAAAAGCCTGTCCATTCCCTCTTTTTCCAGCTTTTCCCGGATACACTTTGCTGCTGCCAGAGAAACATATGCCTGATAACAGCAATATTCCATCAGCTTTTCCGGCATCTGCTGAGCCGCCTCTGGGAATCCTGCCTTTCCAAGACACTCTGTCCTTCCCGGAATCACCAGTCCTAAATGCTCCGATGCAATAGACTCAATATCATAATCATTTTTTAAGGGATTTAAGAGGTATGCCCCGATTAAAATATCAAAGTACCGCTCCGTGGTATCCTGCTTTAAAAAAGCGTACTGCTTTTTGATATCAAAGGCAGCAATCTCTCTTTCCCCGGAAAGCTTTAAAAGGGCTTCCCTGACCTTTTCCAAATCCGTATCCGCCTTTTCGGACTCCATACTGAATAAGGAAAGCTGCTCATTTTCCGGCTGGGTGATGCCGTAATAAAAAATCTGCTCCCCTACGCAGACCGCAATCCCGTACAGCTTCTTTCCCTCAACTGCCAGAGCAAGACCAGCCATTTCCCCTTTGGGAAGCTTTTTCAACTGTTCCAGAAACGCCTTTTCCTCTGAAATTTTTAAGAACCTTTCCCGCAGGGCTTCCACATTCTGTCCCTCTTGGGCAGTTTCCTTTTCAAATCTGCCCAGCAGATTCTTAAATTCCAGCTTTTTAAACAACTGATAGGCTTCCTTTGTAAAGAAGCCCTCTGCCTTTGCCGCCTCCCTGTCCAGCTCCACCGGCGCGTCAATCCGAATCGTTGCCAGCGCCTTGCTTAAATCCGCCAAATCCTTATTCGCCTGTAAGGATTCCCGGATACTCTTCTTGGAAATTTCCTCCACATGGGCGTAAATCGCTTCCAGTGAACCATACTGCACCATCAGCTCCGTTGCCGTTTTCTGTCCCACCTTCGGAACTCCGGGAATATTGTCCGCCGTATCTCCCATCAGCGCCTTTAAATCAATAAACTGCAGTGGCGTTACCTGATAGGCACTCTGCACATCCTCCGGGTAATAATCCTCTATCTCCGTTTTTCCCTGCTTTGTCTTGGGAATCCGGATTTTAATATGGGTATCTGCAATCTGCAATAAATCCCTGTCCCCGGATACCAGAGAAACCTCCAGCCCTGCTGCCTGTGCCTTCTTTGCAAGGGTTCCCAGAATATCATCCGCTTCCAGTCCCGCCTGCTCCAGGATTTCCACCTGCATCGCCTTTAATACCTCTTTCAAAAGAGGTACCTGCTCCCTTAATTCCTCCGGCATTGCCTTTCTGGTTCCCTTGTACGCCTCGTACATTTCGTGCCGGAAGGTCGGCGCATGCACATCAAAGGCTACTGCCAGATATTCCGGCTTTTCTTCCTCCAGTATTTTAAACAGAATATTTAAAAAGCCATATACCGCATTGGTATGCAGCCCCTCCGAATTAGTCAAATCCGGCAGTCCGTAAAAGGCACGGTTCAAAATACTGTGCCCATCTATCAGCACCAGCTTCTTTTCATTTTTCATGCAATCTTCCTCAATCTATTTAAACTAATATCCAGATAATCACACCTGCCAGAACGCAGGCAGCCAAAATCTCCATAACAAGCCCAAACCGCAGAAAGCTGTTGTGAAACCGGATTTTCCGTTTCGCCTCCGCCATCCTCGCGCTCAGTTCCTTCTGTAAATCAAAGGCACTGCCATCCTCCAGACGCTGTATGCCCTCCGTCACCAGAAATTGAATGGTCAGTTCCTCTTTACAGTCCTCACATTGCTCCATATGCTCGCTGAATTTCTTTAAAGTCGGATAATCCAGCTTTCCTTCAATGAATTCCGGAATCAGCTTTTCAAATTCCTTGCAGTCCATACGGCTTCCCCCGTTTTACCTTTTTGAAAAAACACAAAAATACCCACAATCCAGTATACACATTCATCCCGGGAAATTCAATAATGATATGAACATCAATCGTTTTCCTGCAGTTCTTCTGTCTTATATATTACATATCCCTCATAGTAATAACTGTAGTCAATTCCCTTCATATATACCTCTCTGTCATTTACCCTGTCAGTCAGTGCTTCCTTCAATAAATGCCTGATTTCCAAATCCTTTACCGGGCTTCTTTCCATTGCCATCAAATAATCATCTTTATCAACCAGACTCCAGTCAATCACCCTTCCCAGTTCAGCCTTTAAAATAACATCCAGCCAGATTCTCATACTTCTCCCATTTCCTTCTCTGAAAGGATGTGCCACATTCATTTCCACATATTTTTCTATAATTTCATCATAATCAGACTGTGGCATTTTTTCTATGTTATCCAATGCCTCCTTCAAATAAACAGCAGAAGCAAAACGGAAATTTCCTTTTGCAATATTGACATTCCTGACTTCCCCCGCGAAAGGATAGATTTCTCCAAACAGATATTTGTGAATTGCAGTTAAAGAAGCTATTGTCCCCGGCTCCAGACTGTCCAGAAAACCGCTGCGAAACATTTCTGCAGCTTTCATTTTACTGATTCGTTCTTCTTCCCTTGCAAGTTCTGCAGAATCTGTTATCCCCAATTTATTATCCAGCATACTCTGTCTTCCTTTCCCACATATATGCTTATAGCTTACCATATCAGGCAAATGATTGCCAATATATCATCAGCGTAAGTATTTTTAGCCTTCTTTTTCTTATAATCCGGATAAAGTTCTCATAACCAAATCTACATCTTTATTTTCCAGTTCCTGGATGATATGCAAATATGTTTTCTGCGTTGCCTTGTGCATTTACTCCCGGCTGTCCAGAACGTTGAGAAGTCACTGCAATGTACTTGTTATATCTATCTGTCAAAGTATTCTAAAATTTCTTCATCCGGGTTATGGAAACACACGATTTCCACTATACCTCACCAACCTTCTTTACTGCCAGCTCCAAATCCAAGTCATGAAGCCCATAATATGCCTTCTTCAGGAAATCCACGGGAATTTTCTTTACTATCTCACTGCTTGGCATATTGTAAAACCACTGATAATAAGCATAAAATTCTCCAATCCAATCCGGCATGAACCCCTCCAAAGCCTTTCCGGGTTTCAGCATATACTTCTCGTTTTCCAGAAAGTATGTCCACAACTCTTTTGAATCCATGGTATTTACATATGCTTTTGCCTCATCAATACATTTTCTTGTTTTACTTGTCATATAGGTATTGATGAAATCCTCCGTATCCTTATCCGGAAAAGTCTGTGCCACAAAATCAAACAATCTTCCCTGATTTTCAACCACGTCACTTAAATACACGTCTGAATATGCCCGCATGCCCGTCACCTCTCAAACAATGTGCTGAATACGTTAGTTACCGTATTGACATCTGAATCCACCAGATTTTTCATATTTCTTCTGGCTTCTACATCCCGTTGATTATATCTGCTGTTAAATTCATTATACGCAACTGAAATCAATTCCTCTTTTATTTCATGTAATTTTGCATATGCCAGTTCAGATTTAATACAATATTGAATCCCCAATCCACCCAATGAGAGCAGCTCTTCGAGAATATCTACATCTATATTGTCACGCACAAATTCCTTTGCAATATAGAAATAAGACGCATCCGCACGCCACCCCTTAATGACATCGTAATCGCTCGTATCAATACCGTATTTCTCTATAAATTTTGCTGCCAGCATCCTATAACGCTTTGATTCTGCTGCATCCCGATGTTTCATCAATTCTGCAAGCCATGCTAATATGTTTTTTTGCTGGAAATCCAGTATTTTTAAGCCATCACAATCCAATTCATACTTATGAACCCAACCATTCACTTCATTTGGTCTACACACAGCCCACTCTTTTGCTAATCCTATATCCTCGGTCAGATAGAATCCACGCCCATAATCATGCCTATCATCCCCGCCGCCAAATACAGGTGTTACTTCCTTGTCTGGCGTACCGTGATATAAAATAATTTTTCCCATTTTCGTTATTTTCCCCCCTAAACAAACAGTCTTTATATTCCTTTGCATCATGCTTATAGCTTACCATATCAGGCAAATGATTGCCAATAAAAAAGAGTGCTGCCCTGACCTTTTTGCACTGTCATTCTTCACTCTTTTTTTGTCTTTTTTGATTTATTCTTTTCTTTACCGGCTATTTTGCGCCGTCCGCATACCGGGCTAAAAACTTTCTGGTTCTCTCTTCCCTGGGAGCGTCAATTACCTGCTTTGCATCGCCGCACTCCACAATCATTCCGTTGTCCATAAAAATTACCTGGTCTGCCACATCCCTTGCAAATGCCATCTCATGGGTTACGATTAACATGGTGGTGTTTTCCTCCGCCAGACCCCTGATGACCTTTAAGACTTCTCCCGTCAGTTCCGGATCCAGGGCGGAAGTCGGCTCATCAAAGCACAGAATATCCGGACTGAGCGCCAGCGCTCTCGCAATCGCCACTCTCTGCTGCTGCCCGCCGGAAAGCTGGTGGGGATAGTGATTCATACGCTCCGAAAGTCCCATCTGGTCTAAAAGCTGCTTTCCGTGCGCCTCAATCTGTTCCAGTATCTGCTTCCTGTTCTTCTTGAAATCCGGTGCCTCCTGCGCCAGCAGCTTTTCTGCCAGCATGACATTTTCCAGCGCCGTATACTGAGGAAACAGGTTAAAGGACTGGAATACCATGCCAAAATGCAGACGCTTCCTCCGGATATCCTTTTCTCGCTCTGCCGCGGACATGGAAGCATCAAACAACTTTTCACCCTTTACGGTAATGCTGCCGCCATTGGGAAATTCCAGAAAGTTCAGGCAGCGCAGCAGCGTGGTCTTACCGGAACCGGAAGAACCAATCAGGGCAAGTGCCTTTCCCTCTTCCAGCGTAAAGCTCACATTTTTTAAAACCTTTGTATTGCCAAAGTGCTTTTCAATTCCTTCTACTTCCAAAAAAGCCATGTTCTTCTCCTATCTGAAATAATCCAGTCTGCGCTCTATGCAGCGGAACAGAATCGTTAAAATTCCTACAAACGCCAGATAAAATACCCCCGTATAGAACAGCGGCCAGGTCAGTCCATCCGACTTCATAAAGGAAAATCCCGCAAAGGTCAGTTCATATGCCGCAATAATCCGCGCCAGAGAGGTATCCTTCACAAGGGTAATAATCTCGTTGGACATGGGCGGTACTACCCGCTTAATCATCTGCAGCAGGGTAATGCGCCAGAAAATCTGCCCCTTTGTCATGCCGAGCACCTCTCCCGCTTCCTTCTGTCCCACGGGCACACCCTCTATGCCGCCCTTGAAAATAACGGAAAAATAGCAGGCATAGTTGATGGAAAAGGCAACCACCGTTGCTGTAATTCTTCCCGCTTCGTCCCCGCTCCAGATATTGTGTCCCAGCCAGAGTCCCGGTCCGTAGAAAATAATAATAAGCTGCAGCATCAGCGGTGTTCCCCGAATCACCCAGACCAGTATATCTATCAGATAGCGCAAAGGTTTCAAACGGCTCATGGCTCCCAGCGCCAGCAGCAGCCCCATGGGCAGTGAAAACACCAGCGTCAATATAAAAATTTCAAAAGTCGTTGCCAGTCCGCCCAGAAGCGACTGTGTTACTGTCCAAACCATGCTCCGTTTCCAAACCTTTCCTTTTTAAGTAAGCTCTCTTATTTTGCCACAACAACTACCTGTGCATTGTTGCAGTAAGCGTTGGTACATTCCATTGCCTCTTTTACTTCGTTTGTCAGCGTCATGCCATTCCATACCACATCAATGTTCTTGGAATTTAACTCCATAATCTTTGTATCCCAGTCGATGACAACAAACTCAACCGTCACACCCAGCTTTTCACCAACCAGCTTTGCCATATCCGCATCAAAGCCAATCCATTCCTTTGCGTCATTCTGATAATCCATGGGTTCAAAATCCGTAATACCGACAATCAGAGTACCCTTTCCCTGAATGTATGCCACATCGCTGTCTGCGGAAGCGGTATACTCGGAAGCCTTCTGCTCCACCAGTGCTTCCTGCACTCCGTAGGTGGTTGCAATTTCCTTCATAGTGCCATCCGCATAGCTTTCTCCAAAAACAGAATTGATATAGGCTGCCAAATCAGACCCCTTTCTGCATCCCACACCGTACTCCTCTGTTGTCAGCTCCTCTGTATGGGTCAGGTTCGGATAGCTTGTCCCCTCTCCAATCATGGCGCCTGCCATCAGCAAATCAATAATTGCCGCGTCAGAGGTTCCTGCTGCCACCTCCATCAGGGCATCTGCCTGGGAAGCAACGGAATGATAGGAATAGCCCTTCTCCTCGGCTGCTGCCTCTCCAGCGCTTCCTGCCTCCACCGCATAAACCATTTCCTTATTGTTTGTGCTGGTCTTTGCCTTTCCGCAGCCGGTAAAAGCCATACCGGAAACAACCGTCATCGTTAAAAGTAAAGCCATTTTCTTACTAAAAAGCATCTTTTTCATAATTTTCCTCCCTTTTTTGTATCAACATTTTAACATTTTACCATGGTAGCACACTAAAGTAAAGACCTATTTTACTGCATTTCTGAAAGCCCCTGTTTTCCATCCGGCACACCCGCCGCAGTGCGCTCCTCGCGGAGCGTTTTTTAATTCATAGGACGAAATTTTCTATGAATAAAAAAAGGACAGGCTCCCCACATTGGAAACTCCTGTCCTTTTACTCTGTTTTTTTCTGCTTATTCTGTTATCCCGCCTGTACCGCTGTTCAGTCCTGGGCGACTACCTCCCGGTAAAACTCCGCGTAATCCGTTCTTTTTTCCTTGGTAAACTGAATTGCTGTTCTGGGATGCTGATTCAGAAGTCCTGTCATCAGGTACTGCAAATCATACCCCCATACCACGCCGTCCTCCTTCAGTTTATTCATATAAGTATCTATAAACTGGATTGCAGGATATACATTGTACTTGGGATTTCTCAAAAATCCCAGCAGCAGCTCCATAGCACAGTTTCCGGCACCTCTTCCCATGGAAGAATAGGTTGCATCCAGCCAGTCCACTCCATCTCCTACTGCTTCGATGGTATTGGCAAAGGCAAGCTGCTGGTTATTGTGGGCATGAATACCCACCTTCTTTCCGTACTTCGCCGCCACATTCATGTAAAGGTCTGCAAGTCTGGCAATCTGTTCCGGATACATGGCGCCAAAGCTGTCTACAATGTAGAGGCAGTCAACAGGCGTCTGCCCCAGAATATCCAGTGCTACCTTTAATTCGCCCTCCTGGGCATTGGAAATCGCCATAATATTACAGCTTACCTCATAGCCCTTCTTCGCCGCATCCTCAATCATATCCACGGCAGCAGGAATGGCATTTAAGTAGGTTGCCACCCGAATCAAATCAATCGGGCTGTCGGAACGGTTGATAATATCTGTCTTATAATCACAACGTCCCACATCCGCCATAACGGCAATCTTCAAATCTGTTGCATTTTCTCCTACAATAGAACGAATATCCTCATCCCTGCAGAACTTCCATTTTCCAAATTTATTCGGGTCAAACATCTCTCTGGATGCCTTGTAACCAAATTCCATATAATCTACACCCGCACGCAGATTCGCCAGATAAAGCGCCTTGGCAAACTCGTCCGTAAAATAGAAATCATTGACAAGACCTCCATCTCTAAGTGTCGCATCAATCACGCGGACATCCGGTCTGTACGCAATTAAACTGGAAATTTCTTTCATTGTCCATTCTCCTCTTTCTCTTCTACTTTTCTGAACATACGCCGCTGCACTTTAAAGCGCCCTTTGTGTGAACGCTTTAAAGTTTAGCAGTTTAAAGTGTGGAAGTCAAGCGTTTTCCAAAAGTTTTCCAGTTTTTACAAAATCCGCTCTTTTTCGCTTTAGCTGTTCTCATCCAGATAAAGCTGAACCCTGTTCTGGATAATACCGGCTACATCCTTCGCACTCTTCTGTCCCTCGAAAAAAGCAGGTACTTCCTCATTGATAATCTGTAATACTTCGCTGTTCTGATAAGTCGTCCGTCCGATACTCTCCACAAAGCTGACTGCCTGATTTAACTGTTCCTCTGTCAGAGGCGGCAATACAATCTCCTCATCATTGATGTAATAGGTTTCATCATACTCCACCTTCTGTCCGTTCTCGTCCAGATAATAGGGCTTCTCCAACGCTTTCCGCGCCATTGCCATAAAAGCATTCTTTTCCACCGGCATGTCATACATTATTCCATTACTGCTATCAGAGGTCTGATATTCCTCCGTCAGATAATATCTGGCAAACTCCCATGCTGCATCCTGGCTGGCAGATTTTGCGGAAATGGCATAGCTTTCCGTTGCAATGACTGCGGAACCGTTCTTATCAGCCGTCGGGAACCCTGCATAGGCAACATCTTCCCCGAAGGAGCCATTTATGGAAGAACTTAAGCTGCTGAAATCATTCAGGTACAAGGGCATCAGCATCGTCTGACCGGAACGGTACTGGTTTGCGTAAACAGTCCAGTCGTAATCCTCATCATAGGTAAATTCCTCCGGCAAAGTTGCCGCATAGGTCAGCAGATTTACAAATTCATCGGAATCAAAGTGGCATTTTCCGGTGTCTGAATCAATATAATCACCTCCGCCGTACTGCAGGGCATAGGATAAAAATCCATCCCGGGTGACTTCTCCGAAAGCGCTCTGCCCCTCTCCCAGTCCGGAAGCATACGCCATAAACTCTTCCATATTCCAGCCGGTGATATCCCCTAATACGGATTTCTTTCCAATAAAGGTATTCACCTGAAAGAAAGGAATGACCTGATACAGCTTTCCGTCAATCCGGTAAGCATCAAATACATTATCCATAAATGCCACTTTGGAAAGCTCCTCATCCCCTGCAATCAGGGCATCAATATCTGCAAGCAGTCCCTTTTTCACCAGATTGTCCATCTGAATATTGTCATTTACCACAAGAATATCCGGCATATTTCCCGCCAGAATATCATTGTTAAGCTGGGTAAGACTTTCATCTATATTGCCAAAATCCACATCCGAAGAATAATCCTTTACACTGATTTTATAAGTGCTGTTATTTTTGTTAAAATCAATGACCCTCGTCCGGACATCAGAGCCAATATAGAAGCCTCCCAGCACAAGTGTCTGCCTGTCAGGCACATCCTCCGGTTTTACCTTTGTGAACAGGGCAAGGTGCTGGGACATATCCCCCGCATCACTGTATATTGCAACAAACTGGGTATCGCTGATTTCTGCCGCATACGCAATACTGCTTGCATTCAAATCCGAATCAATACAGTTCATCATTTCCGTAATTTCCGTATCCTTCAGGTTCCAGACAGCTGTTCCGTCCTGTCCCACTAAAAGAAGCCGTCCGTCAAGCCCAGGCTGTATCTGATAGTTCTGTAATCCCGCAGGCGCACTTACCTGCTCTCCAAAGCTGCCGGAAGCAGCATCATACACAGAGGCATTTAATGCCGTATAATCATTATTATAGGAAAGCACCAGCCATGTACCGTCCTTATTCTGCATCGCCGTATTCAGGTTCAGGCTGTCGTTTGTTCCAAGCTCCTGTTTCTTCTGCTCCTGTCCTTCCCCGTCCAGACACACAAGCCTGTACCCGTTGGAATCGCTGACAAGAAGCTCTACGCCGCCATCCATGCCTTCCCCCATATTCTGGACGCTCACATAATCTGTATCAGAACCGGCATCCTCCAGAATCGGCTGACTCCAGAGCAGATTGCCCTCCATATCAAAGCACTGCAAAATAAACTTCTGGTCATAGGTATAGTTTTCCGCATCTACCAGTGTGTTCACAGATTGTACCAGATATACTTTTCCATCCTGTGCAATCAGGGAAGCACTGACATAAGAGCTATCCCCCTCTGCCATTTCCGGTTGCTCCAGCTGCACTGTCTTTTCCTCTGTAACATCTGTCTTTGCCATATAAAGCGCAGTATACTGGGTTTCTCCCCATCCCCAGCAGTCGAACAGGGCATATATCTTATCATCCCTGTAGGAAAGCGCTCTTGCAGAAGAACCGCTCTGAATATCCCCCAGAGAAAGCTCTTCATACCGGTACACATGCTGCTTTGCTTCCTGATTTACCTCCTCTGTATTTTTCCCGCCATTACCTCCGTTGTTCGTCTGCCCGCCATTTCCACAGGCGGCAAGGCTGACGGTCATAACACCTGCCAAAAGAACTGCCAACCATTTCTTCATAATCTCCTCCATTCCAAGCGGCTTTCTTTCTCTGTCATTCCAGTGCCGCTTCTGACTGTTTCTGACTATTAGACGCTTCCGCAATGCAAAAAGTTTCCATTATGAAAAATAATTTTGCAGCTTTTCCTTTTCCAGTCCTTCGCCAATGACAATTAAAATCTGCTGTCCCTTTTCAATTTCCTCTATATGAAATTCCCTTTCTGTCGCATTTAATGCCCGCCATTTTCCATCTGGATTCTGCCAGGAACCCTTCACCCGGTATACTTTTCCGTACTCCTTTTCAGAAAACAGCTTTTTCACCCGTTCTGCCAGTTCTGCCTCCGGAAGCTGTACATCCAGAAAGAAAAGAGAGGTATAAATCTGCTTCTGGTCTATCCATGGCTTCACATAGCTTTCCAGCCTGTAACCGCACTCTGAAACCCGTTCAAAATCCGCCTCCTGCCAGCTATCCCATTCCTTATCAATCACATCCTCCCCAAACTGCCTCTTTCCCTTAAAATGCTTTATGGCATTGTTCATATGGGAAATCACGGACGCCTTTCGCTCCTCCGATACTCCCTTTGTCTTACTCAGAAGAACCACCCCTGCATCCGCAATCTGGGATGCCAGCATAAATTCCGAGGCTTCCGACAATTCCGCTTCCAGCCCTGCATCCACAATCGCTATGACATTTCCCAGCTCGTACCAGCCATCCAGCGGTTCCTCCTCCAGAATATCAAACAGCTCATCCACATCAAAAATACCCGAAGGCTCCATCAGTACCCTGTCAAATCCTCTCATCCCCATGGAAATCAGCTTTGTTTTCATCCTGCGGATATGGGTCTGCTTATCCTCGCTTCCCACAATCATTTCCACCTCGCACTGTTCCCCGGAAAGCTCCTGCAAAAGCAGCATATCCACATTTATCGCCCCGAAATCATTTTCCAGAATACTAATCCTCTTCCCCTGTTTCATCCAGTACGCCGCATATTTTTTCAGAAAAGTCGTCTTTCCCGCTCCTAAAAATCCTGTAATCAAATCTATTTTTATCTTAGCTTTGCTCATAAAAATCCTCCTTCCGGCACATACTCCGTTTCAGTCCGATTGTACTGCATTCTCCCTTAAATGTCACTCTACTTATTTCCTGTTTTTAAGCAAAAAAATAAACCGACCAATGGTCGATTTATCTTTCATAATACTTTTACTGGAATCTTTCATGCCGGCAGCGGGACTTGAACCCGCACGATGTTGCCATCAACAGATTTTGAGTCTGCCTCGTCTGCCATTCCGACACGCCGGCTTGCCATGAAGTGTTTCACAACAAAAAAGATTCTAGCATAAAAAAGTGAGTTTGGCAATAGTGAGTTTCTATTTTTCTCACAAATACTGTTTTATTTCTGTTCTTCTGCCAGCGCCCTGATTCTGGCATCTATGTATTCCGAAATAATCCGCACGCTCTCTTCCATTCCGAGGCGGCTGGAATTGATTGTCAGGTCATAATTTCTGGAATCGCCCCATTTAATCTTGCAATAGCTGTTATGGTAATCCTTCCTTCTCTTGTCCTTGTCGTTGACAAATGCCTGGGCACGGCTTTCAGAAAGATTGTAAATCCGCATGACTCTCTCAACCTTTTTGTCCATATCTCCGATTACGAAAATCGGAATTAACCCTTTATTTCCCTTCAAAATGGTTTCTGAGCATCTTCCCACAACCACAAAGGATTCGCCGGACTTTGCTTTTCCTTCCAGAAAGTCAAATTCCATATAGGCAACATTCTGCGCCGGAGAATTACTGAATCCCCGGACAGTTCTGGAAAGGAGTTTGTTTTTCTTCTGCTCGTCATAGGCTTCCAGCTCCTGTACTGTATCTGCTCCCAGCTTACGGCTTGCAGCCATTTCCTTTAATAAATTGTGGTCATAAATGGGCAGGTTGTATTTCTCTGCAATCATTGTGGCAATCTCATGACCGCCGCTTCCGAACTCACGTCCTATGGAAATAATAATCTGCTGTTCCATCCGTCCTTGCCTCCTATAAATATCTTACGTAAATTGTCAGCATAGATATTAAAACAACAATCACTGTTGCGGGAACCATTGCCTTGCAATAACGTCCCCACTTAATAATATGCCCCTCTTTGGCTGCAATTGCAACCCCTACAACATTTGCGGAAGCACCAATGGGAGTTGCGCTGCCTCCGATATCCGTACCCATGGCAAGGGACCACGCCAGAATGGAAAGGTCTACCCCCTGTGTCACGGAAAGACTCTTGATAATCGGAATCATGGTTGCTGCAAAGGGAATATTGTCCACAAAGGCGCTGGCGATTGCGGAAATCCAGAGAATAATCGCAATCATCAGCATAATATTGCCGCCGCTGACTCTGCCGATAAAGCCTGCCATAAGCTCCAGTACCCCTGTCTGCTCCAGACCGCCTACCACAACAAACAGACCGATAAAGAAAAGCACCGTCTTATAGTCAACCCTCTTTAATAAGGTCAGGGCATACTTTCCCGCCGCCAGCAGGGTTACAATACCAATAAATGCGCCGATTGTGGAAACTGTCAGACCTGTCTGGGCATGGGTGACTAAAAGCACCACTGCACAGAGGAAAATCACGCAGCTGATTGCAAATCCCTTTTTATCCGTAATTGCACTCTCCGGGCTGGGATATTCCTCCGGATTCTTTTTGTTTGCACCGTTTTTCTGTAATTCTTTTCTGAAAACCAGATAGAAATACAAAATAACCGCTACCAGGGAAATTGCTGTTATCAGACCGGTATTTGTCAGAAAGTCCGTAAAGGAAAATCCCAGGGATGTACCGATAATAATATTAGGCGGGTCGCCGCACATGGTTGCCGAGCCTCCCAGATTTGCGCAGAAAATTTCCGACAAAATCATAGGCACCGGATTGAACGCCAGAAGCTGTGACAACTCAATGGTAACTGCTGCCAGAAACAGAATAACGGTAATACTGTCAATAAACATGGCAAGAATCGTAGACAGCACCATAAAGGTAAGAAAAATCGGAATTACCTGATATTTTACCATCTTGGCAATCCGCATGCAAAGCCAGCGGAAAAAGCCAACCCGTGCCATCCCTTCTACCATAATCATCATACCCACAATAAACAGAATCGTTTCCCAGTTGATTCCACTGGAGGATTCCGCTGCGGTACCTGCCTGATACCAGAAGCCTGCCGTAAAAACAGAGCGGACATTCAGGGTATCTATCGCCGCCTGCATACTGTGCATGCCAATACCGAATACCAGTACCATTGTCAGCACCGCACATCCAAGCGTAACAATATGTCTCTCCCATATTTCCGTAATAATCAGGATAAACATGGAGAGAAAAATGATGACTGCCAAAACCTGTGCTATCATTTCCTGTTCCTCTTTCTCTTCTTTGTTTTTTCCGGGTCAAAACCCACAATTCTGCATTTTACCCTATATCCTGATAGAAAGCAAGCATATCCCACAATTTTAACCACTTATTAACCGGCGCTACAATCGCTTCATTTCGATTTCCAGCGTATTTCCCACAGAATCCACCTCTGCCAGACTTCCCACTATCAAAGGCATCATCGGCGGTCTGTGTCCTAAGTCCACGTCCATCCATACCGGCACCTGATATTTGCCTGCCACAGCCAGCACCGCTTCACAGGCATCCAGATTCATCATGGCTTCTCCGTTCGCCGGTCTGCCGATTAAAAAGCCGGATACATGGGAAAACCAGCCCGCCTGCTCCATCTGCCACATCGCCCTTCTGATAGCAAAAACATTCAAATCGCAGGCTTCCAGAAACCATAAAATACCGTCCTCCCGGTACTTTTCCACAAACGCTGTTGTCCTGTCAAACTTCGTTCCCGTCAGGTTCACCAGACAGTCCATGCAGCCGCCCAAAAGCCGTCCTCTTCCCTGCAGCCGCTCCTTTTCCGGTACTTCCTTTCTGCCCAGATATCTTTTTATCTGCAAAGGCTCCGTCAGGGCATAGGGCTCATAGGGATGCTCCTCGTCCTTTCTGCTCTCCTTTTCCCAGAAACCATAGCTTCTTACCCGGGTTCTCTTTCCCTGTAAAATCTCCATGGCGTCCTTCAGGGAATCATGCCATGGTTCCATTCCAAAGGCTGCCGCACAGGGACCATAAACAGATGCCGTATCCGTCAGTGTTGCCAGTAAATAAGTCAGATTGGTATTATCGGAATACCCCATAAACCATCTGGGTTCTTCTGCCGCCAGCTTTTCAAAGTCCACATGGGGAAGGGTTTCACACATCAGCTCCCCGCCTCCGCAGGAAATCAACACCTGTGCCTTTGAAGCAAACATTTCCATGATTTCCTCACCGCACTTTTCCGGCGTATTGCTGATTCCGACACCTGCTGCCTCATAGCAGTTTTTCCCCAGAATCAGTTCGTACCCCTGCCCTTTCCATATCTCCTGTGCCCTGATAAAACCGGCTTTATAAGGCTCCGTGGCGCACCCGAAGGAGGGCGCCAGAAACCCAATTCTTCCATTTTCCTTTAAAAATTCAGGATATCTCATACTACTCTCCATTTCTGCGCACGCTCTTTGCGCATCTCGAGTTTGTGTCAAGTGCGCGCAGACACAAATCTCGCGTGTGAAAAATTCTATTTTTCACACTAATCTCCATTCCGCAGGCATTTTTCGTATCCACTACAAGAAAGAATCTCGCTTGCGAGATTCTCCGCCTGCGGCGGGTTGCTGTGCAACATTCTTCCACTCCGCCGCAGTGCGCTCCTCGCGGAGCATTTTTTAAATTCATAGGACGAAATTTCCTATGAATTTAAAAAAGACAGCCTCCACAGTCATGTGGAAACTGTCCTCTTTATTTTACTTGTTCGGGAAAAGCTTGTCAAATATTTCAAAGCAGTCAAAGGTTGCAAAATAGTCCTTCGGGGTTTCTGCCCGGCGAATCAGTCTGACGCCGCCATCCTCCTGCAGCAGAAGCTCCGCAGACTTTAACTTGCCGTTGTAATTATACCCCATGGCAAAGCCGTGTGCTCCCGTATCATGAATCGCAATATAATCTCCGATTTCGATTTCCGGAAGCATCCTGTCAATGGCGAATTTATCGTTGTTCTCACAAAGAGAACCGGTAACATCATATTTATGGTCGCAGGGCTGATTTTCCTTGCCCAGAACCGTAATATGATGGTAAGCCCCATACATGGCAGGACGCATCAGGTTTACTGCGCAGGCATCCACACCCACATACTCCTTATGGGTATGCTTCTGATGCAGCACCTTTGTCACAAGGTGTCCGTAGGGTCCCATCATAAAGCGTCCCAGCTCCGTATAAATGGAAACATCCCCCATTCCCGCGGGAACCAGTACTTCCTCATAAACCTTCCTGACACTTTCACCAATCACCCGGATATCATTCGGTTCCTGGTCAGGACGATAGGGAATCCCGATTCCACCGGAAAGATTGATAAACTTAATATGCGCTCCTGTCTTTTCCTTTAACTGCACAGCCAGTTCAAAAAGCTGCTTTGCAAGGGTCGGATAATACTCGTTTGTCACCGTATTGCTTGCCAGAAAAGCATGGATACCAAAATTCTCAACGCCCTTGTCCTTCAATATCTGAAAGCCTTCAAACATCTGCTCCGTGGTAAAGCCATACTTCGCATCCCCGGGATTATCCATGATATCTGTTCCCAGGGAGAAGTATCCTCCGGGATTAAACCGGCAGCTGATTGTTTTCGGCAGGTACCCCAGTGTCTTTTCCAGAAACTCAATATGGGTAATGTCATCCAGATTGATTGTAGCGCCGATTTCAGCCGCCAGCTTAAATTCCTCCGCCGGAGTGTCATTGGAAGAAAACATGATATCCTCACCCTTTACTCCCATGGCATGGCTTAACATCAGCTCCGTATAAGAAGAACAGTCACAGCCGCAGCTGTAATCCCTCAAAATATCAATCAAAAAGGGATTCGGTGTTGCCTTTACCGCAAAGAACTCCTTATACCCCGGATTCCAGGAAAAGGCCTCCTTCAATGCTTTTGCATTCTCCCGGATTCCCTTTTCATCATAAATATGAAAGGGTGTAGGATATGTCTTTACAATTTCCTCTATCATTTCCTTTGTTACAAATGCTTTCTTTTCCATAACGCTCCTTTATTTTCCTGCTCCATTACTTTTGGATTCTTGTTTTTACAAAAGCTTACTTCTCATTTCCTCCGGGGACATGGGGCTTAAATAAGCCGGTGCCACATCAAATACAGTTTTGCAGCCCTTCTGTCCTTCCTGATTCATTCTGAAAGCAGCCCTCGCATAAGCTGTCAGTACACAGGCTGTAAATTCCGGATTGGAATCCAGCTTCAGGCTGTATTCGATAACATGATTATGCTCGCCCTGCAATCCGGTCTTTCCTGTTCTCAACACAAAGCCGCCATGGGGAATCCCTGCATGGTCACGCTGCAATTCCTCCTCGGAAATGAAATGTACCGTGGTATCATACTCTGCAAAATAGTTGGGCATTGTCTTGATTTCCTGCTCAATACGCGCCAAATCTGCCCCTTCCTCTGCAACCACGAAGCACTCTCTCGTATGCTTCTGTCTTGTTGTCAGCACAGGATTCTCACAATTTCTCACTGCCTCCAGTGCAGACTCCACAGGAATTGTATACTGCTTTGCATTCTTTACCCCTGCAATACGGCGAATCGCATCGGAATGTCCCTGGCTGACACCCTTTCCCCAGAAGGTGTAATCACTGCCATCCCGCAAAATAGCATTGGCATACAGACGGTTCAGGGAAAACATACCCGGATCCCAGCCCACAGAAATCATGGCAACCTTTCCGCTCTCTGCTGCTGCCGCATTTACCTGCTCAAAATGCTCCGGAATCTTTGCGTGGGTATCAAAGCTGTCAATGACATTAAAATACTTCGCATACTCTGCTGTCTGCTTCGGCAAATCCGTTGCAGAACCGCCGCAAAGCATCAGTACATCAATATCATCCTTCATTTCCGGTGCCTTATCCGCAGCATAAACCGGCACATTTGTCAATGTTTTCACGGTTTCCGGTGCCCTTCTGGTAAATACTGCGACCAGTTCCATATCCTCATTCTGCCGGATAGCACATTCAATTCCCTTTCCCAGGTTTCCATAACCCATAATTGCGACTCTGATTTTCATTTTCTTTCCTCCTGTTCTTTTTTCCACTATTCACTATATCTCCCTCAGCCGGATTAGTTCAATCTCGTTGCGCATGGCATCCTTAAATACACGGACAAAATTTTTCTGGGCACTGTACAGACAGGCATCCTGCGCCTTCCCGCCGATTTCTCCGGTCAGAACATATTCCGAATCAATAATCAGACGAATCTGGGCACTTCTGTCCTCCTCCCCGGATTCATACAAACCCTCCGGAACAAGATACAGTTGAATCCCCTCCAGCATTTCCTGCTCTTCCGCAAAAGGAATCCTGCCGTCCTCTGAAATCAGAACTACCTTTTTCCCCTGCTGTACCAGAACTCCTATCTCATCCTTCCATTCCTCCAGAAACACTCCGGAAGCCGAAAAATAAATACGAAATTCCGCCGACAGAATCATATGATGAATCTTGTCACGGATGTGCCCGTTTCCTTCAATGGTAATGTAGCCTTCCTTCGGTAACTGCTTCTGGGGACCGTTCTTCTCCAGTTCTTCCTTTGTCCTCTGTAAATAGCGAAGCCTGTTTTCACAAAACTCCGAAAGTCCCACCGCCGTATATCTGGTGGAAGTACCCTCCAGAATATATGCCGCACCATGCTCTACCAGCGAAGCAAGTCCGTTGTACACATTGGAACGGGAAATTCCAGTCAGTTTGGCAGCCTCATATCCGGTAAGCTCCTCCTGCTTTAACAGACAAAGGTAAATAGCTGCCTCCTGTCTGCCCAATCCGAATAATAAGAGTTTTTCAATCAATGCTGCGTCTTCCATTGCCCCTCCCAGTAGTAGTTCTTTACAGGAATACTATATACATTCCTACTGTTTTTGTCAACTATTCATACAGAGAAATTTTTTCAAAAAAGAACCTCTCCGGATGCGGTATTACCCAATCCCCGGAGAGGCTCCTTTCTATTACTGATATTCTCTATTTTTCAATATTTTCTATCTGCCAGTCAATCGGCGTTTCCCCGTGTTTTTCTAGGAACGCATTGGTCTGGCTGAAAGGCTTGCTGCCAAAGAATCCCTGATATGCCGACAGAGGACTTGGATGTGGTGCCTTTAAAATCAGATGGTTGGGATTATCCAGCATCTTTTCCTTCTGCTGGGCAGGACGTCCCCAGAGAATAAAAACAATCGGTCGGTCCTGTCTGTTCAAAGCTCTGATTGCCGCATCCGTAAACTGCTCCCAGCCCATTCCCCGATGGGAATTTGCCATATGTGCCCGCACGGTCAGAACCGTATTCAACATCAGCACTCCCTGCTTCGCCCACTTTACCAGATACCCGTTGTTTGGAATATAACAGCCCAAATCATCATGCAGCTCCTTGTAAATGTTGACAAGGGATGGGGGAATGTCTACATCCGGCTTTACAGAAAAACAAAGTCCATGTGCCTGTCCCACATTATGGTAAGGGTCCTGCCCTAAAATAACAACCTTTACCTGACTTAGAGGTGTCAGATGAAAGGCATTAAAAATATCGTCCGCAGGGGGAAAAATCTGTCTGGTATCGTATTCCTGTGTTACAAATTCATATAGCTTCCTATAATAGGGCTGATGAAATTCATCCTTCAGTTCCGCCAGCCAGTCATTACTAATCATTGCCATTTTTATACCCTTTTCCGCGCACATCCCTGCGCAAACACAAATTTCGCGGTTGAGAAATTTCACGCCGTATCAAAGCCGCACACTGATTCCCTTTTCCCGCAGGTATGCCTTTACCTGCCTGATTTCCAGCTCCTTATAATGGAAAAGGGATGCCGCCAGTACCGCTTCCGCCTTTGCATAAGTCAGTGCATCATAAAAATGCTCCAGCTTTCCGGCACCGCCGGAGGCAATCACCGGAATTTTTACACTTTCCGCAATCGCCTTTGTCAGTTCCAAATCATAGCCTTCCTTGGTTCCGTCACCGTCCATGCTGGTTAAAAGGATTTCACCGGCACCAAGCCTTTCTGCCTCCAATGCCCACTCCACAGCATCCTTTCCCACGTCAACCCGTCCACCGTTTTTATAAATATTCCAGCCGGAGCCATCCGCCCTGCGCTTTGCATCAATCGCCACCACAACGCACTGGCTTCCGAACTTGTCCGCTGCGTCTGCAATCAGACTGGGATTCATAATCGCCGCTGAATTTACGGAAATCTTATCCGCGCCCTCTCGCAGCAACACCTTGAAATCCTCTACAGTGCGGATTCCGCCCCCGACAGTAAAAGGGATAAATACTCTGGATGCCACCTGTCTTACCCATTCTAACTGGGTTGCCCGGCTGTCTGCCGAAGCATTGATATCCAGGAATACAACCTCATCCGCACCCTCTCTGTCATACGCTTCCGCTACCTCCGCCGGATTTCCCGCATCCCGCAGATTGGTAAAATTAATTCCCTTTACAACTCTCCCATCCTTTACATCCAAACAGGGAATAATTCTCTTTGTATGCATTTACTTTCCCTCCCTGGAAATCTTTACAAAGTTCCGTAAAATCTGCAACCCCACTTCTGAACTCTTTTCCGGATGAAACTGACAGGCAAAAATGTTTCCCTTTTCCACAGAAGCATCAATTTTTACACCATACTCTGTCTGAGCTGTAACAATCTCAGAATCTGCCGCCTGCAAATAATAGGAATGGACGAAATACACATAAGCATTTTCCTCTACACCCTCAAACAAGCGCCCTTTATGGGGAAAGGTCAGACTGTTCCAGCCAATCTGGGGCACCTTGATATCTTCCGTGGCAGGAATTTTTACAACTTTTCCATCCAGAAGATGCAGCCCTTCCACTCCCGGGCTCTCCTCACTGCTCTCAAATAAAAGCTGTAAACCAAGACAAATTCCCAGAAATGGAAGTTTCCTTTCCGCACACTCCCTGATTACTTCAACCAGATGATAGCTTTCCAGTTTTTCCATGGCATCCTTAAAGGAACCCACACCCGGAAGAATGACCCCATCCGCCTGCAAAATTTCCTCTCTGTTTCTGGTGGTTATCGTTTCCTCGCCCAGATATTGCAACGCCTTTTCCACACTCTTCATATTGCCCGCATCATAATCAATAATTGCAATCATTCGTGCCCAGTCATCCTTCCATTGTTTAATCTGCTTCCCATTCCGAAAGCAATTCCTGCCTCTATAAGGGTGAATTTATAAAATTCGTTTCTCCCAGTTCACTCTCCTCCGGCAGCATATCCTCCAGAGGCTCCTGCCCTGCATCGGGTGCCTGCCCTCCTGTCTGCCCTGAATCGTTCTGTCCTGAGTTCTGGTTTCCGGTTCCCGGCTTCTGCCCGTCACCTCCTGCTGCCCAGTCGTTAAAGCTTTTTCCCTGAGTAACTGCCAGAATCATTTTTGTATAGACAATATCATCCGGCTCCGCCGCAATCTGCTGGGCATCCTGTTCTGTCAGGGAATACTTCTGCTCCAATATCTGTAAAATCTGGGTATAAACCGCTGAAACCTCTGCTCCAGCATTCCACTGTACCGCATAGGAATACAATTCCGGATACTTTGCTACCGTCTGAATCAGGCTGTCTAAAGCCTCCAGCTCTTCCCCCGCCTGCTCAAACATTTCATATTCCCGCATCCACAGGCGAATATGAAGAATACTCTCCGATTTTCCGTACATAACCATTTCTGTTTCGTTCATTTCTTTTCCGAACAGATTCTGGTAGCAGGTCTGGTAATCCCCTTCGTAGAAAGCCTTTCTGGCGGTTTTCTTGTCCGTATAGTTGGTAATGGCATTTACCGATACCAGAAGCAGGATTCCGAGAGATGCCGCTAACAACAGAATCGGCAGAACCTTTTTCAGGGAAAGCTTCTTTTCCGGGTATAAAGGCTTTGCTTCCTCTTCGCTCTCTTCCTTTTTCTGCTTAGGCTGCTTTTTCTTCTTTTCCTTCTTGGGCTTTTTTGCCGCCTCCTCGCCCCCGGCTTCCTCGCCTTTTCCCTTTTTCTTCGACTTTTTCTTTTTTCCAGCCTTCTTTTCCTTATTTAACTGCTGAATAATCTCCTGATTTTCTTCTGAAATGGAAACATTTTCATTTCCCTGCTCTTCTTCCTCTTCCGGGTCTTCCTCCGTCAGGAAATCAAGAATTTTTGCAAAAAATCCTTTTTTCTTCTGCTTTTCTCCAGCCGCTTCCGCCGCCTGACTGATACCCGCAGAAATCGTATCTTCCAGAGGATTTTCCGAAAGGTCTTCTGCTTCTTCCTTTGTCCGCAGGGGAACATCATCCATTTCCCCAAACAGCCCATCCAGATTTAACGCATCCGTCAAATCAGAACCGGATGCCTCCTGGTCCGAACCACCATTTTCAGAATTGCTTCCCTCTGTATTTTCCCCAAAAACTGCTCCTTCACTGGAATTTCCTTCTCCGGCAGCCTCCCCATCAGAAGCGTCTGGCTCAGAATCCTTATCCCCAATTCTGTCTGCCGCCGAGAGAATCCCATCCAGCATATCTGTATCAATCGCCTCATCCGGCTCTGTTGTGCTTTCTTCTCCGGCTTCCTTACCTGCCTTTTTTGCCGATTTTTCTTCTTTCTCCTTTTTCTTCTGCTGCTTTTTAGCTGCCTTTTCTTCCCTGCGCTCCTTTCGCTTCTCTTTCCAGGACTTTTTCTTCGTACTGCCTTTTTCTGTTTTCTGGGAATCACCGTTGTCTTCTGCTCCGCCCTCACCGGATATTGCTCTTAACAGGGCATCCGCATCAGACTCTTTCCCCGACTCATCCTCTTCTTCCGTATTTTCTTCAATTGGCTCGCTCTTATCTGCCTTTTCCAACATTTCCTGAATCGCCGCTAAATCCTCATCATTCTTTAATGTCTGTTGGCTTTCATCAGAGCTTCCTTCTATATCTTCGGTACCTTCTTCCGCTTTTTCTCCATCACTTTCAGACAGCAGACGTATAATATCGTCCTCTGTCATATTTCCCAAATCTCCTGAGGTAATCGCGTCATCCTTCCCGGAAGATTCCGGGGCTGCCTCGTCTACTGCTGAAGCTGCCTCCGGAATTACTTCTTCAGTTTCCGAAACTGCCGCTTCAGGCTTCTGGGCTTCTGTATCAGCCCCAGCTGTTTCCGCGGTTGCCTCAACCTCCTGACTTTCCGTTCTCTCCGGAGCTGCCTCGTCTACTTCTGAAGCTGCCTCCGGAATTGCTTCTTCTGTTTCCGAAACTGCCGCTTCAGGCTTCTGGGCTTCTGTATCAGCCCCAGCTGTTTCCGCGGTTGCCTCAACCTTCTGATTTTCCGTTCTCTCCGGAGCTGCCTCGTCTACTGCTGAAGCTGCCTCCGGAATTGCTTCTTCAGTTTCCGAAACTGCCGCTTCAGGCTTCTGGGCTTCTGTATCAGCCCCAGCTGTTTCCGCGGTTGCCTCAACCTTCTGACTTTCCGTTCTCTCCGGAGCTGCCTCGTCTACTTCTGAAGCCGCCTCCGGAATTGCTTCTTCTGTTTTCGAAACTGCCGCTTCAGGCTTCTGGGCTTCTGTATCAGCCCCAGCTGTTTCCGCAGTTGCCTCAACCTTCTGACTTTCCGTTCTCTCCGGGGCTGCCTCGTCTACTGCTGAAGCTGCCTCCGGAATTGCTGGCTCCTCTGCCGGGATTTCCACGCTATCAACTGCAGCTTCTTCCCTATCTGCTTCATCTGTTGTGTCTGCTCCTCTGGACAAATCCTTCAATAATCCATCCAGATAATCTTCTTGTGACGGCATATTTTTTTTCCTCTCGGCTTTCTGCTTTTCCTTATCAAAAATCTACATTACTTTCAGTTTATCACAGCTCGTTTATCCAATCAATCGCATTCTTTTCAATACCGGTTCCCCTGTCACTCAATTCTTTAGTCATTTGATATAATTTTTCGTTCACTCTGTATAAAAATGCCTTTTGATTATAAAATGCCACCTTTTCAAAGGGCCAACGGATAACCGTCGGAAATTGCAGGCTCACACCCAATTCCAGAATCAATAACCGTCTGTTGATAGTCCCCTGCAGCCATTTTGTATATTGTTTCCATTTCTCCTGATAGCCGCTTTCATCATAGCTTTCTGCATAAATGTTATTTAATACCATACTTCTGCCGCATTTTTTACAAGTTCCCAGTTCCGGAATCCCGTCCTCTGGAAACTTTCCTTCCCATAACTGTTCAAATGCAGCCTTCAATTTTTCCATGTCCTCTGCTGTGGTTTCCATAATCTGACCTTCGCATCCCATAACACACTGCTTCTGCCAGCTTCCGCCACAGGGCATTACACAATTTCCATTTTTCCAGGCTTTTTTCATAATCTCAGGCTGTGTGGAAACCGAAACAATAAAGTAATTTTTTCCTTCCAACAGCTTTTCAAGCTTATCCAATGCCTGCCGTAACTGCTCATCCCCGTCCCTGGAAGAACAATATTCCGCCCACATAGGCACCAGCCAGTGATATCCCGCCTCCATTAAAAGATTTTTTCCACTCAAATATCTCTCATCCTGATGAAGCACACGGGTATTATTAAAATCCTCTCCAAGTCCCACAAGGATTACTTCCGCATCCTCAATTTTCTTTTTTATTTCTTCCCTCATACTACTCCCCATTTCTGCGCACGCTCTTTGCGCATCTCGAGTTTGTGTCAAGTGCGCGCAGACACAAACCTCGCGTGTGAAAAATTCTATTTTTCACACTACTCTCCATTCCTACCCCACCATTAACGCATAACGCTTTTATATCAGATCCATGCAGAGGCTAATCTGCATTCCGCAGACATTCTTTTGCCGATTTCTACTACAAAATAAAAGACTGGGAAAATCCCAGCCTTTTAAAAACTTTATTCATCCAAATGATCCTCATCAACAAGCTGGTCTATTATTTTTACCAGATTTCCTATTTCAGGCTTGGACAACTGTGCATCTGCCCCCAATGCCTCACCCTTCTTCTTCATTTCATCATTTACCAGAGAAGAGAAAATTACAATAGGAATATCTGCCGTAGCTTCATCAGATTTCACAAGCTTTGTCAATCTGTGACCATCCATCTCCGGCATTTCAATATCCGTAATAATCAACTTTACATGTTCCTTTAATGTTCCGTCTTCCTTGCACTGGCAAATTACATCATATGCTTTCTGTCCATTCTCTGTATGAATCAGATTATTATAGCCTGCCTTTTTCAGGGAATCTACAATCAGCTTATTCAAAAGCGGAGAATCTTCTGCAATCAGAATCGGCACATTACTTCTCTTTCTTGCGCCGAGTTCGTTAATCTCTGAAACCTTTAAACCTGTTTCCGGATTGATATCAGATACAATCTTTTCAAAGTCAAGAATGATAATCAGTTTTCCGTCCTTCTTGATAATACCCGTTGATACGCTCTCATCCGTTGTAGAAATAGTAGCATCCGGTTTAATAATATCCCTCCAGGAAACTCTGTGAATACCCAATACTGAATCTACATGAAATGCCAAATCAAGCTTATTAAAATTTGTTAATATGAAAAGTCCCTTCGGTTCTGACTCTCCACGTCCCAGACAATTTTTCAAATCAATTGCCGTAATCATTATATCTCTCGGCATAAAAATACCCTCAATACTGGGATGGGAATTAGGCACAGGCGTTACCGGCTGATATGTAATAATTTCTCTGACCTTTGCGACATTAATACCATAGGAATTATCTCCCAATGTAAACTCCAGAATCTCTAACTCATTCGTTCCGTTTTCCAATAAAATCTTCGTATCCATATTTACCTCCATGCCTGAGCACCTTATTAAATGCTTACGCTTGTTGAGCCTTAATTCTTCTGAATAATAGTGTATCATACTTTTACCAAAAATGAAACTATTATCTGATAATTTTACCTCTTTTTTTATATGTTTTTATTAAAACAAAAAAGAACAGTTTCCTGTTCTCCTTTTACTTTAATAACGTTTTGTACCTTCAAAACCGAACACTGACTTCCTTAATCTCCATCCTTCTTTTCCTCTTCTATCTTGGTTAAGCTATTGACCGATTAGTAAGTGTCAGCTGAGCATATTACTATGCTTACACCTCACTCCTATCTACCTCGTCGTCTTCAAGG
>ENA-UESE01000513-UESE01000513.1-human-gut-metagenome-genome-assembly--contig:-NODE-513-length-45799-cov-117.042387_pt1 | contig 45799 bp, 39 predicted proteins | sample MGYA00242995_ERZ507996 | MGnify/ENA primary metagenome ERZ507996 (study PRJEB26167, sample SAMN06115489) | human gut metagenome | host: Homo sapiens | place: China:Sichuan | collected 2015-04-15...
ATGGGAGCGGCGACTAGCAGGCCCAATCCACATACCGTAGCCCCTGAGCCTGGTCTTTTGAGTAAAAATAAACTGTCGTCAGCGTCAAAAACTTTTCTTTTAGGCCGATTTCAAATCTGATTGATGATAAAAAAGTATCCCGAAGACCTAACGAGATTTGAACTCGCTCAAGGCATTGAAAAACAAAGACTTTTGCATAAACGAGTTCGGAAAAACTTCCCAAAACCAGAAATTTAAAAATACGACTTTCGAACTCGCTTAAGCGCTTGATTTATAAAGAAAAAGCAGCCATTTTATAGGCTGCTGCTTGTATTGGTGATCCCAACGGGATTCGAACCCATATTCCCACCGTGAAAGGGTGGTGTCCTAACCATTAGACGATGGGACCACAGTCAGAACTGAGTGAATGTATACAGGCATTTTTTTATCAGGTCAAGTAAAAAAAGCAAAAAAAATTATTTTTTTTATAAAATTATGTTCTTTCAATAATCTAACTTTATCTTATCAACTACAAAACTCCTATTTTTGTCACCAACAACTCCGTTTTCCAAGATACAGCCCATAAAAAGTTTTTGTTTTTTATCCCGAACGAATCACTTCTGCCGTTGAAAACCCTGCCTTTACTATATATATTATAACTAATATGTAACTTGAGGAGTTTTAATATGGAATTATATTTATTTGCGGCATTGGTTTTAATGTATATCCTGATGGCTATTTTCGTCAGAAAAAACGTTCAGCTGAAAGTATGGACAACAGCATATATCGTTTCTTTTATCGTCACGGCCATTGCGATTGCTTTTCTGCACGTCAATCGTCAGGATGTCATGATTTCCGTCGACCAGCTTAACTGGTATTATCTTCTTTACCTTTTTGGTTCGTTGTCCGTGGTGCTCGGGGTTATCAACGTATGGATGTTCCGCAAAGGACTGATTAAAATATTTTTCACAAAAAGCGACGACTGTGACAATGATGACGATGATGATGAAGACGACAAAGATGATTTGAAATAATCTTCCTCCAATCTCCCCGTTAAATGACGGGGATTTTTTATATAAAAAAACATCCCGGAAGCTGCTTTCTAATAAAAGCTTCGGGGATGTTTGCATTTAGAAACTTTGATTTTAATTTAAAACGATTTTATCAATCCGAAATATTTTTAAAATCAGAAGAACCATGAAAACCGACCGTATAACCGCATTCCATACATCTTCCGCCCAAGGAACCGCCGGCATAATCTTCCGATCCGCAAACAGGGCATCTTTTTCCGGCTTCTACATGTTGTTCAAACTTCTGTTGTTGAAGATCTTTGACCGTTTCTTTTTCTTGTTTCATTTTCTTAAAAATTAAATTATTAAACATAAAAATACATAGTACGCCGTTCTGTATAACAGAGGTATTTTATAAGTCAACATTTTTTATCAGGAAATTTATTTGCGGCGATTGGTACCGATATAATCAATTTTTTCTTTTATATAATCAATTTTATCTTTATCGTTTTTGACCGAATCTATATTCTTGCCTAAAATATCAAGAATCGCATCGGTATAACGCGGTTCGTTGATTGCAATATTGGCCAGATAAAAAACCGAGGCTTTAAAAATCTGCGTATCATTGGACTGAAGCTCTTCCGCAATCCACAAATATGGCGGCGTAAACGAATCCTTTTCCTGCCGTTTGGTTACTTCATAAGAAGTTCTTTGAATTTTGCGGGCAATCGCCGTCGTAATACCGTTATTGCTCGGTGTAAACAGACCACCGGTCTTTTTGACGATAGACTTGATTTTGTTGATAATGGCAAATTGCGTTGTAAACTGCGGCATGAGACTTATCCTTATTTCAAATAACTACACATAATATATGTCTTTTTTATTAAAAATCATTAAAGGAGGGCTTTTTTCAAAGCTGGCAAATCATTGTTGCACAAATAAGGAAGCAGGCGGTCAATTTCTTCTTCACTGCGATTATAAAGACGCAGAGCCAGCAGTTCGGCCACGACGTCATCCGCAAAACGCTTTCTGATTTTCTTTGCTGGAACGCCGGCGACAACGACATAGGCATCTACATCTTCCGTCACTACAGCTCCGGCAGCGATGACGGCTCCCTCCCCTATTTTTACACCTGGCATAATCATGGCACGCATACCAATCCAAACACTGTCGCCGATAACCGTATCACCTTTGGGCTGATAAGCCTCAACAATTTTTTCCATAAAGGGATAAGAGCTGAACCAGTCCATTCGGTGCGTATTATTGCCGCCCATAAGGATAACAGCTTCTGCGCCGATGCAGACATAATTACCGATATAAAGCCTGTCAATTTCCCATTGTGGCTGCCAACTTCGGACGCTGAACTCGTCTCCGTAGAGATAACGGACGACATAATCCTCAAAATCAGGCGTATAAGCATTGCTGTAATAGCTTTTTGTTCCCTTGATGATAATATTGGGATTTTTGACGCTTTGATGCAGATATTCAACCTTTGACCAATGTTTATTCATGTTTTTGACTTTCTGAAAGAGGGAGATATTTATTCAGTAAAAGCTCTATGCGCTGCATTATTGTTTTTTTCTCTTCACAGGCTTTTGTTTCCTTATTCCAGACTCTCCCGCTTTCTTCACATTTTCTGATTTCCCGGGTAGCATACCAATTCCAGCCATAAAGCAAAACGCCCGCAAACAACAGCAACAAGAACAACTTGACCATATGGCGCGCCACAAGCCACAGAATCCACAAAACAGCAAGCCCATAGACAATTAATCTGTTTATAAACGGGTTAACGCCAAAAACATAAGCCTGCACGGCATAATAAGCAATGGCCAACGCAAACAAAATGCTCACCGGATATTTCAAACAAAATCGCCCTACCCGTTTCCATTTTCCCGCTTGTTCCTTTATGTCTTTTGACTGCATTTCGTTACTCATTTTTTCTCTCCTGTTTGTTTTTCTGTTGTAGCTTATCCGTTTGGTCTTGGCAAGAAATATATTATCCGCCGCAAAGGCAAAACAGAAAAGCAATAACATATTATTTCTTGATTTTTAAATATATTTGTACTTTTTGTTTTTTTTGATTGCATATTTATTATTCTTCATGTAGTGTAACTTACAGGTGCAAAAAATATTTTTTGTACTTAGTACTAAAAAGGTACGGGGCTGTCGAAAGCTCTATCTCATACGGTGTTAAGGGATATAGCATCGTGAAATTGTTAGTATTATCCCGCTAACGATAGAATATATCCCCGATTCATAGTAATATGGTCGGGGAGCTTTTAACGTATGTCCAAGAACCATATATCTATCCTTGAAAAAATATGGTTTGAAAGGTTAAAAGAGTCATTTTATGAGATATGATTTTCGAACTCTCCGACCACCTTTTTAAGGTGGTTTTGTTTTATTTATAAATAAAAGGAAGTTTAATCATATGAAAAAAATCTTCTATTTACAACTGCATTAGTCGCTGCAACCTTCACGGCTTCCGGCGTATTGGCTGCCGACCCGGTGAGTATTACCACCCAAGAGGCGTTGAATCAATATATTGACAACGACAAGGGCGCATCATGGACTGACATTGTTACGATTTCTGGAGTTCAAAACGGGGAGCTTAAAAACAATGATGCTCAAAACCGTTTCATTGAAGCCGATGATTTACAAATTGAAAACTCTACCGTAACGGTTGACGGCAAAGGCAATTTTATTGGCGGCGATAACGTCAATATTCAGAATGACTCAACGATAAATCTGAACAACGAAGGTCATCTTCTCGTTACGCGTGAAGAAGACCCCAATATTGTAAACACGCTTACCATTGCCGGTACGGTAAATATGAATAAAGGCATTATCCGTGCGGCATCCAGCAATACAAATCCGGCTTCCCACGGTAAAGTCGTGCTTGAAGAAAGCGGCGTTATTAATGTTAAGGGTGACGACAACACTATTGCTTCCCGTGAAACGATTGTCAACGGCCAGATTAACGTCAATTCCGGCATGTTGGATTTGACCGGAGGTTTAACCCGCGGTGATGATGGCATACTGAGTAAAGAAGAGGCTGATAAAGCAAAAGAGGCTTCCTTTACTATCGGCAAGACCGGCGCATTGACTATTGCGCAAGGCGCAACCGCCAACTCCAATGCTTCCGATATTTTCAACAACGGCGCAATCACAAACAACGGTACATTTAATATTGCTGGCGATTATAATTCAGACGGCGGCAAATATAGCGGCGGGTATACTCAGACCGGCGGCTCCATTAACCTCACCAACGGCGCAACCTTAAACGTCGGTATCGGCGAGGAAGGCAACAAAATCGTCAACGGTAAAATTGACGGTAAACTGAGCGCCGCTTCCGGCGAAGGCGAACAGTCCAATCTGAACCTGATCTTTGACGAAGGTCTGTCTAACGAAGATCTGAAAGAAGGCATTGAATTTGCAAACAGCGCCGAAGGAAATCTGGCTCTCAAAGACAACCTGCTTTACAATTATGATAAGTCAGAACTCAAAGACGGCAAGCTCAGCATCAGCAAAAAAGACGCTTCCACCGTTTCCGCCGACTTGATTAAATCAGGCGTCGGCGTTAACCAGGCCGGTGTTTTGGCCGCTTTTACGGCTGGGCAGTCCGGACTTATCGCTTCTAACTCTATTACGCATGAATTCTCAAATTCACTGCAGAGAGGCCAGATACAGTCTGCAGCCGCTATGGCCGAAGTTCTAGCTCCGATGGCCGCACCGATGGTTCGCACGCTTGAAACCGGCACAATGGCTCATGCTTATGACGCAGTTTCTTCCCAGCTCTCCGGCGGAACAATCAGTTCTGCCGCCAACGGAAAATCTTCCGGCGACAGCGCCATGACCGGAGTTACAACCTGGGTACAGGGGCTGTATAACAACTCTAAGCTGGACAGCTCATCAAAGGCCAGAGGATTTGATTCCGACTCTGCCGGCGTTGCAATGGGTATTCATAAAGCCATTAACAAAGACGTCAAAGCAGGTATCTCTTATTCTTATACCGACACCGATGTTGACGCTTACCGCCGCAATATTGACGTCAAATCCCATACTTTCATAGCTTATGGTGAATATAAACCTTCCAACTGGTTTGTTAACGGTATTGCTTCTTACGGCATGTCTGATTATGACGAGCACAAGAAAGTCTTCGGCGGCGTTAAAGCTGACTATGATGTTAAGTCATACGGCTTACAGGCCATGACCGGATACGATGCCTGTGTCCGCGGTCTGAACGTTACACCGCAGGCCGGTTTGCGTTACGCTCACATCAAGCAGAAATCCTATACCGATACGGCGGGTCAGCATATTTCCGGCGACGATATGGATATCCTGACCGGTATTATCGGCGTTAAAGCCAGCAGAGATTTTGCTCTCGACAACGGTATGTTCATCCGTCCTGAAGCTCGTGTCGCCATGACTTATGACCTGATGGATCCGGACAACAACACTAACGTCGCTCTGGCAAACGGCGCAACCTACCGCATCAACGGCGAGAACTTTGACAGCTTCAGCGTTGAAGCCGGCGCCGGCGTAACCGCAGAACTGAACGATGCTTGGGAAGTATCTGCCGGTTATGAAGGTAAATTCCGTGATGATTATAAAGATCATTCCGGTATCTTGAGCGCTAAATATAAGTTCTAGCACTTAAGAAATAGTTTTTTTCAAGTATAATATCCTAGAGAGCAGTCTGAAAAATCAGGCTGCTCTTTATCTTCGTACCGTCTTTTTATTCTGCTGATTTACGCCAGACGAGTTCCCCGTTTTTATATTCGGCGATTTTTTCGCCATAGAGCAGAACATCGCCATGCCGTTGTCCGTTGACATAGCAAGCTTTTTCCAATACCTGTCCGCGGCTGTCATAACGCGTATATTCTCCGTCCAGGCGGTCATCTTTGTAGAAAGCGGAAATTTCCAGAGCGCCGTTCTTTTCAAAGCACCGATAACTGCCGTTTTTCATCCCGTCGTCCGACACTTCATAAACTTCATGCAGGCAGTTATCGTCATAATAACTCCTGACTTCCTTACAACACATCACTTTTCTCCTTAAGCATACACACATATCCGTAGATATTTATAATAGCAAAAATTTAAAGAAAGATAAAGTTTATCAGTTAAAGGCGATAATATGACAGAATCCATGCACAGGAAAATATTGGATACCGACCAGGGCATCCTCCAGCTAAAGCATATCTCTGCCATTTTGGCATTTTTCTCACTTCAAAGCCTTGTAGACCTTACAGATGAGCGGGGACACATTACGTTTGAATTAAAAAAAACTCTCCCATTGGGGAAAGTTTTTTTATTATATTCTGATTACTTGCTTGCCAATTTTTCTTCTTTTTTATCATTCTTGGCAAACATGGTTTTATAGGTTGTTTTTAACTCGGCGACTGTTGCCTTAAAGTGTTTGAGGGTTTTGCCTTTCAGGTTTTCCCCGGCAGCGGCTTTAATTGTCAACGGATTAACGCGGCGGCCGTTTTTAACGACCTCATAATGGAGGTGCGGACCGGTGGACAGGCCGGTACTGCCGACATAGCCGATGATTTGTCCCTGCTTGACGCGGACGCCGGGGCGAATTCCCTTGGCTATCCTCTGCATATGGCCGTAAGCCGTCGAATATTCGCTGTTATGGCGGATTTTAACATAGTTGCCATAACCGCCGTTCCATTTGGCCATTTGGACAACGCCGTCGCCCCCGGCATAAATAGCCGTTCCGCGCGGCGCCGCATAGTCAACGCCCCAATGTACAATAATCTGTTTTTTAATCGGGTGGCGTCTTTTGCCAAAAGGCGAAGAAATGCGGGCAGCCTGAAAAGCTAAAGGCTTGCGGTGCAGCGTTTTCTTCATGGCATAGCCTTTTTCGTCATAATAATCGACATTGCCACTTTTATCTTTATAACGATACAGGGCAATCTTGTCTTTTTTCAAAGTCAGCGATGCATAGAGAATATTTCCGGTTTTGACCAGTTCTCCGGACGGTGTCAGGTGGTTTTCATAAATAATTTCAAATTTGTCACCTTTACGGACATCTCGGCGAAAATCAATGGAGTAAGCAAAAATATTAATGAAATTGGCAATGATTTTATTCGGAACGCCGGCGTTATTCATCGAGTTTGACAAGGCGCCGCTTATCGTTCCTTCCGCCGCTTTGACTTCCTGAATCAAGTCGTCCTTTTCCTGACGGGCCTGATAATTGTTGTTTTCGTCCTTTTCGACAATAAAACGTTTACCGGCCTGAGGTTCAATTGTGACATTATCCAGCGACAGAAGCTTATCCTGTTCCGTATCCATGGTGGTGGTAATTTTGATAATCTGCCCAGCTCTTAAATTTTCGGGCTTATATACCTTTTTCAGTTCCAAATAGACGCCGTGAGCCGATTTATAATCCATGCCGAGCTTAGTCAGCACATTAATGAACGTATCGCCTTTGGAAAGTTTTATTTCATGTTCAATAGTCTTGGTTGTTTCCTTATAATTGACCATTTCAAACAGAGAACGGATATTTTCAACAGAAGACTCCGGATAAACCGTTTCTGACGTATAATTGCTGTTAATGGAATTTTCAAGCAGCAAATAATCAAGATTTTCCTGCGGGGAAACCGACGCACTGACATCATTGTGATTGGCAACGGCCAATACAAAGGCAAAAACGATCAAAGAAGCATAAACACCCGTCAAAATTTTGTTTTTGTGTTTCATGTTCATATATTTATTAAGCTTTTCAGGCAGGGAGAGTTTTTCGTCAGACGCCGCGCCTAATTTTGCTTTAAGCTTCTTACAAAAATGTGACAAATTCATAATTTCCACGCTAATTTAATATTTCCATCGGAGTACAAAATACTCAGGGAACTATATTATCCTTTATTCCAAAAGCAAAGTAAATAATCTTTTTGGTGTGTATAAATATAGCTAATAGCTTAATTTTATTAATAATTTTATAATTTTTATTTTTTTTTGAAAAAAGTGCTTGCAATTATAAAAAACGTCATGTATAAACATATTCGAAATTAAATGGGGGCGTAGTTCAGTTGGTTAGAATACATGCCTGTCACGCATGGGGTCGCGAGTTCGAGCCTCGTCGCTCCCGCCATTAAAAAGCCTGGTGTTAAACCGGGCTTTTTTATTTTCAAAATAAAAAAACCGTTGAGTATTATTCAACGGTTTTTTTCATGACTATTCAGTCAACATCAGAAAATGCAAAAACTTGTTCCACAGCTGCCTGGCTGACAAAAGAGCTTTTTCCCGAGGGCTTAGTTTGTTAAGCTCGACATACCAGCGCAAAAAGACTTCATAACCGGGGCCGGTCAACTGCCGGACGGTTTCCTGATATAATTTATTATCCTTAATGTAGTTGAAAATAAAGCTGTTATTTACGGAAGAATCGGCATTTTTCTGACAGCGGAATAAATTTGCCTCGTCTTCACCGTCAAACAAATCATAAATTTTCAACATTGAAATAAGCCTGCCTTTTCCTCTGCCAAAAATTATATCCTTGAACAATGACAATCTGGTGCAGGCATCTCCTAAAATGCGACGAATTGATTTGTTCGCGCATTGTCTGAGATAGCACTCAACCGCATCATCTCCCTGGGCTAAAAGCTTCTCAAAAAGGCGGTAATTCCACATTTTGTAGAGAATCAGATAGTTCGTCCGCGCAGAAAACCCTACGCCATCAAGAACATATTCCGCATATTTCGCACGTTGTTCCGGGGATAACTGTTTTAAGACATTTCCGCAACTGATACAGTCTTGCCGCAAACCAGCAATAATTTCTTCTTCGGTTGAATAAAGTTTTTCCTTTTCCATAATAATTATATGATTTCGTTAATAATAATAAAAAAACAGTCTCATCATAACACTGATAAGACTGTTTTGTCAAGTTTTCTCTAAATTATTTAGAAAACTTCTTTGCGAAATTGAATTTATTTTCACCGTTTATAGTAGAAATATGCTCATTGTTAAGGATAGACGGCAGCTCCTGCGTCCGAAAAACACTGCGCGGGTCAGCCCCTTTGACAAAAGCTACGACATCACCCTTGGCTGCCTCAATAAAGCGTTTTGAAGCGATTGACCAGATATCAGAGATTTCATCATTGCTCAAACCGCAATCTGAACTCAGCAGCCCCATTTCAACCAGTTTGGCACCGCAATCAGTATGTTCAATCATCATCCGTTCAGGATGACTCTTGACATAATTAAACGCATTCTCGCGGTTTTCCTTGGTCGGCAAAAAGCTGACGCTGTACAATACAATGCTGTTTTCCGGCGTTGAAACGTCATAATCCTGCGCTACGCGAAAGGCTTTCTTAAATAATTCCGAAGGCATTAACTTTTCCTCTTACTTTTTACAATATCCAACTGTCCGTCGGCGCTGACAATAATATCGGCAGTATCATCGTCCTCTATTTCGCCGCTCAAAATCTTCATTGCCAGTTTATTCTCAATTTGATTTTTTAGCAAGCGTTTTAGAGGTCTTGCACCGTAGACAGAGTCATAACCGTTGTTGACAATCCAGACAAAGGCCGCATCATTGACTCGCAGATGAATATTGTGTTCGCTCAGCCGTTTTTCGATATTGGCAATCAATATCTTGGCAATCTCTTTAATATTGCTCTTATCCAGCTTGTGGAAGAAGATAATTTCGTCAATACGGTTGATAAATTCCGGACGGAACGAGGCTTTGACAATATCCATAATCTGGTTGCGGATCTTGCGCGGATCATCACCGCCGGTCGCATTAGTCAGAATATCAGACCCCAGATTGGAAGTCATAATGATTATGGTATTTTTGAAGTCCACCGTACGTCCCTTGCCATCAGTCAGGCGACCGTCGTCCAAAACCTGTAAAAGAATGTTGAAAATATCGGGATGAGCCTTTTCAACCTCGTCAAACAGGATAACCTGATACGGGCGGCGACGGACGGCTTCGGTCAGCAGACCGCCTTCTTCATAACCGACATATCCCGGAGGGGAACCGATTAAGCGAGCAACGGCGTGTTTCTCCATGTATTCAGACATATCAATACGCAGAATCGCCTTTTCATCATTAAACAGAAATTCGGCAAGCGCTTTCGACAGCTCTGTTTTACCAACGCCTGTCGGCCCCAGAAAAAGGAAGGAACCTATCGGCTGTCCGGCATCGCCAATTCCGGCACGAGAACGTCGGACAGCATTGGCAACGGCTGCAATGGCATCCTTTTGCCCAACAACCCGTTTGCTCAACAAGTCTTCCATGTGCAGAAGCTTTTCCTTTTCACCTTCCAGCATTTTATCGACCGGGACACCGGTCCATTTGGAAACGACCGCCGCAATGTTTTCATCAGTTACGGTTTCTCCGGCATGGCTATGGGCGTTTTTGGCGACGGTCTCTTCTTCTTTCAATTTATTTTCCAACTCAGGAATGATACTGTACTGCAGCTCGCCGGCGCGGTCATAGCGCCCTTCCCGTTTGGCTATATCGACTTCTATCCTGGCCTTATCCAGCTGGTTTTTAAGTTCGGTAATATCTGCCAGAGAACGTTTTTCTTTCAGCCATTTATCACCCAGCGTTTTCGCTTTGACTTCCAAGCCGCTGATTTCATAACCGATTTGTTCCAAACGGTTTTTCGACTGTTCGTCTGTTTCTTTTTTCAGTGCTTCGCGCTCAATTTTCAGCTGCAGAATCCGGCGATCCAACTCATCCAGCTCTTCCGGTTTAGAATCGACAGCCATACGAACAGAGCTGGCGGCTTCATCCATCAGGTCAATCGCTTTATCCGGCAGGAAACGGTCGGTTATATAACGATTGGACAAAGTGGCGGCGGCAATCAGCGCGCTGTCGGCAATGCGGACGCCGTGATGCAGCTCAAACTTGTCCTTGATGCCGCGCAGAATGGAAATTGTTTCCTCAACGCTCGGTTCTCCGACAAAAACAGGCTGGAAACGCCGTGCCAGCGCCGCATCTTTTTCAACATATTTTTTATATTCATTCAACGTCGTGGCGCCGAGGCAATGTAACTCGCCGCGCGCCAGAGCCGGTTTCAACAGGTTTGAGGCATCCATTGACCCTTCGGAAGCACCGGCACCGACAATGGTGTGCATTTCATCAATGAACAAAATGATTGTACCGTCAGACTCTTCTACTTCTTTCAAGACTGCTTTCAGACGCTCCTCAAATTCACCACGGAATTTGGCACCGGCAATCAGGGCTCCCATGTCCAAAGCCAGCAGACGTTTGTTGTGCAGGCTTTCCGGCACGTCATTGTTAATAATGCGAATTGCCAAGCCTTCGACAATCGCCGTTTTACCGACACCCGGTTCACCAATCAGCACCGGGTTATTTTTGGTTCGGCGGGACAGGACCTGAATTGTCCGGCGGATTTCATGCTCGCGGCCGATAACCGGGTCAAGCTTTCCTTCTTTAGCGCGCGCCGTAATATCAATCGCATATTTTTTCAGGGCGTTGAAGTTATCTTCCGCGCTCTCAGAATCGGCAATTCGCCCTTTACGCATTTCATTAACAGCCTGATTTAGAGCAACAGGGTTAACGCCGGCAGACTTCATGGCCTCATAGGCTTTTGTTCCGGCCGTCTGCGCCAGCGCCTGCAAAATACGTTCAACAGTTACGTAGGAATCTCCGGCCTGTTCGGCAAGCTTTTCGGCTTCCATCATTACACGGGTAAATTCTTGTGACATGGAGCTTTGTACGCTTTCGCCGCTGACTTGCGGCAGGCGCTTCAACGCCGCATCAACAGCATTGCGGAGATTTTCAACATTTGCACCCGATTTTTGCAAAAGCTCCGTGACCGTGCCATTGTCCTTTGCATTCAACATCACGCTCAGTAAATGCTCCGGCGCAATAAACTGGTGTTTTTCCCGCGCCGCCAGACTGACAACATCCTGCACCAGTTCCTTTGATTTATTGGTTAATTTTTCAAAATCCATCGTATGATACCTTTCTTTTTATCCTTTATTTATATATATATAGGTATTTTGTGGATTTTAAATCAAGCGCCTTAAAAATTTTTATGAAAAAGGCCCTGAGCTGATGTCAAAGCCTTTTTTGTATGTCATCCTTTTCTTAAAAGTTCATCATACTGCAAACACTGCTGTCTGCATTCAGAATAACATATTTTTCCCAACCTGACGGAGCGTTGTATCGATTATCGAAGGCTACGGAATTGTTACTATTAAAAGTAATGTTTCTAAACCCCTCAAAACGGGAATACCCTGAGCTGCTCTGCCATGCCAGCCGGACTTGGTTGGGCCAATCGTTTCCCGGCCAGTTGCAAAGATTGACAACAGGATTTTCCCCAGCTGCATAAATAACCGGCAGAGTATATGAATTAGAATATTGTCTGGGATAATTTTTAATATTTAAAACCGCACCTTCATATAGAAAGATATCTCCGTTAACACCTCTTGCCAAAGCCCCTAAATTTAATACACCTCCATTCTTGACGTTAATATCTCCGACATCACAAGAACCAGAGCACGTTACCGTCATATTTCCATAAAGATTTAGGTTGGCTGCTCCGACTATTCCTCTTCCTGCTCCCGAAACAGCAATCTTTGAATTTCCATACAAAGAACATGAACCTCCTGCTCCGCAATAAAAAATATTTGAATTATAGTACAAAGTATCACATCCGCCATAGTGATAACCAGGTAAAATACCATATGGTACCTCAAGATTAATATTTAAGTTTTCTATCTTAAACGGCGTATAAAAAATATTTGTAAGAGACGGCTTAAAGGTTAACGTATGATTATTGCCCAAAATGGTAATCATATTGCTTCTTGAATTATTGAATACCGCTAAATTACCACAGTACATATCTTGACCGACACTGATACTGTCACCATTTTTTGCATTTCTTATTTCATTCATTAAATCATAACAAGCCTGATCGGCATCGATGCATAAATTTAACCCATGACTTGTTACCACGTCACCATTGTACATAGCAACCTCATCAATACTTCCGTCCGACGGATCTATCATTTGAACAAAATCTTTAATTCCCGGACAAAGATTTCTACTTGCCGCATAAGTTCCTGTTACATGCGTATATGTTTGCGCTCCATTGGCAAACACGAATGTCTTACAATCCATATACTTCCCGCCGCAGGTGCTGGAATTGCAGTGGAAATAGCTTGCGCTCGGGCAGTTGCTTTCATCATATTTATAACTCGCGGCACATTGCGACGTACAGGTTTGCGTTGTTGCATTCCAGTCATAACCGGACTGACAGCCGTCGACCTTGTAATATTTGTTTGTACACGCCTCATATTCACATCTATAACCTGTTGGACAAGATGTCAGCGTTCCTCTATTCTCACAACACTTTTTGCAGCTAGAATAAGTCGTCACGCCATTCACTGTACAGGATGTAGCTCCGGCAGCGCCGCCGCATTCACAGGATTTGTACGACCCCGGACATTGGCAGGAAGCATATTTCCCGCCGCAGGCCTCGCCCACGCCGCTCTGCGGATAGGTACAGGTCACAAGATCACTGCGGCAGACGCATTTGTCATAATAGCCGCTGTTGTAAGAACATTTTTTGTTGGGCGTCTGTACCGAAGAACATTGCGCCGTTTGTCCGTAGCCGTCTTCCTTGCAGGCTTTATCATCATCGCGTTTGCATGAAGCATATTTGCCGTCACAAGACGGCCCGACACCGTAATAAGGCTTGGTACAGGTTTGTGTCATGTTGGCGTCGCAAACACATTTCTGATAATAAGCACTGTCAGCGGGACAGGGATTATCGCCATGTGACCCGGCCGGACAGGACGTCACGCCATATCCTGCCGCCTGACATTGTTCCTGCGGCGTGTCATAATCCGGAATACCGCCGGGATTGCCGTTGCCATTCCCCGGCGTTTCGTCATTGCTGAACTTCTCCCCCGAACACGCCCCCGTATCGGTGATGAAGCAGACTGAGGCTGTTTTAAAAACATTCAGCTTATTATCCTCCCCTTGAGGTAGGGGGAGCAAGAACTCCCCAGACTTTAGTCTGGTTAGGAGTTCTCGAGGGGGTATGAGACCCGTAAGGGACATTTTCTCTATATTAGAAGAAAAGGGAATACTCGCTTCGCTCGTCACACCCCTCCGTCTGGCTTCGTAAGCCTCACTTAACAATTCGGCAACTCCGCTTCGGTCACTCGGTTTGTAACATTGGCTTCGCGTCGTTTCCACTAGCTCGCCAGTTAACAAACTCTCGCCTGTCGTCAGAAAACAATTCACTGGATTGTTTTCTTTCCTCCAGCCTCCCCTACTCAGGGAGGAACTTGATAGTGCCTGTGGCAGGCACGATGTAAGCATCGCGCTTCTTTCTGTACGGAACAACCAACAGCGAACCGATCGCTCACCTCGCAGGTGTGGCAAGTGTGGATAAGCAAGGTAAGGTGTTGTGTGTAGTGTGTTGTGGGTACCTGACTTAGGGATACCGGAAAAAACATTAACAGAAGCACAAACATTGTCCGCTCCATACCAAATCAGGCACGAAGTTGACAGTAATATTACTTGGGAAATATTCTTCATCGTATCCTCCACACTTGTCATCACAAGGATACTATAGCATAACTTTTCTCAGTATTCAACAAATATTTTTAATAAGAGGAGAGAAAAACGACAAACAGGCAGGCACAAAGCGCACCTGCGTGGGGAGCGGCGGGGTCCCGCGGGCGCAGGCGCGGCCTGAGCGATTGGTTCGCTGTTGGTTGTTCCGTGCGTCAAGAGGCGCTTTGGAAGCTGGGGCTGCTTCACTTCATCGATTAGCCGCTGAGGGATAGTGCATAAAAAGGTGCGATGTTTATTAGATTGGGCACCATGGGGAGTAACGAACAGAGTGAGAAGTTCCTTTGCCTGATAAAGCTATATTCTTACTGAAGACTTTAAATACAAAAAAACACCGTCAGCAAACTCCGACGGCATTTTTATACTAAAAAATATTAAAAGGAAAATTACATTGCCGAAGCGGCAACGGCTTTACGACGATAAACACGCTTTTTAGGTTGGGCTGCTTCCTCTTTATTTTCAGAAGCAAGCGGCGTTGTTTCGTTTATTTCAATAACCTTAAATTCTTTCTTTTCCACTGCCGGAATTGTTTCTGTTTTTTCGGCGACGGGCATTTCCACGCTTTCTGAAACAACGGCATTATCATTGCTTGATGCTGGTTCTTCCATGCTGTTTTCATTCCGCTCATTTTCACGCTGCTGATTGCTGCGCTGCATTTTTTTCTCATTGATATCGGTAACGATTTTACGATAATGTTCGGCATACTGACGGAAAACCTCAGCGCCGACATAGTCGTTATTGCTCAAAGAATCCTTGGCCAATTCATTATATTTTTTTATTAAATCAAGCGCCGTTCCGTTAAATTTTCCGGCCGGGCTGCTGCTGTCAAATTTGTAATTTAAAGAATAAATCTGATTTGAATAGTTATTGTTATTATTACGATACTTATTGTTTATTTTTTTCATATTATACCACAATACAGACAAAGATTCTTCTCGCGAAGAAAATTATACCATCATTAATTAAAACTGAAATATTTTTGTTTTGGAAAAAAACAGTAAAGTGCAAAACCAAAATGTAAAAACAAAGCACGTTTACATTCTTCATAATACATATAAATTATTTAATTGCAAATTATTTTTTTAAAATTATACAACGTTCAATACCGGAGAGGTCTTTTTTTATTTCAACCAACGTCAAACCGGCAGCGATAAACAGGGTGGCAATGTCATTTGCCTGGCCAATTCCGCCTTCCAACAGGACGAATCCTTTTTCTGACAACAAATCCGGAACAATTTCTGCCTGACGGCGATAATGATCCAGACCATCTCTTCCTCCGTCCAACGCTGACAACGGGTCATGGGCTTTGACCTCTTCCTCCAACGTTGGAATATCCGAGGCCGGAATATAAGGCGGATTTGACACAATCAAATCATATCGGCGGGCGAGTTTGGCCGTAAAATCCGTATCAAACCAGCTCATATTTTGAAAATCAACCCGCGAGGACACTCCCAGCAAAGAGGCATTTTCACGCGCCACGGCCAGAGCCGGCGCAGACTTATCAATGGCCGTCCCCGTTAAAGCCGGGCAATCCGCCAAAACAGACAGGATGATACAGCCGGAACCGCTGCCCAAGTCCAAAACCGTGGACAGTTTGTGCCGCCAAGCCAACTCTAAGGCCGCCTCGACCAATATTTCAGTATCGGGACGCGGCGACAGGACATCTTCATTAACCCGAAAACGGTATTTGTAAAAATCTTTTATCCCTAAAAGCTTATCGAGCGGAGCGTGACTAGCCCTTCGGGCAACAAGACAACGCAATTTTTCTTCCTGTTCAGGCACCAACTCATATTCACCGCCGTGGATTTCATCCGCTTCACGCCCCAACACAAAGGCCAGCATCATACGCGCTTCCAAACGGGGCGATGAGATACCGGCAGCTGTCAGATGCGGCAAAATATTATCAATGGAAATTTTCATTTCTCTACCTTGTTTTTGGTAAAGGTCAAAAGAATATGTTTGCTGAGCGGCGACGGCTGGGTTATGATTACATTAAAGGCAATCCTTTTTCCGGGAAGAATTTTTTCGACCGGCGGACGGACATTCATTTCCTGCAATTTTGCGGCTTCTTTGCTCAAAACCTCAACATGAATTGTCGGCACGGCGATTTCTTTTTCCGTCGCGTTGACCAGAAAACCTTTTATTTGCAGTTTTTTGATATAATCTTCTTCGTATTCATGGCGGGAAATATTTTGAAATTCCAAACCTTCGCCAACGATAACGGAATCGGTTCCCATTGCCGTATAGAAACGTTCAGCCCAAGGAAATTTGCGAACAATGTCATAGCGGAATGAGAACAGTGCCAATGTGCCAATCATCAAAATAATAAAGGAGAACAGACACCGGTTAAACAAACTGTTCAGACCCAAGGCCTTTTTACAGTCGGACCATGCCCTTTTGAGCGGTGGAATGTTTTTTTCTTCCTTTTCGAGAAGTTCCTGCTGTTTGTCAAGACGAGAAAAGATTTCCTGCATATTACTCTGAACGGCCAAATCTTCTGCATTTATTTCATCTTTTTCTTCAGGCATCGCCTTTTCTTCTTCCGGTTTTTCCGGCGTTTCAGCCTCTTTTTCCGCTTCCGGCATTTCTACTGCCGACAGTTCATCGGCCATTCCGGCGTCATAAGATGCTGACTTTTCCATTTCAGCGGCGACAGCCTCTGCTTTGTGTTCTTCAGGAACATAAATTTCAGCTTCGTTCTCCGGCGTTTCCTCAAACAAATCCGTCGGCATTACCGTCCAGACGTTGCCGCATTGGGCACAACGGAAGCGGCGCCCCTTTTCAGGCACCAGTTCTTCGCTTATGCGGTAACACATTTTACAATTCGGACAACGTATCAACATCTCTCTCCCCTTTGCTGAAATAAATATATGCATAATTCACATTTAAGCAAAGAAAAAAATATTTTATTTGAGTATAATCTTAATATGTGCTATTTCATTCACAGTCAATAATCGGCAGGAGTGCTTATTTTGCTTAGAACAGATATGAAAAACGAACAGGCCATCATCGATATGAAAAATGTGGGCATACGCTACGATCAGGGGCCAGAAATCTTAAGCGACATCAATGTTTCGCTTAAAAGAGGGTCGTTTCATTTTCTAACGGGAAAAAGCGGCGCCGGCAAAACTTCCCTGCTCAGCATGATGTATCTGGCGCAAAAGCCCAGCCGCGGCGTTTTGAACGTGTTTGGCAAGAATGTCAATTTCACCAATCGCGACAGTCTGGCACTACTGCGCCGGAGAATCGGCGTCGTATTTCAGGATTTCCGTCTGATTGAGCATCTCTCGGCTTTTGACAACGTTGCCCTGCCGCTGCGTGTCTGCGGCATGAGTGAAAGAGAAGTCCGAAAAAGAGTCAAAGAGCTTTTGCAATGGGTAGAGCTGGATAAACATATGCTTGACAAAACCAGCACCCTGTCCGGCGGCGAAAAGCAGAGAATCGCCATTGCCCGCGCCGTTATCAACCGGCCTGACATTCTTCTGGCCGATGAGCCGACTGGAAACGTTGACAGTGATATTGCCGTTAAACTGATGAAGCTCTTTATTGAGCTGAACAAGCTCGGTACAACGGTCATTATCGCCACACACAGCGAAAAACTGGTTAATGACTTCAGCTATCCGCGCCTGCATTTACAAAACGGCGGACTGAAAGTATTTATGCCGCGGGAAGGCCTTATCAAGGGAGCCAAACTGTATGATTAAAAATGAACCTTTAATTACGCGCAAACAGGAACTGCCACTCAAAGACAATTCAACAACTCTGTTTTTAAAGGTCATGATTTCCATTGCCGTATTTTTGTTTGCCGTAACTTTGGCCGGCGTGCTGTCCATCAACTCAATGCTCAATGCTTGGAACAACAGCATTCTCGGTTCCCTGACCGTTCAGATTATGCCGGTTAATAACATTAATCAGGAAAAAGCCCGCCAGGAAACCTTGGAACAGCAGAAAAAAGCCGTTGATTTTCTGAAAAAACTTCCCGAAGCGGAGCAGGTTTCGACTCTGAACGACGCACAACTGCAAAATCTTTTGCAGCCGTGGCTCGGTGACGGAATCGATATTTCAGAACTGCCAACTCCCAGACTGATTGACGTCAAACTGAAAAAAGGCGCCAAAATTGATTTTGCCAAGCTGGCGGCCAAGCTGGCGGAAGTTTCGCCTCTGGCCTCCCTTGACAATCATAAACTCTGGCTGGACAAGCTGGTGAAGTTTGCCGACGGTCTGAAAATGCTGGCGATGAGCATTTTGGTTCTGGTTATTGCCATTACTTCCGGCGCTATTTTTTACACCACGCAGACAAACTTGGGGCTGCACAAAAATATTATTGAAATTCTGCACGTCATGGGTGCCAAAGACACTTATGTGGCTCAACAATATGCCAAGCGCGATGCGATGCTCGGTTTTGTCGGCGGCTGTATCGGGCTGTTTTTTGCCGTACCGACGATTTTTATGATTGCCGGGCTGGCGGAGCAGATTGAAGGAGGCATTATCAGCGAGGCCAGGCTGAACTGGTTTTCTTGGGGATTGATTTTAAGCCTGCCGCTGGTTTCTTCTCTGGCGGCGATGACAACTGCGTATTATACTGTTAAACGCACTTTAGAAAAGATGATGTAAGATGCGGCTGATTATCAAATACTGCCTGATTCCGGCCGTTTTTCTTTGGTTTGTCGGATTAGCTGTTTTTAACCGGTATATTAACAGTTATGAAAATGACAGGGAAACAAAGACTGATGCTATCATTGCCCTGACCGGCGGCCGTAACCGAATTAAAGAAGCGGCTTCTCTTCTGAATGAGGGATACAGTTCGACTCTGTTTATCTCCGGGGTAGAAAAAGGCGTTTCTTTTAATGAAATTGCCAATGTGCAGAAGCTTGACATTCATTCCGGAAATGAAGTAATTATTGAACGCGCTTCAAAAAATACGGTTGAAAATGCCATTAAGACCAATGAATGGATTAAAGACAACAATATTAAAAGTATTCGCCTAGTGACGTCAAACTACCATATGCCGCGCAGCGTATTGGAATTTAAGTCACAAAACGCCGGCGTTAAGATTATCCTTAATCCGGTTTATTCGGATAAGGTTTCCGACAAATGGTGGAAAAACTGGGGAAGTTTTGTTTTAATTGCTTCCGAATATACAAAGTTTATTATTGTTTATGCAAAAATCAGTGTTTTGTCATGGCTCTCGGACAAGGAGTAAAAGATGATTTATATTCGTTCGCTTATTTTTAATATCTGTTGTTACAGCCTGATTTTAACAGGTTCTGTCGTTTCTTCGCTTCTCGGTTTTTTTGTGCCGCAAAAAGCCATTTATCTGATGTGGAATGACTTTTTTCTGGTTTTGCTGAGAAAACTTCTCAAATGGATTTGCGGACTTGATATTGAAATCCGCGGGGGGGAGCACATTCAAAAAGGAGCGGCGATTTATACCTGCAAGCATCAGTCAGCTATCGAAACCTATCTGCTGACTTCTTATATAAAGAACGCAACTTACATCTTCAAAAAAGAATTGACTCATATTCCCTTTTTCGGCTGGGCCATTCATTTTTACGGTTCGGTTCCCGTTGATCGTTCCGGCGGCAGCCGAGCCATGAAAAACATGCTGTCCGAGGCGAAAAAACTTTTGAGAAGGAATCGGGCTATTATTATTTTTCCAGAGGGTACCCGTACCCAGCCAGGAAAAACGACCGAATATAAGCCGGGCGCAGCCTTTTTGTACCAGAATACGGATGTTCCGCTTATCCCGGTTGCCACAAATACGGGGTTGTTTTGGGAAAAAAATTCTTTTTTACGGCATCCGGGAAAAATTATTTTTGAGTTTTTACCCCCTATGCCGCGCAGACTGGACAAACGGGAATTTATGACTGAACTGCAAAAACGCATTGAAGCCAAATGTGCCGAACTTAATACGGAAACCACGACAAACTATCCCGAAACAAAGAAAATTTTGGATAAATATGCTGCCAAAGGAAAAACGCTGTGATTGCTAATTTATCAAAAAAACTTCGACCTTTTGCCCTTCCGCTGGCAACCTGTTTAGGTGTTGCGGCGACGATGCTGCTGATTATCTGGGCTGTTTTAGCCCGAAACTATGGCGTTGACAGTCTGAAAAAGGAACTGGGCAAAATAATCGAATCTTTAAATATTTCCGGCTATGATATTGCTTATGACCAGATTGAATTCAGCACTGTTTCTCCCTTTAAAATTATGGAGATTAAAAACTTCAAGCTATATAAAATTGCCGATACCCGTTGGGAATTGACTATTCCCGAAGTTCGGCTGAATGCTGACATATTGAACTATAAAAAGCTAAATTTGGACATCAGCCGGCATGCTTTATTAAATACCGGGCAGCAGGAATATCCGGTCAATTTTGAAAGCGCTGTCATATCTCTTACATTTGATGACTGCGGATTTTATAATCTGGCGGGAGAAATAAAAGATCTGCTTATCAGCCGTATTGCCAAAATCGAAACCGCTAAATTTGCAACACAGCGAACCCAGGCAAAAGCCCTTACCGGAAGCAAACTGTTTTTGGAAAATTATCTGGAACTGGCAAATATTGATTTGCAGACAAATGATACCTGGAATATGTCGCCGAGAATCGATGAGTTCTACATTAATGCCAATATTATCGGTAAGATTACCGGTGCAAAAACGTATCAACAGGCTTTGAAGGAATGGAAAGATAACGACGGAAGCATAGAGGTTAAAAAGCTTATTCTGAACTGGAAACCTTTGGTAATGGTCAGCCGCGGCAACATATATCTTGACGGACAGTTTAATCCGTCTTTGAAGCTGATTACGACGTCAAAAGCTCTGATTGAAACAATGGATAATCTTGAAAAAGCGGAAGTTTTAGAAAAGAAAGGTGTTTTTGTGAGCAAAATCGTTTTGAGCAATAAAGCCCGTAAAATTTCAGAAGATGAAGATTTTTATACCATCATCACACCGCTGACACTTTCTTCTGACGAAATGACAATTGAGGGCATTCCAGTATGGAATGCCTCTCAAACTTTATAGAAACAGGCTTGCCAAGAAATTGAAATTAAGTCATTAAATTTTCAGAAAAGCAGCGATGGCGTCCAGCGTTTCCGACACAGGCGCAGATAAGTCCAAAATGTGTTGCTCATCCAAGCGGCAGGTGTGGTTTTGAGCATCATAAGTGCAATAAGGCGTTGAAAAACTCTTTTTATAATCAAGGCTGTCGTCAATATGAATCCGGATGTTATGCTTACGGCAATATTCGGCTTTGGCCGAATCCCACAGCTGTTTTTCGATTTTGAATTCCCCGTCCGGCCTGATTTCAGCCAGTCCCTTGCTGTCATAAAAATCAAAAATGGCAAACAAACGGTTATAAACAATATGGTGGTTTTGCAAATAAGCCGCCACTTTATCGTACGGTCCGCCAGTTATAACATGAATCTCCCAACCGCGAGCCACAGCCGCCGCCGTAAACTTTTGAAAATATTTGGGATTGTCATTAATAACGCCGTGAAAATCCAAACCTATTTTGACAACATCATCCATTTTCACCATTTCCAAACAACGAAGCAAACAACTCCTTTAAGGAATTCGGGCTTAATGCCGACAGCGGATTAATATTGACTTTAGGGTCATTAATCGTTCCCGAAACAGAATAATTGGCGGCAAACACTGTTCCGTCTTTTCCAGACAACAGACTGCCGACAACAGGAATTCTACCGAGAAAACTGTTAATGCTGTAAGCCGGCGCAATGACGCCTTTGCCGTTAAGTTCTTCGGTACGCCCGTTATAAGAACCGCTGATTGTTATTCCCAAAACGTTGCCGAAAGCCTTGCTGTCCTGAACAGACAAAACCTTGTTCTTATATTCAAACGGCGCGTCAAAATGCGAAAAAGCAATTCCTTCCCCGGTCAACATATTGACCATGCCGCTGAAAGAAGCAACCGTTAACACCTTAGCCAACACCGGCATATTGTGAATATTAAAATCGCGGATAGAGGCATGGCCGATAAAATCCTTGTCAGCGTTGCGTTTAGCCTCAACACGCAGATTGCCGCCGGTCATATTGTCATAAATACGCAGAACTTTGAATGTGCTTCCGGCATTATTACTGTCAATGGAAAGATAAAACTCGTTATTTGGCCGGGGCACATAGTCCGCTTTCAGTTTAACCTGTTTGCTGTTACCGTAATTTCCGACCATGTGAACTTCATAAACGCCTATGCCGTTACGCAGTTTTGCCGAGCCGGCAAAGTTTGAAATCGGAACATCGGGATTGGTCCAAAGTTTGTTAACCGCAATGAAAATATCCGTATCCGTTACTTTTTCCAACTCATCCTGCTCGTCTTTTTCAGCTTCCTCAACAGACTTTTTCAGAAGCTTTTTCTTTTCGGTTTCCCGCCGTTCAAAAAATTCGGTCAAATCATAGCTCATCCCGGAAACATTAATGCGGATAAAGGGCTTTTTCTTTGTTTTGTCTTCGCTGAACTCTATTTTGGCCTTGGCATTGGTTTTGGGGCCAAAAATCTGGTAAATATCGATAACTTTCAAACTGCCGTCTTTATTAAGATCTATCTTGCCTTTGAGGTTGAAATCATATTTTGTCAACGTAAACGAGGGAACGGATGTCAGGCGGTCTTTGTTCCAATTCAACTCTGTCGTAATATTTCCCGGCACACCTTTAACTTTGCGAAAACCAAGGAATGAATAATCAATCCCGGCATTCTGCAAATCAGCTTCAATATTTACTGTCGTTTTCTGAGAATCGGAAACGGCAACAACAGCTTTGACATCGGCAAACCCATCAATATACGGCGGATTTAAGATTGCAACATCAATACCAAGTTTTTTCTTGATTTCATCATCATAACGAAAAGAAATTTCATAACGGCTTTTGTCTTGTTTTCCGGTAAAATTTTCATTCCAAACCAAAGTAACCGGAATATCGTCAAGGACGGCATCACCGGCGAGGTTCAGGCTTTGGTTGGTTACTTTCAGCGTCAGGTCTTTGGCGGTCAGGCTTTTGTTTTCAATAATATTTTTCATTTTCACATCACTGAGCGACGCTTTGACGACAGTTTTGACCTCTTCCGGCAGCAAATCATCTTTGAGTTCAAAATTCAGCCGTAAATCCGTAAGAGCGCGACCGGTCAGTTTGTCCGCCGGAATCTGCATATCTTTTACAAAATTAAGCGGCGGGTTGTCAATCAGCTTCAGGGCATCTGTTACCGATGACTCCATAATCAGGCTGATATCGGCATAGTTTCTGTCTTTATCCAAATCATATAAATTGACGTGGCCGCCGGTCAAAATCACCCCTTCGGAAACGCCTTTGTCCAGATTTACCTTAATACTGTCAGCCGTAAAACGCGCCTGTCCGTAAACATGATAGATATTGGGCATTTCCGCAAGATAGTTGACTTCAGCATCACTCACATCCACTTTTCCGTCCAACCCGGCAAAAGCGATATTCTTAAGTTTCGGATCATAAGCAAAATCAAACTTAAACGCAGCATTATGCATTGTTCCGGCAAAAAGGCTGGTTTTGCACCAATTCCAGGCACTTTCGACAATATAACGCGGCCAGTATTTGTTGAGATCATCAATTTTCAGTTCCTTAATTTCTGCCGTAACTGACATTTTCAGATTTTTTAGAGAATTTTCAATAAAGTACTTTTTAAAGCCGCTGATATCAAATCCCAGTTTTGTTTTCAGACCGCTTAAATCAAAATCGGCATCCTTAATCGTGATTTTATCAATGCCGCCGTCAATACCGCCGTTCAATACAAAAGAAGAAATATCATAGCGCATTTTTTCATCGCTGTTGAACATAATATTCCCCTGCCCGCCTTCAATCTGAAAACGGACTTTTTTAACAGCGGAGTCCAAACCAGCAACGACATTATCCCGATGTTTGGCAATTTCCTTAAAATCAATTGCCGCATCTATTGACGCACTTACCGGCAGATTGATTTTATACAGGCCGTCATTGACATCGTCATCAACAAAACTGCCAATCAGTTCTGATGGCACAATGTCCGAAAAATATGTTTTGACATCAAGCATGTCATTGTAATTCTGATATTCCAGGCTCAGGCCAACCGAGGATTCCTGACCGTTCACCCGCAGGAGCGCGTTGATATCGGTGCTGATGTTGGCAAAATTACGCTGAAAATTATAATTAACATCCGGCATAACCCATTTTCGTCCCAGGTCAACTTCGTGAAATTCCACCGCGGCATTGTTAACGACTATACTGTTAATGTAACTTTCGGCATAATATTTATCGTCTGAATTAAAACGCTCCAGAAAATTCTCGGCCATATCAAAATAATATTCAATTTTTTTCTTGTTAATTTCGTTTTTTTTGCCGGCTTCTATTCCGTAAGTCGTAAAAACATAAATGCTGGGTGCGTCAACTTCTATCGAACTCGGTGCAATAATACCGCGAAGCAAAGCGCGAATACTGAATGACAAAGACGTGCGCGGCGCATTAATCACAAAACTGTCATCATTTTTCTTAAAAACAATATTGTTGGCAATAATCTTAATCGGCTGAATAGAGCGCACAAGCTCAATATTTACGGAATCAAGCGACACATGATAATTTGCATCATCACTGTTCAGCGCCTTTATAATGTAAGGCTTCAGATAGGGAACAGGAATCGGCCCCTTGTAAAGCTGCCACAACAAAAGCATCAGCAATCCCAGAAACGTGACGCCGAAATAATCAAGAATCCTTAACGTGCGATATTTTTTAGTGGAAACTTTCTTCATTTATTTCTTTTCCAGCCAGTTCAAAATATCCGCATAATTTCTGAAACTGTATAACGTATTGTGTTCTCCGCCCTGATAGACGATGATCTTGCGGGGCTCATTGGCATAAGTATACAAATCCTCAGCCAATTTTACCGGAACAAGACTATCGTCGCTGCCGCCGGTAATAATAACCGGCGTCTGTATCCGGCTCAACATATAACGGTTTTCGTATTTGTCACGAACAATCAGTTTCAGGGGAAAAGGAATCGGCACTATAGCGCGGACAGTTTCCTCTAAGCTGTTAAACGGCACTTCCAAAACCAAAGCTGCAAAATTTCCGTTTTTCTGAAACTGATACACACTGTTTACAGCCATGTGAGAGCCTAAAGACATGCCATAAACGACAATATCCGTATTTTTATAGCCTTGATTATGCAGCCAGCGCACCGCCGCCAAAGCGTCTTCTTCAAGATTTTTCTGGGTTATTTTCCCTTTGACGCCGCCAAAACCGCGGTACTCCGGCATCAATACGCCATAACCCGCCTGAACGAACGGAATCAGTTTGTGATAAAATTTCTCAACATTATAAGAATTGCCATGAAAGAAAACGATGACCTGCTTTTTAGACGAAGGCTTGACATACCATGCCATTTCTTCAGTTCCATCTTCGGCAAAATAACGGACAACCTCGGCGTTAAAACCATTGGCACGGGCATTGTCAATATTTGACGGTTTGGCGGAAGGGCCATAAAAAAAGTATTGCGGAAAATAATAAACCGCAGCGCAAAAAGCGACATATAAAACAACAAACCAAATAAGCAATTTTTTTAACCAGCCGAACATGTTTGACCTACCTTACCAGCCAAAGCCGCAGCCAGAAACAAATCTATATCCCCGTCAAGCACGGCTTTGCAATCCGAAGTTTCAACCTCAGTTCTTAAGTCTTTTACCATTTTATAAGGCTGAAGAACATAGGAACGTATCTGATATCCCCAGCCGATGTCGCTTTGGGCATCCCGCATATTCTGCTCGCGTTCTTCGCGTTTTTTGAGTTCCATTTCATAGAGGCGGGACTTCAACATCTTCCAAGCACTTTCACGGTTCTGAAACTGGGAACGCTGGGTTTGACACTGGACGACAATTCCGGTCGGAATATGCGTGATACGGATGGCGGAATCGGTTTTGTTAATATGCTGTCCGCCGGCACCGGATGCCCGGTAAGTATCTATGCGGCAATCCGCTTCGTTAATATTTATTTCAATATCATCGTCAATTACCGGATAGACGCCGATTGATGCAAAGCTGGTATGCCGGCGGCCGGCACTGTCAAAGGGCGAAATACGCACCAGACGGTGGACGCCGGTTTCAGATTTAAGCCAGCCGTAGGCATTATGACCCGAAATTTTCAAAGTGACGGATTTGATACCGGCGACATCGCCTTCCGTTTCCTCAATATATTCGACTTTATACTTATGGTTTTCCGCCCAGCGGCTATACATACGAAGGAGCATGGCTGCCCAGTCTTGCGCTTCAGTTCCGCCGCTGCCGGCATGGACTTCCAGATAAGCGTCATTGGCATCGACCTCGCCGGAAAGCAGTGCTTCAAGCTCGCTGTGCCGGGCTTCCTGCCGCAATTCCTCAAGCTGCTGCATGATATCGGCAAGCATGGCGTCATCATTTTCCGCATCAGCCAGTTCTGCCAGTTCGCTTAAATCTTTAAGAGAACCCGCCAAATGTTCAAAACGACCGATGTTTTCTTCCAGCGTATTTTTTTCGCTCATCAGCTTTTTGGCTGCTGCGGCGTCATTCCACAGATTGGCATCCTGCGACAAAGCGTTTAATTCATCAAGACGGATTAATGCATTGTCATAGTCAAAGAGACCTCCTCAGCAATTCGACTGATTGCTTGACATTCTCAATAATTTCTACAAATTCGGCACGCATTGCATATCCTCAATTAATATTGTGTTCCAAGTTGGAAACTGTTGTCATCTCCGCCATAAAAGACTTTTCCGGTTCCCGATTCATTCTCTCCGCCGTCATCCTCTCCGCCGCCGATAACTTTTTGACGATTGCTGTCAAAATCGAAATCCGGTTTCAACGCTTCAACAATAACCGAACGGTCTTTCGGCGTTGCCGGCTTTCCGGTATTGTAATTGACGCGCATCAGGCGGATACCGTTCGGAATACGGAACGGAATGTCCGGTTTTCCGGCCAATGCCTGTTCCATAAAGCTCTTGAAAATCGGCAAAGCGGCAGAAGCTCCCGTTTCTCTGGCGCCCAGACTTTTCGGTTCGTCAAAGCCGACATAAGTTCCGGCCACCAAATCCGGTGAAAAACCTATAAACCAGGCGTCTTTGCTGTCGTTTGACGTTCCGGTTTTTCCGGCAAGATGTTTTTTCAACGCACGCAGGCGGGCGGCCGTTCCGCGGACAGCAACGCCTTCCAGGATACTGGTCATCTGATAAGCTGAAAACTTATCGACAATCTGTTCCTTATCATCAGCCAATTCGGGAACCGGCTGTTTTTCCCATTTGGCGGCATTGCAATTTTCACAAGCCCTGGTGTCGTGACGGTAAATCGTTTTGCCGTTACGATCCTGGATACGTTCGATAAAGTACGGCGTTACCTTTTTGCCACCGTTTACCATAACGGCATAAGCCGAAGATAAATCAATCAGACGCGTGTCTCCCGCTCCGAGCGACATGGATAGCAGGCTGGGCAGATTATCGTTCACACCAAGCTTTTTCGCTTCTGCCGAAACTTTATCCATCCCGACTTCCTGAGCCAAACGGACGGTCATCAGGTTTTTGGATTTTTCGACCCCCTGACGCAGTGTGGTTAAACCTGAGAAATTTTTGGAATAGTTTACCGGCTTCCATTTCGGCAGTCCCGGCCCCTGATCCAAAACGAAAGGCGCATCCAAAATCAAATCCGTCGGCGAATAACCGTTTTCCAAAGCCGTCAGATAGACAATCGGCTTGAAAGACGAACCGGTTTGACGGCGCGCCTGAATGACACGGTTAAACTGGGACAGGCCGAAATCATAGCCACCGACAACCGCCAACACTTTTCCGGTGTGCGGATCCATGGCTATCAAACCGCCGTTAACGTCGGGAATCTGATGAAGCTTATATGAATCCAACGCCAATTTCTGCTTTATGACCTCCTTGTCTGACACTTTTTCCACCAAAATCACATCGCCGACTGACAAAATTTCCTTCACGGATTTCGGCGCACCGCCAATCCTCTGGTTCGGCAGATTTTTACGCGCCCAGCCCAGCAGGCTGAACGGTATCGCCCCTAAAGCACCGTCTTTAGTTTTGATAACGGCTTCCTTATCCTCGGTTCCAGTGACAACAGCAAGTTCCCAATTTTTTTCAGCGCCGCGCGGCAGTTGTATTTCCGCCAGCTTATCATTATACGTTTTGGCATCACCCTCCAGATGGAGCAACGGGCCGCGGTAGCCGTGGCGGGCGTCATAGTTTTTCAGTTCCTCACGGAAAACTTTGGTCGCGATATTCTGCAAGTGGGGATCAAGCGTTGTTCTGATAATCAGGCCGCCTTCATACAAAGCGTCTTCGCCGAATTTTTTCTGAACCTCACGCCGGACTTCCTCACTGAAATAATCAGCGTTTTTAACAAACTCATCGCCGCGGTCAACCACTTTCAAAGGCTTAGCCATAGCTATTTCGGCTTCATCAGCGGAAACATACCCGTCTTCCACCATACGGCCGATAACCCAGTTACGGCGGGCAACGGCATTTTCATAACGCGTTTTAGGGTTATAGTTATTCGGCCCTTTGGGCAAAGCCGCCAGATAAGCTATTTCCTCAATTTCAAGTTCATCCAAAGGTTTGCCAAAATAATTGAGTGCTGCGGCGGCAACACCATAAGAACGGTTGCCCAGATAGATTTCATTAAGATACAATTCCAGAATATGCTGTTTGGTAAAAGCCTGTTCCATCCGAGTTGACAGAATGGCTTCCTTGATTTTGCGCAAAATGGACACTTCCGAACTGAGAAGAAAGTTTTTTGCAACCTGTTGCGTGATTGTCGATGCGCCGGACGGACGGCGTCCCGAGCCAAAATTTTTCAGATTGAGTAAAATTGCGCGGGCGATACCGATAAAATCAATCCCCGAGTGGCTGTAAAATTTTTTATCTTCAGCGGCAATAAAAGCCTGCTTGACTTTTTCAGGAATTTTGTTTTCCGGCACAAACAGACGTTTCTGCGCAGCATATTCCATCAATAGCTGCCCATCGCCGGCATAAAGACGGGTGGTAACCGGCGGCTCATATTTTGCCAACTGATGATAATCCGGCAATTCCTGTGATATTTTCCAATAACCGACGAGAAGCACCATCAGGCCGATAACCGCCAAAAAGAAAAATGTACTAATCAATGACGAGAGTGTCTTAAACATTATATTTCCAGTATTTAAACTTACGCGCAGATTTTGAGCAATAATCTAGTACAATTTAAGAAAATTGCAAAAGATTTTTACCATTTATTAAACTTTATAAAATCAGGAAACTTAAAAAACAGAAGCGTGCTGCATATTTTCAAAATAACGGTCAATGGCACTGCTGGTGGCAATCGCCAGTTTTTTGCGGTAAGTCTGCTGCTTGAGCAGGCGTTCTTCCTGCCGATTGGAGAGATAGCCCATTTCAAGCAGGACAGACGGAACATCCGGCGCTTTTAATACGGCAAAACCGGCAAAACGATGCGTATTGTCAACCAGCTGAACCGAATTTTTCATTTCCTGGACCATAAAAGTCGCAAACTCGGAAGAACGGTTCATACTCTCGCGCTGAGCCAGGTTAATCAAGATGTCGGAAACCTCCCGGGAATGTTCCACCAGATTAAGCCCGGCAATAACATCAGCCTTGTTTTCACGCTCCGCTAACGCCGCCGCCTCTTTATCGGAAGCCGTTTCAGACAAGGTATATACGGACAGACCTTTGGCGCTGCGGTTTTTCGTACTGTCGGCATGGATAGACATAAACAGGTCGGCGTTGTGCTTACGCGCAATTTTGACCCGGTCGCGCAACGGAATGAAAATGTCCGTGCTGCGGGTAAGATAAACTTTATACTTTCCGCTCTTTTCCAGCAAAGTCTTCAATTCCTTCCCCATGGCAAGGGTGATGTTTTTTTCATAGACGCCCGAATAGCCAATTGCGCCCGGGTCTTTGCCGCCATGCCCCGGATCAAGGACAATAATGCGTTTGGAATTTGATTTTGCTTTGTTTTTTGCCGCTGACGCTGTTTTTTTCGATGAAGAACCACCGGGATTATCACTGCTGGTAAAGGCATAGCTCGTACCGACTTTTGACCTAAACTCCCGTTCGGATGCCAAAGAAACATCAATGACGAATCTCCAGCCGAAATTGCTCTGCGGCGGCAGCATAAAAGCTTTTTTAATGACAACGGGCTTTTCCAAATCAAAGACTATCCGCCGACCGCCGCCGTCAACAACGCCGACACGGGTGGAGCTGATAAGGTTATTTTTGGATATCTGCCGCTCTATTTTCGGATTGACATCAACGTTATAAGCGTCAACAACAAGACGGGACGGCCCGGAAAGAAGAAAAGCCTTATATTCAAAGGAACTATCGGCATCAAAAACAATCCGGACACTGCCGACTCCCTGCCCAATGCGCATTGATTTTATCTGGCTGGCGGAAGCTTCGGAAAAAAAAGGCAGCAATACGCACAGCAAGGCCAGCAGAAGGTATATTCCCCTGCGTTTCACAAAACTCAGCATATTGCAAACGGCCGTTATCATTCTTAAAAATCCTTTACATTTTCAGTATATAAAACACTTCTTACCAATGCGTTAATAAAAAAAGTTATGCGCGTCTGTAAATTAATATTGTGTTTTAAATCAAAATGTATATTCTATTGTTGTTATGCGTTTTATAAGCATGAAACATTGAAGTCTTTTTACAGAAAGCACGAGATATTTTCAAGACTTAATTGAGTAGTGCCCGCCGTTTGTTATAAAAATGCGCCCGCATAACACAAAATGAAAGTTTTTTGGGATGTGTTCCGGCTTTGAACACTAAATAAGCAACTAAATAATTCAGTTCAAAGCAAAAAAGTTTTTTGACGGAAACCGCGAGGTTTGATTTTGTTTTGGGTTTCCGAAATTTATATAGATTATGTATTCCGCCTTTTGTTTGACAGGGGGCAGTTTAAAAATCTGGCTTTTTATAGAATCTTCCCAGCAGAATTGTATCTAATTTTCAATCAGCGGCCGAACGCCGCCGGATTGCTGAGGAGTTTATTATGGTCAAAAGAATGCTTATTGACGATACGCAGCCGGAAGAAACCAGAGTTGTTATCGTAAACGGAAATAAAATCGAAGACGTCGAATTCGAATCATCAAGCAGAAAACAAATTAAAAGCAATATTTATCTGGCAAAAGTAATGCGGGTTGAACCGTCCCTGCAGGCAGCCTTTGTCGATTACGGCGGGAATCGCCACGGTTTTCTCGCTTTCGGGGAAATTCATCCCGATTATTATAATGTTTCCGACGAAATTGTCGCCGAAGTTGAAAAGGAAGTTGATGAAATTATCGAAGCCAAGAAGCAGGCCATAAAAGAGCGCGAAGCGGAAAGAGAAAGAATCCGCGAAGAGAAAGCGCAACGCCGCGCCGAAAGGCTGAAAGCGGAAGCTGAAGCCCTGGCCGCCGCGGAAGCCGCCGCTCAAGAAGAAGCACAGCCAGAAACCACCGAAAACGCATTGCCGGAGAGTTCAGAAGAACCTCAGGCAGAAACGGCGGAGGTAAAAGTATCAGAAACAGCGGAGAATACATCCGAGCCAACTGCGGCAGACAATGAAAACACGGCTGAGGCTGCCGGCACAGAACAAGAGCTGCCTGTCGAAACCGAGAATGAAGAAAACAGCGAAGAATCCGCAACAGAAAACAAAGAGGAAAAACCGACCCGGGGACGGCGCCGCTTCCGCAGAAGAAGACCGTCGGCAAAATCTTCAGAAGCGCCGAAAGTTCTGGCCGCCAGCGCTGACAACGGCGAAGTCATCAGCGAAGAAATCGATGCTGGAAGCAAAGAAAACGACTTTGAAGAAAAAGAAATCATTTCAAACAATCAGGATGACGAGCTGTGTCCCGCTGCCGACGATGACGATGAGGATGAGGACAGCGAAAATGATTTTGAGCTCCAGAAAAAGCTGTTAAAAGTCAGAAAACTCTATCATCGCAGCACAATTCAGGATGTTATTAAAGAAGGACAAATCCTGCTTGTTCAGGTGGTTAAGGAAGAACGCGGCAACAAGGGCGCGGCTTTGACAACCTATCTGTCCTTAGCCGGAAGATACTGCGTCCTGATGCCAAACCGCATTAAAAGCGGCGGCGTTTCCCGCAAGATTACCAATGTTGCTGACCGTAAACGCCTGAAAGGCATTGTCAAAGAGCTGCCGCTGACCGCGGAAATGTCCATGATTGTCAGAACCGCCGGCGAAGAAAAAAGCAAGTCAGATATTGTCAAAGACTATAATTATCTTATCAGAACCTGGAACAATATTCGCCTTGCCGCTTTGAAGAATAAGGCGCCAGCTTTGATTCACGAAGAAGGCAACTTGATTAAGCGTGCTTTGCGCGACATGTTTACCAAAGATATCAGCGAAGCGATTGTCGACGGCGAGGAAGCTTTTAGGACAGCGCGTGACTTTATTAAAATGCTGGCACCGCAAAATCTGAAAAAAATCAAGTCCACGCGCAAAAACGACATTCCGCTGTTTCAGCGTTTTCAGGTTGAGGCTCAGCTTGACAAACTGCATGACACCAATGTTCAATTAGAATCCGGCGGCTATCTGGTTATTAATCCGACGGAAGCTCTGGTTTCCATAGACGTTAACTCAGGCCGCGCCACCAAAGAAAAAGACCTGGAAGAAACCGCGCTTAAAACCAATCTGGAAGCGGCTGACGAAATCGCCCGCCAACTCAGAATGCGCAATCTGGCCGGACTGGTAGTGGTCGACTTTATTGACATGGAAGACCCGAAGAACAATCAGGCTATTGAAAAGCGTATGAAAGAAGCCATGAAAGATGACCGGGCGAGAGTTCAGATAGCAAAAATGAGCTGCTTCGGGTTGCTGGAAATTTCAAGGCAGAGAATGCATTCATCCTTTATGGAAAGCAATTACAAGGTTTGCCCATTCTGTCACGGCAAAGGCATGATCAGAACCATAGAATCCAGCTGTGTACTGATTTTGAGAAACATTGAGGAAGAAGGCATCAAGAATCGTTCATCCGTTCTGAATATCTTTGTTCCGAGCGATGTCGCCGTTTATCTGCTCAACCAGAAACGGCAAGCAATTGTCGATTTGGAAAAACGTTATAACATGTCAGTTATTATCAGTGCGGACAATAATATGAAAAATGTTGAAGAATTCAGAATCGAACGCACCAAAGCGGTTAAGCAGCCGACTAAGGAAGAAAAAGTTCCCGCGTTCAGCGAAGTCTTTGACGAGGAAGATTTTTCTTCGGCGGAACAGATTGCCGAAACAGAAAAAGGCGAGGAAGCCACTGTCAATGAAAACAGCGAAAGAAATGAACGTGAGGAAGGTTCATCTGACGGCAGCGCCAATAACCGCCGCCGCGGCAAACGCGAACGACGCGGACGTTTTGACCGCCGTGACCGCAGGAATAAGCGCGAACGACGCAGTAACAACCGCGAAAGCAATGACAACAACGAGGACAACAACCACGAACATCATAAAGACAAACAGGAAGCCGTTATCCTTTACAGCAGTCATGATGACATAAAAAATGAAAATGACACTGCGGCTGATAACAAGGAAGGCAAAAAAGCAGCGTGGTGGAGAAAACTCATAAGCTGATGTTTATCCGACTGACATTATCAAGACTTAAAAGGCTGGCGCAGGTTGTTTTCCTGCTTTCAGCCTTTTTGACATCAGCATCGGCACGGGCCGAAAGCATCCGTTTGGTGACTGACGAAGAAACGGAGCTGTTTCTAGCCGAAATTTTGCAGCCGATTTATAAAGCGGCCGGTATCCGTTTTTACCGCAACAGTGTTTTCATTGTTGAAGACAACAGCCTGAACGCCTTTGTCGGTGACGGCAACAATATGTTCGTTCATACAGGGACAATTATGAATGCGGACAATTACAACCAGCTGTCCGGCGTTCTGGCTCATGAAACAGGTCATATTCAGGGCGGACATATCCTCCGGCAAAAGATGAAACTGCAAGGCCTCCAGCAAGCCAGTCTGGCTTCCTTGGTTGCGGCCGGTGTTCTCGGCGCCGTAACGGGCAGAGCCGATGTTGGCATGGCGATTTTGATGGGAACATCCAGTTCCGCCATTTATAATATGACGGCCTATCAGGTTCAGGAAGAACGCAGCGCCGATGAAGCCGCCGTGCAGCTTTTGGCAAAGACCAGACAATCTCCCGCCGGCATGCGCGATTTTATGAAAAAAATCCAACAGCAGAATGTTATGAGCGGGATTGACGAAAACAGCTACTTCCGAACGCATCCCATTACTGCCGAGCGTGTGGCTTTTCTGAGCAACGCGGCCGAAAAATCGCCGTTTAAGGTCGATATGCTTAAGCAAAAACGTTTTGAAATGATACAAGCCAAGCTGCGCGGATTTTTGGAAGCGCCGGAAAAAGTCCTGCGCCGTTATCCGCTTAAAGACGTTTCGGCTCCGGCCAGATATGCCCGCAGCATTGCTTATTTCAAACAACTGGAAACAGCGGCTGCTTTGAAAGAGCTCGACAGCCTGATTGCCGAAGCGCCGAAAAACCCGTTTTTTTATGAATTGAAAGGGCAAATTTACACTGAAAACGGTCAAATTGCCGAGGCGCGTGCTGCCTATCAGAAAGCTTATGACCTGTTGCCTTATTCCGCTTTATTTCAACTTAATCTGGCACAAATTATGTTGGAGGATTCCCCCTCGCCTGCCGATGTTCAAAAAATCATCAACCTGCTGAACAAATCTCTTATCCAACGCCCGGACACCTATGCCTGGTTATTCCTGTCAAGAGCTTACGGTTTGAAAAATGACGAAGCTTACGCCAATTATGCCGCTGCGGAATTCAGCCTGCGCATCGGGGAACTTGACGTTGCCGAACGTCAGGCCGGAGAAGCCAGAAAATATAAAATGCCGCGACAACTGGAATTAAAACTTCAGGATTTGGAGAATCGTCTGAAAGAACTGCAAAAAATCAGACGCCAGCAAATGCAACAATGACCTATTAGACAAAATTTTCTTGAAATATTTTCAGTTTTATGTTATAAACGATAACATAACAAAATTATTATTCACTAAAAAAGTATAATTATGAGAAATTATCAATTTTACAAAGAAATGTTTATGCCCGGTGAAATCTATACCGGTACGGTAATCGAAAAAAACTGTTACAAACTTTCCGTTCAGCTGGCCGGCGGCGCTTTCGGCGTTGTTTATACAGATAATATCAACGGCGAGAATCATAAATTTGATATCGGGAAAGAGTATGATTTTGAAGTTATCGGTTTTAATTCCGATGGTCTGCTTTCCTTGGTTCTTCCTCGTGAATTTCGCGCTCTGCTGCAAATTCATCCCGAAGAATCAAAAGCGACGGTTGTTGCCACCAGCCATACGGCAGTTGCTTTTTATGTGAACGGCGATATTTTCCTGTATAAAACCGCATTGGGAGAAACGTTCTTTGAACTGATGGAACCCGGCAGTGAAGCTTCTGTTATTCTTTATTGTCCGGACGGTGACGGAAAAAATCTTGAACTTGCAGATATAACCGAATTTTCTACAGGCGACAAGAAAATCAAGTTGTTGGATGAAACCTGTCGGCATCTGCTTAAAGAGGGACAAAAAGAATCTGTTAACGGCCTGTTCGTCGGACAGTTGGTTGAACTAACTTATGACCCATTGACGGAAACATTCTTTCTGCCTGAAAGCTGCAATCCGGTTGTGGTCGAAAAGAGATTTTTTCTTAACAACGACCCGTACATCAAGCATTTGGGCCGCATTATGTCTTTTAATGAAGATGACATTCCCTGTGCAGAGCTCATTCATTCCTGGAAATAAAGTACAAAAAACTTCCCGTTTTTATTCGGGAAGTTTTTTGTTTGATATTTATATATTAACGACAGGCTCCTGTACACGGCAAGGTTGCCGCTTCTGCTTCACAAGCTGCTCTTTCCGCCGTAGAATAGTTTTTTCCTCCACCGGGATTTCTCCAATATCTATATTCGGTTATTTTTGTTCCTCCATTTCCTGTAATACATCCATAGGCACATCCACACATTGGATATATAATACTTCCCGGCGTTTCACTTGCACACCATGAAGCTCCGCCATCTGTTTTTTTCAATGCCGTAATTGAATCGATACAAGCTGTAGGATCTTTTCCACTTTCCTCTCCTCCTGATCCTGAAGAACCGCTATAAGAACATTTATAGCAAATTCCAGATATTTCTCCACAAGAACAAGATTTGGAAGATGTCCCAATTTGCTGATATCCGGCGCCACAAGGGGAAGATTGATAACCGTTCGGACATGAATAACTATGGGTATGGCATGTCCCACAGCATTGTCTGATACCGCCGCAACCATTGGAACAGGAATAACAGTTGCATCCGGTCTGATTGGCAAGGGGGGTGCAGCAGGATTCATATTTTCCGCCGCAGGACGAGCCAACGCCGACCTGTGGCGATGTGCAAGTCACCAAATCGGAACGGCAGACGCATTTGTCATAATAAGAACTGTTATAAGGACAACGCTTGTTCGGCGTTTGCAGCGAGGGACAAGAACCCGAAAGGTTATATCCGCCCTCATGGCAGGCTCTGGCGTCATCGCGCTTGCAAGAGGCATATTTGCCGTCACAGGAAGGCCCAACGCCGTAATAAGGTTTGGTACAGGTTTGTGTCATGTTGGCGTCACAAACGCATTTCTGATAATAAACACTGTCAGCGGGACAGGGATTATCACCATGTGACCCGGCCGGACAAGAAGTCACGCCATATCCTGCCGCCTGACATTGTTCCTGCGGGGTGTCATAATCCGGAATACCACCGGGATTGCCACTGCCATTCCCCGGCGTTTCGTCATTACTGAACTTCTCTCCCGAGCACGCCCCCGTGTCGGTGATGAAGCAGACAGAGGCTTCCTTATATTCTTCCCCCCTAAGTAGGGGAGTATTTAGATTGTGCCGGTTGCCTGATTGAGCCTTTGGCAGGTACGATGCAAGCATCGCGCTTTCCCTATATACAGAGCTGCCCACGGCTAACCGATGGGGTGAAGCTGCCCCAGATTCCCGCGGAGAACTTTCCGCGACACCCCGTGGGTGTGCAGACGGCGAGAAAAGGCTGTCTGAGGTAAGAGTGTTGTGTGTGTGATAAGTGTGGATACCTGACATAAAGACGCAAGAAGAAACGTCCCTAGCCGAATGACCTGCAGAATATATGTCAGCCGCATAACCAAATAAGCATGCGCTTGACAATAACATCACCTTGGAAAGCTTCATCTCTACATCCTCCTTTTCTCGTCATCACAAATCTAATATAACATACATTATCGTAATATTCAATCATTATTTTGAACAGAGAGAGGAAAAATTCGACAAAGAGAAATGAGATTGAAAACGTAGAAAATATGTGATATAGAAAGCGGTGTTTAGCTATTATTGTTTAATTTTTAATATCAAAATTATTATGGACGGATTTAAATTTTATGAAGACTTGTTTAAGCTGGGCGAAGTTTATCCTTGCATTGTTACCAACAAAATTATGATGCATGACAACATCAAAACCGGCGGTTATGAGGTCATCATCAAAGGCAACAAAGGAATCGGCTTTATTGATTCTGGTCTTATTGCCAATGGTTTTGAAAATCTAAACATCAATGATGAAGCTGAGTTTATGGTTTGCGGTTTTGATGAAGAAAGAGGCTTGAAGTTTGAACCGACAATTCAGACGATGAAGGCCAAAGGCATGACGCCAAGGCTGCTTAAAGGCAAGATTACGGCAGTCAGCAATGAAAAACTGGCTTATCATATTCCTAATCCTTTATTGAAAAGAGTACATCTGACAGAGGAACAGCGGAAACTTTTAGAAAAGCAGGAAATCCATTTTTATGCCAAACAGCCAGATAATGAGTCTTTTTGGGACGGGCTGCGTCAGGATTATGAAATTGAAGTTTTGGATTACGGTTTTAAACAGATTGTCGTCTGTATTAAAACTTCTGACGGCCTGCAAGTTGTCCGGCTGGTAGATTTTTGAAACAAACAAGAAAAATTTAAGCGGAAGATTTTTATCTTCCGCTTTTTTATCTAAAATTATTCGGATTGCGCTTCCGGCGCATTATTATGCTCGGCCAAGCCTCTGGCAATATTCATATTGATATCAATCAGAATATTCAGCGTTTCCGGCTGTGGATGGGGATCGGCCAAGACATTGTTGGTCTTTTTGAAAATGAATAAAGACAAATTAATAATATTTCTTCTAACCTCTTCTGGTTGAGGACAATCCGGTTCACTCATCGCCGAAGCAATGATTGTCCATAGTCTGCGGTTTTTTTCTAAAGCCTGAGGTAATTCGGACTTTTTCGCCTCCCAATCTTCCTTAATCATGTTCAGAGCCGAGGCCGTGCGTATTAACGCCCGGGTTTCAAGCTCACATTGATTAAGACCGGAAAGCTCAGTATCCGAATATCTTTGAGCTGAATCCATATTTTTATACCTAATTTAAAAAGTTTGTTAACATTATTATAATATTGTATATTTATTAAAATTATATAAAATTTTTAGGGGTTTGTCATGTTTAAATTCGGCAAAATGTTATTTTTGAGTTTTTTTCTGCTGCTGAATATTACGCCGGCAAAGGCTCAGGTTGAGTTTAATGTTGACAAGAACAGAGATGTTAAACAGTTGAAAGCAACCGGATTTATGGATTATCCACCCTTTGGCTATATTCCCGACCGTTTTTATCCGGAAACATACCAGAGTATTTTCATGCCGGTTGTTACCCAATATGGGAAAAAAGCCAATTTTATGATTGATTATGTCGTTAACTTTCCTTATGAAGTTTTGGTCAGGAAGGTTCGCGGCGGTGAAATTGATATTATTCTCGGAATTTATCATGATACGGAAAGATACGACGGGCTGGAATATATCTTCCCGGCATTAATCAACAATCCGATTATTGTCGTTATGCTGCCTGGCCGTATTGACGAGGTGAAAGATATCAGTGATTTGAAAAGGCTGAAAGGCGCCATCAGCAGTAAGGAATATCTGAGCGATTTTGCAGAGAGAGAAATCAAAAACTTTGATATTATCAAAGCCGATACGTCTTACGAGCTTTATAAAAAGCTCTACAATAAAGAAGTCGACTATGTTCTGGCCTCTGAATACAATGCGCGGATAGAACTGGCTAAGCTCGGTCTGCGCAACAAGCTGAGTTTTTCTAAAAATGCCATTTGGAACATTCCGATGTTTATCGGCATCTCCAAAGCTTCGGCATACAGAGCGCAAATTAAAAACGGCCTGCGCGTTTTGGCCAATATGCCGGAAACAAGAGCCGCCGTCAAAAAAGCCCTGGCTGATTATGTCGGCAAGGTGGAACAGGAAAATGTCGGCGTCGTTGCCCCGGACTTTACAAAATAAAAAGCAAAGCACTTGACCTTTTTATTCAAATTGTTAGTATGATATAAATTGTTACAGTAAGGTTGTCAAAAATGGTTCTTTTAATTCATCATCCGATTTCTCCTTATTCCCGCAAAATCCGTATGTTGATGAGCGAGAAAAGGATGCTGTTTGTTCTTAAGGAAGAAGAACCCTGGAATCTGTCTTCTGATGTTTTTAAGCTTAATCCGGCCGGAAGCCTGCCGATTTTTCTGTTTGACGGCAACATCATCGCGGGAAATTATGCCATTACGGAATTTTTGGAAGAGGTGAATTATGACATCCGGCTGCTGCCCAAAGACCCGAAACAAAGAGCCGAAGTCCGGCGGCTGACCGAATGGTTTGACGACAAATTTTATCGCGAGGTTTATCGCAATATTGTTGCGGAAAAAGTTATTCGCCGCTTTGAACAGGGAAAAGCGCCGGATTCACGGATATTGAAAATCGGCCTGAATAATCTTGCTTTTCATATGGAATATATTGACTGGCTGACGGAAAGACGCAATTATCTCGGCGGAGAAGAATTTTCGCTGGCAGACGTTACAGCCGCGGCGCACCTGTCTATTATTGATTATCTCGGCGACATTGCCTGGGACGGTTATAAAAATGCAAAAATATGGTATTCAAAAATAAAATCACGCCCGAGTTTCAAGGATATTCTGAAAGATAATATCCGCGGCATCCTGCCGGCCAAGCATTATGCAAATCTGGATTTTTAGGACATTCAAATGAAAATAAACGCTATACTTGTCCCGGCTTTGTCCGTTCTGCTTATCAGCTCCTGTTCTTCCTGGATGTCCAGAGGACGCGGACAGGTGATTTTTCATTGGGAAAAAGAAAACACCGGCGCGGAAAAATTTGCCAGGGATCATTCTGAATGCCTGCGCGAAGCCGAAGATTTTTCACTTATCCCCGATGTCAAATCCTGGTTTTATTCAGAGGAAGTCAAAATGGATTTGCGTGCGGACTGGCATGCGCAAAAAGGAATTTGGGCTTCTTACGTCCCCTACCCCGGAGCCCAACCGGTTATGGTCAACTCCCTGCGTGACGACACGAGAATTAATCCGGTTGATTATCGCACCTGCATGGAGAAAAAAGGTTATTGGCATCGGCGCTACAATATTCCGACAACATCCAACATTTTCCTTTATAAACCGCAAAAAAGATTGCAAAACGTGCCGTTCAGCAATGAAGAAATTTAATTTTCGCCCAGTTGTTCGCCGATTTCCAGCCATTCTGTTTCCAAAGCTTCAATCTTTTCGGCAACGGCATTCAGTTCTTTTTGCGTCTGGATGATTTCATCTGTTGACAGTTGTTCCTGAAATTTGTTTTCCAAAGAAGCTTTTAGAGCTGTCTGCCGTTCCAATTCTGTTTCAATCCGGCGCAGGCGGCTTTTCAGTTCCCTAAGATTGTTTCTAGCCGCTGCGGCAGCTTCTTTTGCCTGTTGTTTTTCCTTTTCGGCGGCGGCAGTTTTTTTCTCCTCCGAAGAAACACGAACACTCAGCAACAGCTTTTTATAGTCATCCAAATCCCCGTCATACGGACGGCAGCCGCCTTTGTCAACCAACCACAAATCATCGGCTACAAGTTCAATCAAATGCAAATCATGCGTAATCAAAATAACTGATCCGGCGTACTCATTCAAGGCCTCAACCAAAGCATCGCGGGCTTCCATATCCAAATGGTTGGTCGGCTCATCAAGGATGAGCAGTTCGGGCGCGTTCCGCGTCATGGCCGCAAACAGCAATCTGGCTTTTTCTCCGCCGGAAAGCAGACTTATCCGGGGCAGCGCTTTTTCTTTTTCCAATCCAAAACGCGCCAGGTGAGCCCGGACTTTGGTTTCATCCGCCTCAGGCATCAGCATGGCCATATATTCCGCTGCCGTTTTTTCCAGCGGCAGTTCCTCCGTCTGATGCTGGGCAAAGTAGCCGACCGTTAATTTCGGCGTGCGACGCATTTCTCCGCCCAAAGGCGGCAAACGCCCGGACAGCAGTTTGGCAAAAGTCGATTTACCATTGCCGTTTGCACCAAGCAACGCAATGCGGTCACCTTTGTCTATACTCAGATTCAGCCGTTTTAAAATTACTTTATCACCGTATCCGGCTGATACATTTTCCAGATTTACCAGTGGCGAAGCCAGTTCCGCGGGGACGGGAAAATCAAATTTTACAGACGGGTCATCCGCCAGCAGCGTGACTTCCGGCATTTTTTCCAGAAGTTTAATACGGCTTTGCGCCTGTTTGGCCTTGGAGGCTTTGTAACGAAAACGCTCAACAAAAGATTCCAAATGGCGGCGCTTCTGCTCCTGCTTTTTAAAGCTGCGTTCCAGCATTTCTTTCTGCTCGTTTCTGGTTCGGCGGAAGGTATCATAATTTCCCGAATAAACTGCCAGTTTTTTGTTGTCAAAATGCACGATATAACCACAGAGAGAATTCAGGATTGTGCGGTCATGGCTGATAATCAGCAATGTTCCGCGATATTTCTTCAGATGATTTTCCAACCAGATTGACGTTTCCAAGTCCAGGTGGTTGGTAGGTTCATCCAAGAGTAAAATATCCGACGGCTGGAACAGAGCGGCGGCCAACGCCAAACGCATTCGCCAGCCACCGGAAAACTCGCGCACAGGACGGATAAAATCGCTGTTTTTAAAACCCAGGCCGTTCAGAATAACTGCGGCCCGCGCTTCAGCCGATGAGGCACCGATAGCGTTCAAACGCTCATGAATTTCACCGAGTTCTTCCACTGAAGCGTTTTTCAAACGCTTCAGCAGCCCGTCCCGCTCTTTATCCTGAGCCAAGACAAATTCAAGAATCGGCAAATCAATATCGTTTATTTCCTGTTCAACCGTCACAACCCGGGCCGCGGAAGGCAAGGCGATATTTCCACTTTCGGTATCAAGCTGTCCGCGCAGCACGCGAAACAGCGTTGACTTGCCGCAGCCGTTAACACCGATCAGACCGACTTTCTGACCGTCTGAAATATGCGCCGACGCATGGTCCAACAAGACCTTGGAACCAATACGGACCGTTATGTCATTTATATCAATCATTAATCTTTGTATCCAAATTTTGCTGAGATACTAACGTTTCTTCAATATAAATGCAAGATTAAACCGTTTGTTAGTTTTTAAATGTTAGCTTGGATTAGTTTTTAGGGAGAGAATCGATGAAAATTGCGGAACTGGTTAAAAATACAAAATTAAAAGCCTCGGCAGATGCAGATATTTGCGGCATTACGGCTGACTCACGAAGAGTGGAAACGGGATTTTTGTTTGCAGCTCTGAAAGGCGTGTCTTTTGACGGGAATTTGTATATTCCTGAAGCTATTGAACGCGGCGCAGCGGCAATTCTGACCGAAGACAAAGAGGCTGCCGCGCATTATCCAGGCGTTGCGGTTCTGATATCCGAAAACCCGCATTACGATTTTGCCAAAATTGCCGCTAATTTTTATGAATACCAGCCGGCACACATTGCTGCCATAACAGGAACAAACGGCAAAACATCTATTGCCGACTTTACCCGCCAGCTTTTGAATATGATGGGGCATAAGGCGGCCAGCCTCGGTACCTTGGGACTGATAAAAAATGACGAACAGCCGCAATATGCCATGACAACGCCGGATCCGGTCACAATTCATCAGGACCTCCGCAACCTTTGCAAAGAAGGTTTTGATTATTTAGTCATGGAAGCATCCAGCCACGGCCTGTGCCAATACCGCATGGGCGGCGTTAAAGTCAAGGCTGCCGGTTTTACCAACCTGACCCGTGACCATTTAGATTACCACAAAACGATGGAAAATTATTTTGCGGCCAAGAAAATTTTGTTTACAGACATTCTTGTTCCGGGTGGCAGCGCCGTTTTAAATGCCGATATTGATGTTTTTGACGCTTTGAAAAAAGCCTGCGAAGACAGCGGCAAAAAAGTTGTCAGTTATGGTTACCGCGGTACGAATCTGCGCCTGATAAACGCGACTCCTCTGCCTCATGGGCAGAAGCTCGAAATTAATTATTACGGAAAAGATATGATGCTGAACATTCCGCTGGCCGGAGAATTTCAGGCAATGAACGTGCTGTGTGCTTTGGGGCTAACGGCTGAATTGAGCGGAGAGCCTTTTGAAGCAGTCAAGCATATTGAAAAAATTCGCGGAGCCAAAGGGCGTTTGGAATTAGTCGGCAGTAAAAACGGTGCGGCAATTTATGTTGATTACGCCCATACGCCTGATGCCATTGAAAACGTTTTAAAGGCTATGCGCTCTCATACGACAGGAAAACTAAAAATCTTATTCGGCTGCGGCGGTGACCGGGACAAAGGGAAACGCCCGCAAATGGGAAAAATTGCCAATGATTTGGCTGATGTCGTTTACATAACCGATGACAATCCCCGTTCGGAAGAGCCTGACGTTATTCGCAACGAAATTATGGCGGCCTGCCCTAAGGGCATTAATATCGGAAACCGGGCCGAAGCGATAAAAAACGCTATCCAAAATCTTGAAGACGGTGATGTTTTGATTATTGCCGGCAAAGGTCATGAACCGGGACAAATCATTAAAGGGGTTATGCACCCGTTTAACGACCATGAAGAAGTTTTGAAGAATATTTAATTTGATTTTTAATTATACGCAGCCCTTTGACAGGGCTGTTTTTCTTTGTCATTTTTTTTACATTTATTCAAAATTAGTCATTGAACAGTGGAAAATACTGTGGTATAGTAGCTTTGTGTGGATTTGGTACCTGTCTTGAGATAGTAAGGTGTGAATGATGATGATATCACTAAAAATATATGTCTATAAGCGTCTTCATTTTGTGAAGACTGTGTTTTGATGTTTGAAAGTTCTCGTCCTTAATATCGCATAACACAACAAAATCTAACCACGCAACGAGGTATCAAATCCGCATTTGAAGAATTAACAAATGCCGGAGGGGTTGGTTATGATTAAGAACAAGTTTTTACTTTATCTTTTATGCGGGGTGATGTTTTCTCCGGCATTGGCTTTGGGAGAATGCAAGCCGACGCAGGACTGCCGGGCTTTGGGGTACAAGGAAGCGCCCTGTCCCGAGCAGGGTGTGAAATGCCCGTTCGGCGAAACATGGTATTGCCCGCTGCGCTGTAAGGACGGACAGGTTTGGAAAGACGGAAAGTGTACGGATGTCTTGGGCAGTTGCAGCGGCGCGGCGAAAAACTGCAAAATCGGGGATATTCTTAATAATGACGGGACATGTTCAAACGATAAAGTTTCAGGCAAGACTCCAATCGGGGTGGTCGGTTATATCAGTTCCGATGGAAATTGCGGCCAGGCTGTAGCTCTTAATCTTATAAACGAAGTCGTATGGACAAGTGAAAATATTGATATTGCCGAATTGCCTAATCTTACCATTAGTTCAGCAAAATCTGATTTCGAAAGTTGTAAAAACACTCAAATAATTTTAGATTATAGCAATAAAAAATATGGAAACCAAGCCTCTAGGTATTATCCTGCATTCTGGAAAGTGCGTGATTATGCACCAAGTTCGGTGCCTTTAACAAAAGGGAAATGGTGCATTCCTTCTGCCGGATTATTGAATAGTCTTTACCAAAATAAAACAGCTATAGAACAAGGTTGGAGTAGAAGCGGAAGCAGCATGAAATTAGGCACCTTGAATTATTGGGCTGCAAATGAATATAGTGCAGATTATGCATTCATTTTGTCCACTTATGGCGAAATTGTAGCATCTAAGAAAGCGGGAAGCTATTTCTTAAGATTTCTTCCGGTTATAGAGTTTTAGGAAAGGAGAGAAGCGATGAGAAAAGACAGAAAATTGTCCTTTTGTCTGGCAGATAATGTTCTTGCTGA
>ENA-UESE01000518-UESE01000518.1-human-gut-metagenome-genome-assembly--contig:-NODE-518-length-44623-cov-4.316145_pt1 | contig 44623 bp, 36 predicted proteins | sample MGYA00242995_ERZ507996 | MGnify/ENA primary metagenome ERZ507996 (study PRJEB26167, sample SAMN06115489) | human gut metagenome | host: Homo sapiens | place: China:Sichuan | collected 2015-04-15...
GATCTGCTGGCGACGCCAAGCTCACGGGGCAGGAACGGCTTTCAACTGCTGGTGGACATTCTGCCGCCGGAGCATAAAGCACGGTGGCTGGCAAGCGCGGCGCTAACGGCGGCAGATCAGGCGATGGCCTCCTATAAAGCGCAAAAGAGCGCCATGTACTCCCAGCTGACCGCAAAACTGTACTCCTGACCCGCAAAACGACCTATGACCATCCGCAGTACCTTTTTCTGGGCATTGACCGTGCCGGAGAGGGGAGCTGCGGGTGGTTTTGCTTGTGATATAGAGAAAAATAGCACCCTTATGGATGGATGGCTCAGGGGCGGAGACACTGCCTTTTGTGCTGATAGGGGAGAACAGGTTGTACGTGCCAACGGAACAGGTGCCCGAAAGAACTAAAAAGTAGCACTTTTACCTACAAATAAACAGAAAATTTGTATAAAGTATAAGATTTCACTCATGCTCTGCTGTAATGAAGTGAATTTTTTTCATGTAAATTGACAAAAATCGAGGTTGTCTTTATAATAGATAGAGTGTTTCTCGGGTATGGACGATGGTGTTTATGCAACCGCAAGATGCCATCGTTTTATTATTCGCTTTTCTGTCCGCGTGCCAAGGACAGACGTCCGCTATGTGTGAGGCTGGCGGACTGCGGGAAAGTGTGGCTCGGCCTGAGAGCAAAAACAGTAATTCATTGATAGGATTGGAGTGGCATCAAACGATGGCAAAGTACATCATCAAGCGTGTCGCAATGGGTATCTTCAGTATCTTCATTGTGGCTACGGTTACCTTTTTTGTCATGAACCTGGTCCCCGGTGGCCCGTTCGTGGCAGAAAAGTCCATCAGCGCCGCTGCTCAGCAGGCTCTGGCCGAAAAGTATGGCCTGGATAAGCCGCTGGGTGTGCAGTACGTCAACTACATGAAGGGCCTTTTGCACGGCGATCTGGGTCTGAGCCTGCGTCAGCGCGGCCGTACCGTGAACCAGATCATCGCCAGTAAGCTGCCGGTATCCTGCCGTCTGGCAGGCATTGCAGTGGTGGTGGCTCTGTGCGTGGGCATCCCGCTGGGCTGCATTTCCGCTTATAACCGCGGCAAGTGGCTGGATAACATTATTATCGTGTTTGCAACCTGCGGCATCGCGATCCCCAGCTTTATCTCCAGCGTGCTGCTGCTATACCAGTTTGGTATGAACATGAAGGTGCTGCCTACGGTTGGCCTGAACAGCGCAGCCGCCTATATCATGCCGGTCACCGCACTGGCCATCTACCCCTCGGCATATATCACCCGTCTGATGCGCTCCAGCCTGCTGGACGTCATGGGTCAGGACTATATGCGCACTGCCCGCGCAAAGGGCGTGTCCCAGTTCATGATCCTGTTCAAGCACGCACTGCGCAACGCCATCCTGCCTGTCATCACCTACGTTGGCCCCATGCTGGCCGGCCTGATGACCGGTTCCTTCGTGGTGGAAAAGATCTTCTCCGTGCCCGGTCTGGGCCGCGACTTCGTGTCTGCCATCACCAACCGTGACTACACCATGATCATGGGCACCACCATTCTGCTGTCCAGCATGGTCATCATTGCAAACGTGATCGTGGATATCCTTTATAAGATCATTGACCCGCGCATCAAGCTGAAGTAAGAGAGGAGCGATTTTCATGGAAAACATTAAAAAGAATCCGCTCAGCCTGCAGCTCAATGCGGAGGATTTTCTGCCCGCCAGCAATGAAGAAAAGCAGAGTCTGGTGGTCATGCGCGAGAGCGTCAACTTCTGGAAGGACGGTATCCGCCGCCTGAAGAAGAACAAGATCGCCATGGTCAGCTTTGTGTTCATCATTGCCATTGCCATCTTTGCCTACCTGCTGCCCGCCGTGTGGCCCTACAGCTACTCGGAGCAGGTGAAGGGCAGCAACAATCTGGCACCGTTCGAGTACTCTGCCTCCGAGCAGGCCCGCATCGATGCCGGCGAAAAGGTGTTCCCGCACATTCTGGGTACCGACCGTATGGGCCGTGACTTTGCGGTGCGTATCATGATGGGCACCCGCGTCAGCCTGTCTGTCGGTCTGATCGCCTCTGTGCTGGTGCTGATCATCGGCGCTACCTACGGCGCAGTTTCCGCCTTCGCCGGCGGCTGGGTGGACAATATCATGATGCGTATCACGGATATTCTGTACACCATCCCGGATATTCTGCTGATCATCCTGCTGGGCATGGCTCTGAAGGATCCTTTGGATGCGCTGTCCACCCAGCCCGGCTTCAAGTGGATGCAGACCCTTGGCCCCAACATGATCTCCATCTTCATCATCTTTGCTCTGCTGTACTGGGTAGGCATGGCGCGTATCGTCCGCAGCCAGATCCTGATCCTGAAGGAGAGCGAGTACGTTACCGCTGCCCGCGCACTGGGCGCTTCCAGCGGCCGTATCATCAAAAAGCATCTGCTCACCAACTGCATCGGTACCCTGATCGTTACCACCACCCTGCAGATCCCGGCTTCCATCTTTACTGAGAGCTACCTGAGCTTCATCGGTCTGGGTGTTGCAGCCCCGCTGCCTTCTCTGGGTTCTCTGGCTACCGATGCCGTCAAGGGCATGAACACCTACCCCCATCTGCTGATCGCCCCCGCACTGATGATCAGCGTGATGATCCTTGTGTTCAACCTGTTCGGCGATGGCCTGCGCGATGCCTTTGACCCGAAGCTGAAGAATTGATGAGGTGAACAGAAATGAGCGAGAAAATTCTTGATATCAAAGATGAACGCCTTTCTTTCTTCACCCCTGCGGGCGAAGTAAAGGCACTGAACGGCGTTTCCTTTACCATGAATCAGGGCGATGTTCTGGGCATCGTGGGCGAGTCCGGTTCCGGCAAGTCCGTTACCGCTTACTCGGTCATGGGCCTGACCGCTTACCCCGGTAAGCTGGTGGGCGGCAAGGTGTGGTTCAACGGCCACGAGATCGAGAACATGAAGGAGAAGGACTTCCGCAAGATCCGCGGCAACGAGGTCTCCATCATCTTCCAGGACCCCATGACCAGCCTGAACCCGGTGTACACCATCGGCAACCAGATCGTGGAGGTTATCCGCCTGCACACCGATAAGAACAAGGCCGATGCATGGGCACGCGCCAAGGAGCTGCTGGAGCTGGTTGGCATCAACGAGCCCGAAAAGCGCCTGAAGCAGTACCCCCACGAGCTGTCCGGCGGTATGCGCCAGCGCGTGATGATCGCCATTGCACTGGCCTGTGAGCCCAAGCTGCTGATCGCTGACGAGCCCACCACCGCACTGGACGTGACCATTCAGGCACAGATCCTTGAGCTGATGCAGGATCTGCGCAAGAAGCTGGGTATGAGCATCATCATGATCACCCACGATCTGGGCGTTGTGGCTTCCATGTGCGAGAAGATCGCCGTCATGTACGCCGGCCACATCGTGGAGTACGGCACCACCGACGAGATCTTCTACCAGCCGGGTCACGAGTACACCAAGGGTCTGATCAACTCCATCCCCAAGCTGAACACCGCAGAGCACGAGCGCCTTGTGCCCATCGAGGGTACCCCTGTGGACCTGCTGAATCCGCCGGCCGGCTGCCCCTTTGCGCCCCGCTGCAAGAACTGCATGAAGATCTGTCTGAGCAAGATGCCCCCGCGCACCGAGCTCAGCGATACCCACTATACCTACTGCTGGCTGCAGCAGAAGGCTGCATTTGAGAAAGGGGAAAAGGCAGAATGAGTGAACACAAGACGCTGGTCGAAGTCCAGCACCTGCAGCAGTATTTCCCCGCCGGCGGTGTGGGCAAGAACCGCAAGTACGTTCAGGCTGTGGATGACGTAAGCTTTGCTATCCGCAAGGGCGAGACCCTTGGTCTGGTAGGTGAGTCCGGTTGTGGCAAGACCACCACCGGCCGCACCCTGCTGCGCCTGTACGAGCCCACCGGCGGTAAGATCTACTATGACGGCAACCTGCTGTTTGATAAGGACAACAAGATCGCAGTGGATATGCTGCCCTACCGCCGCCGGATGCAGATCGTTTTTCAGGATCCCTACGCAAGTCTGGACCCCCGCATGACCATTGGCGACATCGTGGGTGAGGGCATTGATATCCATCATCTGGCCGAGAACGAAAAGGACCGCCACGATAAGATCATCGCTCTGCTGGAGCGCGTTGGCCTGAACAGCGAGCACGCAAACCGCTACTGCCACGAGTTCTCCGGCGGTCAGCGTCAGCGCGTGGGCATTGCCCGTGCACTGGCTGTGAACCCCGAGTTCATCGTTTGTGACGAGCCTGTTTCCGCACTGGACGTTTCCATTCAGGCTCAGGTCGTCAATATGTTCGAGGATCTGCAGCAGGAGATGGGTCTGACCTACCTGTTTATCGCCCATGACCTGAGCGTTGTCAAGCACATCTCCAACCGCATCGGCGTCATGTATCTGGGCAAGATGGTGGAGCTGGCCGACAGCTACGAGCTGATCACCCACAGCATCCACCCCTACACCCGCAGCCTGATCTCCGCAATTCCGGTGGCAGACCCCATTACGGCCCGCCAGTCCAAGCGTATCGTGCTACAGGGCGATGTGCCCAGCCCCCTGAACCCGCCGTCCGGCTGCCGTTTCCGCACCCGCTGCCCCTATGCAGACGAGCAGTGCGCCAACGAGGTGCCCGAGTTCAAGGAGGTCTCCACTGGCCACTGGGCAGCCTGCCATCACCTTGACCGCGTGAAGTGAGAACACTTCACGCCAGTGAAAGGTGAAAGCAATTCAACTTAGCGCTGAAATGTTGTCACAAAATGGTTACAGTCCAAGTTTTGGACTTGTAACCGCCGTGAGAGCGCATTATAATCATTCGTGTTCCTCCGGTGTACAAATTATTTGCACCGGATCGAATATAGAGGCGGCTGGGGCAACCTGGCACACTCAAATTTGATATAAGGGAAGGATATTATTATGAAACGCATTTCTCGTCGTAATTTCCTCAAGGTTGCAGGCGTGGGTGCCGCTGCTCTGGGTCTGGCAGCCTGTGGCGGCAGCAAGTCCGGTTCTACCGCAACCTCCGGCACTGCTTCTTCCGCTGCTGGTTCTTCTACCGGCAGTGTCAACACCGCTGGCTTTACCGTCCAGTACGGCCCCAACCCCGAGACTCTGGATCCCTCTTTGAACAGCGCTGTTGATGGCGCCAACACCATCATCACCATCTTCGAGCCCCTGCTGATCATCAACGAGAACAACGAAGTTATTGGTGGCCAGGCTGAGAGCTGGGAAGAAAGCGAGGACGGCCTGACCTGGACCTTCACCATGCGTGACGGTCTGAAGTGGAGCGATGGCACCGACCTGACCGCTAAGGACTTTGAGTACACCTTCAAGCGTATGGTCAACCCCGACACCGCAGCTCCCTACGCAGAGACCTGCCTGGGCATGATCGATGGTTTTGACGCAGCTGCCGGCTTCCCCGATGCAGACGGCAACCCCACTGCAGAGCCCAACCCCGATGCGCTGAACGTCAAGGCAAGCGACGACGGCAAGACCCTGACCATCGTGCTGTCCTACCCCTGCTCCTACTTCGACAAGATGGCTGCATTCGCATCCATGAGCCCTGTGCAGCAGGCTACCGTTGAGGCCAACGGCGATGCATGGTGCACCTCCGCTGAGACCTTCGTCTCCAACGGCCCCTACATGATCACCGAGTGGACCCCCTCCGAGCGTATCGTTCTGTCCAAGAACCCCAACTACGTTGGCGGCTGGGATAGCTCTAAGATCGTTTCCGACAGCATCACCCTGCTGCTGCTGGAGGACTCTTCCGCTTGCTTCGCTGCTTATAACAGCGGCGAGGCTGTCCTGATCAAGGACGTGCCCACCGACGAGATCCCCAGCCTGACCAAGGCAGAGGATGGCGGCGACTTCTATGTTGACCCCATTCTGGGCACCTATTACGTCAGCATGAACCTGCAGCGCGATGCCTTCAAGGATGCCAAGGTCCGCAAGGCTCTGGCTCTGGCTATCGACCGCGACTACGTTGCCAACACCATCATGCAGGGCACCTACTCTGCTGCTTCCAACCTGGTTGGCCCTAGCATCGTGGACGCGCAGGGCTACTTCTACGACAACGCAAACGGCGGTTCTCCCTACATTGCAGCTGACTACGAGGCAAATATGGCCGAGGCTAAGAAGCTGCTGGAAGAGGCTGGCTATCCCAATGGCGAGGGCTACCCCACCATCGAGTACAGCACCAACGATTCCGGCTACCATGTGCCTCTGGCAGAGTACCTGCAGCAGACTTGGGGCGATCTGGGCATCACTTTGACCATCAGCAAGATGGAGTGGTCTGCCTTCACCGCTGCTCGCCGTGCCGGCGAGTACGATGTTGCCCGTAACGGCTGGGTCATGGACTACAACGATCCCTCCAACATGCTGGATTTGTTCTGCTCCGGCAACGGCAACAACGATGGTAAGTACTCCAACCCTGACTTCGATGCTGCTATGGAGGCTTCCAAGGTTGCAGATGTCGCCGAGCACTTTGCACAGCTGCACAAGGCTGAGGACATCCTGATGGAGGATATGGGCTGCATCCCCGTTGCTTACTACAACGAATTCTGGCTGCAGAGCTCTTCTCTGAAGGGCGTCTGGCACAGCCCCTACGGCTACTGGTACTTCCAGTACGGCTACATCGAGGAGTGATTTCCTCCCTGTGCTGTGCAGCGTAAGCTGAACCGTAAACTATAAGCACTGAGCACCCCGCTGACCGGAAACGGTTGGCGGGGTGCTTTTTTGCTGTTATTTTGTAAAAAAAGACGAGTGCTCGGTTTTGTCGAGCACTCGTCTTTTATATGTAAACCAGATTGAAAAGGTACCATGTGCTTACACCGCAGCCATGGCGGCCAGAACGCTCTGCCAGCTCTTGCTGCGTGCGGCAGGCACCGGGGCGGGGCGGGTGCGCCGTGCAGCAGGGGCACTATGACCGGTCGCAGAGGATACCGTCAGGGCAGGGGAAGGGCAGAAGAACACAGCAGTGTCCTTTGCCAGCCACTGCGCAGCCAGAGCAGCAGCCTGCGGGTCAGACTGCAACGCGCGGCGCTCGTTCCCGGCCAGAAAATCAGCCAGCCAGTACAAAATTGCGCCCAGCGGCAGGCAGGGGGAAGCGTCCTGATTCCAGTAGCTCCAGCGTGCACCGCGACCGAGGTGGCTTTCGACTGTGATCTGTGCACCGGTGCGGGCATTCTGCGGGATGGAGCCAACATAGTTGGTCCCGGCGCGCTGCCCCAGCTCCTCAATAAGGCGCTGGGTGCGGGCAGCATCCAGCCGATTCTCCCGGCAGTAGGCGCGGAAGTCGGTCTGGCTCAGCAGGCTGTCGGCGCTGGACGGAAAACGCCCGGTCAGCTGCCCATCCGCATTGTGGCACAGCAGCCAGCCCTTGCGGAACAGCTGGAAATTCAGGCAGCGCCGCCCCATGGTGGAGTAGCACACAAGGGCGCTTTGCTCCCCGGGTAGCTGTTTTACTTCAAGATAGGCATCGTTGCCGCAGGTATCCTGCAAACGGACGGTAAGCATCAGCTTTGCACCGGCGTGCAGGGTGGACATGGCGTTGTGCATGGCGTCAAAATAACGGGAAGCGTCCATGATTGATCTCCTTCCTATAGCAATTCAACTTTTTAATGCAACAGCAACAACGTTGAATTGCATATCGCAAATATGCTGTTTGAATGTTGCACTAATTTCTTGCCTTGCGATAAAAGCAAACAGCGAAACGTTGTAAAAGCGCCAGCCGGGTGATCGGGCCGTCAGGCTGCATAAAACTTCTCTGAACATAGTATAGCATACTTTCAGACAAAAAACAACTGAAAGTTTTCCGAAACAACAAATTTTTGCAAAAAACTACAGCGCATTGCAAACAAAAGTTCAAAGTATGGTTGTACACTGAGATGTGCGGTTGTAAAAAATGACCCCTGCGGGAGATGCCGACTAAGGCCGGAACTGCTCCCACAGGGGTCGTTTTGTTTTTTCAGTCGCCAAGTTCCCGGATCTCGTTCTGGATCAGCCGTCCGGCAGCGCGGGCAAGCTGATCCATGCCGCGGATGCGTGCCATATTTTTGCCGTAGATCTGCGCGGCGGCACCGGCGCTGCTGTCCTCGCCCATAAAAACGGCAGACACCCGCACGCCCTGCCGCTGTAAGGTGCGCACCTGTGCGGCGGTATCGGCTACACCGGCGGCGTCCTCGTAGGCGCAGCCCAGCGGGTTCTGCGCCGTGGGCGGGATGCGGCGGCTGTCGTTGGGGCTGGCGTCAGTCAGCAGGATCATCAAGTGGCGCGGGGCAGGGCCGGGGGCGTACCGGATCAGGTCGCCCGCCGCCCGCAGCGCCAGACCGTCCCGGTTCCAGCCCGAGGCAAAATAGCGGAAAATGTTCTGCCGGTTCTTGTCCGTAAAACTTTTCAATACCCGCAGCACCGTATAGCCCCGCAGGCTGCTGAAGGCGCTTACCCGCACCGGAATGCCGCAGTTGGCCAAACTTTCGGCCAGAATGGCACCCTGCGCTGCAATCACTTCCTGACAGTGCAGGCGAGATGCGGAGGCATCCAGCAGCAGATCCACTGTAAAGGCGGGGCAGTTCTCCTCCTCCGGGCACAAAAACACCCGGTCATCGTTCAGGTAAGGGGCACGCCACACCCGCCCGGCGCACAGATCACCGCTGCGCGCTATCCGCTGGTCGGGCTGCTGATGCACCAGAATGCAGTTGCGGATTTGCTCGGTAAGGCGCAGCACCACGCTGCGGTGCAGCTCCTGATTTTTGGCATAGTAGGCGCGGTTGCGTTCGGCCTGCAATTCGGCCTGCTGTGCCAGCTGCCGCGCCTCCGGGGTGGGTGCCTGCGCCGGGCTGGGTACACCGGCGCTGAACCACAAGTGACAGCCCAGATGCACCCCGGTGCACAGTTCCTGTTCGGCCTTGCGCAGCTGCTCCGGCGGGTAGAAGCAGCGCCCAAAGCAGCTTTCAATGTAGGCGCGATCCTGTGCGGCGCGTTGCCTCAGGGTAATGTTTGCCCGGCGCTTGTCCACCGCCAGCCCGCTGCCTGTGGCATCCACCGCACCGGAATGCTCCACCGTCACCCGGTCTGTCTTGATCATCTGGGTGGGCATGGTTTTGGTAGCCAGCTTTGCCCAAAAGCCCTGCAACCGCAGATGCAGCGCAGGCTTCTGATGTACCTCGCCGTCAAATAGGGCAAATTTTGCAAACAACGCCAGCAGGTCTTTTTTGAGCAACGCTGGCTCCGGTATGTTCTCCGGTGCCAGCGCTGCGGCAAGGCTGCTCTCGTAAGGGGTCATGACCGGAGCGGTGCGTCCCAGCACCTTGCGCCAGCGTGCAGCCTGCATGGTGTACACCAGCTGGTTTTTCGCCATCCACTCCTGCCGCGAAAGCTTGTACTGAATGGCAAAAAAGTAGTCCGCGTGGGCAAACCGCAGCGCTTCCAGCACCGGGCGGCGGGGCAGCTCCAGCCGGTAGGCGGCGTTTTCTAAGTACAGCCACGCCATATCGTCCAGCATAGGCTGGCGCGTGTCGCCCTCCCATGCGGAAAAAATGTCCCGGATCAGCGCGTCACCGTAGTATTTGTGCACCAGTCCCACGATGCAGTTCATGTAAAAATCAATGGTGCCGTCCGTGTTGCGGGCCAGAAACAGCGGCTCAAAGCCGTAGGCTCCGGCAGCGGCCCAGACCTGATTGGCCGCGCGCCGCTCCTGCGCGGTGTAGCTTTGGGCGTCCATCAGGCAAACAGCTTTCCGGCATCCAGTTTGGCCGGGATGCGCGCGGCGATCACGTCCCGGATCAGCCCTTGCTCGTAGGAGTCAAAGGCCTTGTTGGTGATGCCCATATCCAGCGCCGCCCCGGCGGGGATGCCCCTGCGGATCAGCCGCAGCGCGTCCAGCATACCGCGCAGATCCAGCGCCTTGGTGGAGATCTCGGCACTGTCGCACTTTTTCTGCAGGTCCAGAAACAGCAGTGCGAACTGGTGCACATACTTTGCGGCAAGATCCGGGAACTGCGCCCGCAGCAGCTTTTCCAGATTATCCTGCGTGATGGTGGGCATCTGCACCACCGCAAAGCGGGAGGTGAGCGCTTCGTTCAGCTCCCGGGTGCCCGCGTAGCCGTAGTTCATGGTGGCGATAAAGCGGGTCTCCTCAGCCAGCGGGATGCGGTCGTACCCGGGCACATCGATGGCGCGGCGGAAGTCCAGCACCGCGTGCAGCACCGCCAGCGCCTCGTTTTTGGCCATGTTGATCTCGTCCAGCACGCCGAATCCGCCGCACTGTGCACAGCGGTACACCGGCCCGGGACGGAACACCACTTGTCCGCCCACAAAGGTATCCATGCCGATAAGGGAGGCGGCGTCCATGTTTACATGAAAGGAGATGTCCCACGCGGGGCGGCCAAAGGCGGCGGCAAGGTTTTCTGCCAGCACGTTTTTGCCGGTGGCCTTTCCGCCGGCCAGCAGCAGGTTTTCGCCGCAGAGGATGGCCGCCAGCGCCTGCTCCCACACCTCTTTGCCGTAGTAGGTAAAGGCAGGGGCGGGGATGCGCGGGCGCAGCGTCTCGCTGAGCGGATGGGCGGCGCGGTATTCCTGCACCGCCGTAAGCAGGGCAGGGTCCACCCCTTCCTGCCGTAAGGTATCCAGAATATCCGACATTTGTACAAACACCTCGATCTCTGACCGGGTGGGATGAACTGCCCGGTTTTCAGCCTTATCATAGCACAATCGCGGCCATTTGTGTAGGGGGCGTGCGGGGCAAAAAACGCAAAGGGGGGCAGCCCCAAATGGGACCGCCCCTCTTCACATGAAAAAGAAGAAAAGAAGAAACGCTTAGAGTATGCAGGAAAAACGCGCTTTATCAGGCGTTTTCCAGACCGGCCATCTGCTTGATGGCCTTCATGGCGAAGGTCAGGGTGCGGCCCATAGCCACACCGGCCATCAGGCAGGGGTAGTTGTTGGCAAAGAAGCTGCCGGACATATCGCCGGTAATGTACAGACCCTCCATGGGCTGATTGTTGGTGTCCAGAGCCTGACCCTTTTCGTTGATAGCGATGCCCTGCTCAGTGGTCAGCAGGGAAGCACCCAGCCAGCAGCCGTAGAAGGGCGCGGTGCGAATGGCGCTCAGGCGGTAAGCGGGCTTGCCGAAGTCCTCATCGTTCTGCTTATCGTACAGCTCATTGTAGCGCTCCACGGTAGCAAGGAAGGCATCCTTGGCAGCGCCGGTAAAGCCCATCTTGTCGGCCAGCTCGTCCAGAGTATCGCACTTGAACAATGCACCGGCCTCGATAGCCTCGTCCATCTTGCCCTGAATGTACTTCTCGCCGCCGTTACGGGTCTGGGCAGAGCAGCCGATGGTGTGGAAACGCTTTGCATCTTCCAGAATGTTAGCATCGCAGATCTGTGCGTAGACGCGGCCCGGCTGGTGGGCGGCAGCGTAGACGATATCGTTGTAGGGGCAGCTCTCGTTGGCAAAGCGCTCACCGTTGCGGTTCACCTTCAGGAAGGGCTGGGTGCCGGGGTTGTACTGGCGGATCTTACCGGGGAAAGCCTTGCCGCCAAAGGCGGAGTCGCTGTCCACATAACCGGCATCCACACCGGGGGCAACAATGCCGCGGTCAAACAGCATGGGAGCGGCTTCCTTGTCCAGATTAGCGCCTGCCCACACTGCGGCGCGGATACCGTAGCCCTTGTCGGCGGGGGAGTAGGAGCAGGCGGTGGTCACGCTGGTGCCCAGCGGGTCCAGCTGCTCCATCATGTAGGGGTTGCCGGGGAAGCCGCCGCAGGCCAGCAGCACGCCCTGATTGGCGTTGTAACGGATGAAGTGGTCATCCTCGGTGCTCTGGGCGATGACGCCGGTAATGCGGCCATCGCTGTTCTTTTCCAGCTTGGCAAGGCTGGTCTTGAAGTCTACATCGTAGCCCAGCTCCTGAATGTACTGCAGCAGCAGCTCGTTGCGGGGTGTGCCGGAAGCACTCTCGCTGGCCATGTAGTTGTGCTCCTGCACAGGGTAGAGGTAGTCGGTGTTGTGCTCGGCATTCTCTGCGGGCCATGCAGCCTCGCTGCCGGAGGTGAAATCGCACACCCAGCCGTACTTATCCTCCAGAATGCTGCGCATGAAGTCGTGCATGGCGGCAGACTCGTTGATCCAGGTTTTGACCACGCGCTGGTCGCACTTGCCGGAGGCATAGCGGGAGATCTCGCTCAGCAGCTTTGCCTTATCGGTGGCGGGTTCGCCAGCCTCCTTAGCGGCAGCAGAATCAACAGCGCCGTACCAGTGACGGGTGTCCTGCACGTTGGCGTTCTGCTCGATAACACGGAAGTTCAGGCCGTTGGCAGCAGCATAGGCGGCAGCGAACATACCGCCGTTGCCAGCGCCCACGATCAGGATGTCGGTGTCCACGGTCTCGGTGATGGCAGCCTCGTCGATGTCAGGCTCTTTGCCCAGCCAGTCGTTCTCATCGCCGGTGGGCAGCTGCACGCTGGAGACCACGGTCTCGCCCTTGGCCTGTGCGTAGCAGCTCTTGGCGGCCTTCATCACGGCATCGGAGGTGATGGTGGAGCCGGAAACGCCGTCGATCTCGGCAGAACCGGCAGCCATCAGCTGCTCGCGCAGCTCGTCGGCAGCGGCAGCGCCGAAGGAAGCGGTCTCGCCGGAGGTGTCCACCACCACATCGGTCACAGCGCTGTCGGAGAAGGTCATGGTGACCTTGACGGTGGAGGAGATACCCTCGGCAGTGCCTTCGTAGGTGCCGGGAATGTACTGACCGGCAGCACCGGAGGTGGAAGCGGAAGCAGAACCGGAGGCGGCATTGCAGGCAGCCAGAGCACCGGCGGTCACACCGCTCATGGCGGCGGCAGCGGCGATCTTGATAAAGCCCTTACGGGAGATCTTGTTCATAGGTACGCTCTCTTTCTTTTTTGTTCTTCTTTGTGTTCCTTCTTATCGTGCAGCAAAGCAAAAGGCACTTTGCCGAATCCTTAACAATTGTAGCGTAGAAGGGTGCTGTTTACAATTCATATTTTTTATATTATAATTTAGGCTAACCTAATGTATTGCAGGAGGGAAAAAGCATGAACGAGAGCGCACTGGAAGGCTTTGTAAAGATCGTGGAACTGAACAGCTTTTCTGCGGCGGCAGAGGCACTGTATCTTTCCCAGTCAGCACTTTCGCAGCAGATCCGCACGCTGGAAGGGCAATTGCAGTTCAAGCTGTTCCAGCATGTGCCGCGCCGGGTGGTGCTGACCCCGTCGGGGCAGGATTTTTACCCCAAGGCAAAGCAGCTGATAGCCCTATATCAGCAGGCAGTGTGCCATGCCCGTGCGGTGCAGCAGCAGGAAAAACCGCCGGAAAGACATCTGATCATCGCAGGGTGTCATGATGCAATGCGGATGTTTGTGTACGACCTGTTTTCCCTGACAAGTGACTTGTGCCTGCGGTATACCCCCATTCTGGGGTGGTGCGCCAACCGCAGCGAGGTCTGGCGCAGCCTGAAAAAAGGGGAGATGGATCTTTCCTTCCAGCTGGAAAGTGCAGAGTTCTACGCGCAGGGGCTTACCTTTGTGCCGCTGTTCTATATGCCAGAACTTTGCATCCCCATCCACCCGCCCGCCGATATGCCGGTGGGCAGACTGACCTTGGAACAGGCATTGCAATACCGCTGGCTGCCCATCAAGGAGATGTACCAGACTGTCTACGAAACAAGTCTGCTGCAGGAGGGAATGGACCGCGGGGTGGAGTTTACGCCGGTGGGCGGTATCCGCAGTGCAGCCTACGGAGACCCGGCGCTCAAGATGGTCCCGGCGGTCTATTACCGCAGACCCGACCTCAGCTTTGTACGGGTACTGGACTGGGGCAGGGGACACCGGTTTGGCATCGTGCTGGGGCAAAAGCGCGAGGACCCGGTGGTAATGGCTTATGTCCGCGCGTTGCAGCAACAGCTGCCGTCCCTCTCGGAAAAGCTGTTCGGCCTGAAACTGGAACCGGTGGAGGAATAAAAAACTCCCCCAGTCGCCTGCGGCGACAGCCCCCTCGGAGATGGGGCCTTTGGCATAACGGTGCAGTTTTCGGTAAAACATAAAAGTGTTCCTTCTCGCCAGAGGCTCCCTCTTTGAGGGAGCTGGCAAAGCCGGTAGGCTTTGACTGAGGGAGTTTATACAAAAGAGCACCTATTGCCCTAAAAAGGCAACAGGTGCTCTTTTTGCAGTTATATTGCGATAACAGGTGCTTTAATCCACAACATCCTCGAACTGGCTGTTGTACAGATCGGCGTAGAAGCCGCCGGCTTCAATCAGCTGGTCGTGGGTGCCCTGCTCCACAATGTCGCCGTCCCGCATCACAAGAATGAGGTCGGCGTCCCGGATGGTGGAAAGGCGGTGGGCAATAACAAAGCTGGTGCGGCCCTCCATCAGACGATCCATAGCGGTCTGGATACGCTGTTCGGTGCGGGTATCCACGCTGCTGGTAGCCTCATCCAAAATCAGGATGCGGTTATCTGCCAGAATGGTGCGGGCGATGGTAAGCAGCTGTTTCTGTCCCTGACTGACGTTGGAGGCGTCCTCGTTCAGTTCCATCTGGTAGCCGCCGGGCAGGGTGCGGATAAAGTGGTCGGCGTTGGCAGCCTTTGCGGCGGCAATCACCTCTTCATCGGTGGCGTCCAGCCGACCGTAACGGATGTTCTCCATGATGGTGCCCTTGAACAGCCATGTGTCCTGCAGCACCATGCCAAAGCCCTCGCGCAGGGCGCTGCGGTCAAAGTCCCGCACATTGTGGTCGTTCAGGGTGATGGAACCGGAATCCACATCGTAGAAGCGCATCAGCAGCTTGACCATAGTGGTCTTGCCCGCGCCGGTGGGACCCACGATGGCTACCTTCTGGCCGGGCTGCACCGTGCAGCTGAAGTCGTGGATGACGGTCTTGTCGGGGGTGTAGCCGAAACGCACATGGTCAAAGGTGACCTGTCCGTCAATGTCGGCGGGGTCGGCGCGGTGGGCGGGGTCTGCCAGCTGCTCTTCTTCCGGCTCGTTCAGGAATTCGAACACCCGCTCGGCGGCAGCGGCCATGCTTTGCAGCATATTGGACACCTGCGAAAGCTGCTGGATGGGCTGGGTAAAGTTTTTGACATACTGGATAAAGGCCTGAATATCACCAATGGTGATAACGCCGTTTGCGGCAAAAATGCTGCCCACGATAGCCACCGCCACATAGCCCAAGTTGCCCACAAAGTTCATGATGGGCATCATCAGGCCGGAGAGAAACTGGCTCTTCCATGCGGATTCGTACAGCTTATCGTTGGCGGCGTTGAAGTCTGCCAGCACCACGGCTTCGCGGTTGAAGGCCTTGACCACGTTGTGGCCGGCGTAGACCTCCTCTACCTGACCGTTGACCACGCCCAGCGTGGCCTGCTGCGCTTTGAAGTACTTCTGGCTGAACTTGACAACCACCAGCACCAGCGCCAGCGACACCGGCAGGATCAGCAGGGCGATCAGGGTCATGCGGGGGCTGATGGAAAGCATCATCACCAGCACACCGATCATGGTAGTCACGCTGGTGATCAGCTGGGTGATGCTCTGGTTCAGGCTCTGTCCCAGCGTGTCCACATCGTTGGTGATGCGGGAGAGCACCTCGCCCACGGTGCGCTTTTCAAAGTAGGCCAGCGGCAGGCGGTTGATCTTTTCGCTGATCTGGCGGCGGAAGTCGTAGCAGACCTTCTGAGAAAGTCCGGTCATCAGCCAGCCCTGAATAAAGCTGAAGGCGCTGCTCAGCAGGTACATCCCCAGCAAAAACAGCAGGATGCGGCCGATATACACAAAATCGATGCTGCCGGTGCCGCGCAGCCGGGCAATCCAGCCGGTGGCAAGGGCGGTGGTGGCCTTTGCCAGCACCTTGGGGCCTGCAATGTTGAAGATGGTGGACAGAACAGCAAACAGCATGGCTGCCGCAAGGGGCAGCTTGTAGTGGCTCATGGTGCGGATGAGCTGCCGCAGCGTGCCTTTAAAGTCCTTGGCGCGCTCGGTGGTGGGACGTCCGGGTCTGGGCATATCACTCACCCTCCTTTTCTGTATTCAGGGTATCCAGCGCCAGCTCTTTCTGGCTCAGCTGGCTGCGGGCAATCTCCTGATATTCCGGGCAGCTGACCATCAGCTGGGCGTGGGTGCCCTTGCCCACCAGCCTGCCCTCGTCCAGCACAAGGATCTGGTTCGCGTGCAGCACGGTGGAGATGCGCTGTGCCACAATGATCACAGTGGCGTTGTCGGTCTGTGCCTTCAGGGCGCGGCGCAGGGTTACATCGGTCTTGTAGTCCAGTGCCGAGAAGCTGTCGTCAAACAGATAGACCTTGGGGTCCTTGGCAATTGCCCGGGCAATGGAAAGCCGCTGCTTCTGGCCGCCCGATACGTTGGAACCGCCCTGTGCGATGGGACTTTGGTAGCCCTCCGGCTTTGCTTCAATAAAATCAGTGGCCTGCGCAATGGCAGCAGCTTTTTGTACCTGCGCATCGGTGATATCTTCGCCGCCGAATTTCAGGTTGCTGTCGATGGTGCCGCTGAACAGCACACCCTTCTGGGGCACATAGCCCAGCAGGTCGTGCAGCTGTGCCTGCGGCATCTTGCGCACGTCAATGCCGTCCACAGTCACCTTGCCGCCGGTCACATCGTAAAAGCGGGGGATGAGGTTGAGCAGGGTGGACTTGCCGCAGCCGGTGGAGCCGATGATGGCGGTAGTCTCGCCGGGCTTTGCGGTAAAACTGATGTGCTCCAGTGCATCGCTGTCTGCACCGGGGTAACGGAAGCTCACATCCTCGAACTGCACCACGCCCTGCCAGTCGGTGTGTGCCTGTGCGGCCTTTGCGGCGGCTTCATCCGGGTCGTGGATGGTGGCTTTGGTGCGGATGACCTCGTCGATACGATCCGCAGCCACACCGGCGCGGGGCAGCATGACGGCCACCATCGCCAGCATCAGGAAGGACATGACGATCTGCATGGTGTAGGTGATAAAGGCGATCATCTCGCCCACCTGCATGGTGCCGGCATCCATGGCTTTGCCGCCGAACCAGACGATGAGCAGGCTGGTACCGTTCATGATCAGGGTCATAAAGGGCATCATGGCCACCATGGCACGGTTGGTGAACAGCTGGGTGCCCATCAGCTCGCGGTTGGCCTTATCAAAGCGCTGCTCCTCAAACTTTTCGCGGCTGAAGGCGCGTACCGGCATGATGCCGGTCAAAATTTCGCGGCTGACCAGATTCAGCCGGTCCACCAGCTGCTGCATCACCTTGAATTTGGGCATGGCAACGCTCATCAGGAAAATGATGAGCAACAGCAGGATGGCCACGTCCAGCACCACGATCCAGGAAAGGCCGGAGCTGCTGCCCACAACGTGCAGCACACCGCCAATGCCCAGAATGGGCGCATAGGCCACCATGCGCAGCAGGATGACACAGACGAACTGCACCTGTTGGATATCGTTGGTGGTGCGGGTGATGAGGGAGGCGGTGGAAAAATTCTCGATCTCTGCATTGGAGAAGCCGATGACACTGGAGAAGGTCTCCCGACGCAGGTCACGACCGATGGCGGCGGATACGCGGGAGGCAAGGAAGCCCACAGCCACAGCCACGGCCACCATCAGCAGGGTGAGTGCCAGCATCTGACCGCCCACCCGGAAGAGGTACTGCATCTGCACATTCCGTGCAACGCTCTGTGCCTCGTATTCCAGCTGTACCAGCAGCAAAGACTGGCTTTTCAGGTTTTCCAGCAGGGTGCTGTCCAGCTGGTTCATGGCACTGTCCAGCTGCTTTTGCAGCATACTGCGGTCAAAACCGGGCATCTGGCTCATGGCGGCAAACTGGCTGCAAACGGTGTCCAGATCTGCTGCCGTGGGGGCAACGGTCTCGGTGTCGGTGTCCGCAGCGGCAGAGGGCATCTTGGCAAGGCCGGTCATGCCCATGCTGCTCTGCCCGGCGGGGGTGTTGGCGGCCTGTGCGGCAGCCATATACAGCACGATGTCCGGGGTGGTCACGGCATCTTCCAGTGCGGTGCGCTCGTCCTCGGTCAGGTCAGAGCGCAGCTGCAGCACGCCATCGTCCTGCAGGTAGTACTGGTAGGCGTTTTGCAGCTTCTGCGCATCTTCCTCGTTCATCAGCAGGCTCAGTGCGTCCAGCGTACTCTGGCGCACCGTCTGGGGCAGGGGGCTTTCAATGCCGCCCTGCTGGATGCCGGTGTCCACGATCTTGCTGGTGTAGTCCGGCAGTGCAAGGTCGCAGTACGCCTGCACGAACAGCAGCGCGAACACCACAAGGCAGACCGCCCAGTGCCGGGCCAGCTGCTTAAAGATCTTTGTCATGGTTCGTTTCTCCCTTCGGGTCAATGTTGCGCGCGGCATTTTCCGCAAGAATGGCATCCATCAGCGCGCCGCGCAGCGCGTCCATCTGGGCTACCTGTTCCGGCTCTAACCGTGCCAGCACGCTGGCAAAGTAGTCGCGCAGAGCCTGCTCACACTGGTGGCACAGCTCATACCCCTTGGGGGTGACGCGCACCAGCGTTTTGCGGCGGTCGGCGGGGTCCGGCTCCCGCACCACGGTGCCGTCCTGCTCCATCAACCGCAGCCCGCGCGAGACCGCCGGCAGCGGCTGACGGATCTCTCGGGCAAGGTCGGAGACATAGATGGCACCGTCCCTGCCGTGGCAGTTGATGGAATGCAGCAGGCCTTCCAGCATATTAAAGTGGCATTTGGGACAATCGGCCAGCGCCGCCCGCATCCCGGCCTTGGATGCCTTGCTCAGCTGCCCGATAAAGTGGCACATCCCCTGAAAGCTGGGGGTGCTTGGCTCGGACATAACAGTTCCTCCTCGTTTGCATTTCTTAATACTTAACAGCTGTTAAGTATTAACGTCTGATAAGCATATTCCTTTTGCAGCCGGATTGCAAGAGGATAGGGAAATATTAAACAAAAATTCACAAAAAACTTGTAGGCTTTGTCAATGCGCAAACCGGCTCTCGCTGCATAAAAATAAAGGACAGGCAGAAACGGAGGGTGCGGATGGAGCAGGGATTCCAAGTGTTGTTACAGGTATTCGGCGGATTGGCGCTGTTTTTATACGGGACGGACAGCCTGTGTCGGGCGGTGCAGCAGGGAGCGGGCAGGCGTCTGCGCGGCCTGCTGGCGCGGTGCACCGCAAACCCGGTGGCGGGGCTGCTGACCGGGGCGGCGGTCACGGCGGTGCTGCAAAGCAGCTCGGCGGTCACGGTCATGGTCATTGCTTTTCTGGCAGCGGGGTTGCTGCAGCTGCGGCAGGCGGTGCCGGTAGTGTTCGGGGCAAATATCGGCACGACAGTCACGGCGCAGCTGCTGGCGTTCCGGGTGGAAAGCTGGCGGTATCTGCTGCTGTTTTGCGGGGTATTGCTCTGTCTGGCCTGCAAAAACTGGCGGGGCCGCTGCGTGGGCGAAGCGGTGTTCGGCTTTGGGCTGCTGTTCGAGGGCGTCACCGTGATGCGCAGTGCCATGGAGCCGTTGCTGCAAAGCCCGCTGCTCCGGTTGGAGCTTGCCCGGGTGCAGCAAAGCCCCTTGCATGGACTGCTGGCGGGCGTCTGCATGACCCTGACGGTACAAAGCAGCTCTGCCACGGTGGCGCTGCTGCAAAGCATGGCGGCGCAGCCCGGGGCGGACGGCGTGCACAGCCTGCTGGGGCTGACGGCGGCTATTCCCATTCTGCTGGGGGATAACATCGGCACCACCATCACAGCGGTGCTTGCCGCCATCGGGCAGGGAAGAGATGCCAAGCGGGTGGCGGCAGCCCACGCCATTTTTAATCTGAGCGGCGCGGCAGTGTGCTGCGCACTCTTGCAGCCGTTTGCGGCGCTGGTGCGGTTGTGCTCGCCCACAGGGGCAGAGTGTGCCGTGATCGCCCGGCAGATCGCTAACGCCCACACCCTGTTCAACGGGCTGTGTGCGCTGGTATGGCTGCCCCTGACCGGGCAGATGGTGCGGCTGGTCTGCACGCTGCTGCCCGATAAAAATCGCCCGAAAGAACGGTTGTAAACCGGAGCGGGGAATGGTATACTGAAGCAGACGGATACTATTATATATAAAGGATGGAATGCAATGAAACGGAAAATCGGCAGGCTGTGCATGGTGCTGGGCGCGTTGCTGATCTTGAGCGCCGCCGGGCTGCTGGGCTACAACCGGTGGGATGCCGCCCGGGCAGAAAAGGCTTCGCAGGAAGTATTGGGCGAGCTGGAGCAGAACATGCAAAAGACCATTACGGAGCACCGGCAGGAAAACGAGACCGCAGCCCCGCAGCCGGTGCTGGACCCGGCGCAGGAGATGGCCACCGTAGAGGTGGAGGGGCATGACTACATCGGGGTGCTTTCCATCCCGGCGGCAGGGCTGGAACTGCCGGTGATGGCGCAGTGGAGCTACGCCGGGCTGAAGGTCGCCCCCGGGCGGTACAGCGGCACCACCTATGCCGATGACCTGGTAATTTGCGGCCACAACTACGCAAAGCATTTCAGTCCCATCAAGTGGCTGGCCATCGGCAGCCCGGTGTATTTTACAGATGCGGACGGTCTGCGCTGGAGCTACGAGGTGGAGAGCGTGGAGACTTTGCACCCCACCCAGATCGAGGAGATGACCACCGCCACCGAGACAGACAGCTGGGATCTGACCCTGTTCACCTGCACCTCCGGCGGCAACGCCCGGTATGCGGTGCGCTGTGTGCGGACGGGCTACCCCGTCCGGGTGACGGATGCGGCAGAGTGATGCTATCTTTTGCGGGGCGGGACGATTTGGAATGCCCGCCGCGTGTGCTTTGGGCATGATCAGCGGAAAATATATTTTTAATTTCGGGATAGCGGAGCGTCTGCGGACGCTCCGCTATCCCATTTTCACGGGAGGGGGTCGTGACGGAAAACGGCAGCTCCGGCGCCTGTTTCCTGCGGAAATGCGGCGCTGTGAAGGGGAACTGCCAAAGCCCCGATTTCCGAGGGGGTGGCTGCGGACAGGGGGAGCAGACCGTGGGGTATCATCCGATTTTTGCGCAAAAAGTCTGCAAAAACATTTGAAAGTCCTTTTTATAGTATCCTTATTGTGCGATACTGTGTTCACCGGGGAGGTCCCGGGAATAAAACAGATACACAGGAGGGAAACACCATGAAGGATTTTGAGTTGCGTTATGTGGGCAGTCATGTGGAGGTATACACCGGCAGTGGTGTGTTCCTGTTTTCGGCCGATACGGTGCGCGAGGCCATGGAAGAGCTGGCCGGGTAAGCGGAGACATACCGCATCCGAGATGGTATAATGTAAAATGTATGTAAAATAACGGAAAGCTTTTTGTTTGCCACCCGGAAATATGTTGCGGAATGTGTGAAAAAAGTAATTTTCGTGTAAAATAAACCTTGTTGAGACGCCCCCTTTGATGGTATAATAAAAATAAGCGGCTGCCGGAACAGGGCAAGTGCTGTGCACGTGCAAGGTTTCGGCAGCTGTGTGCTGTAAAGGATAAAAAGGGAAGTTTCATATTAGGAGTATCGTTATGGATATCACACACATTACCTCTCTGCTGGGCGGCGTTGCGCTGTTCTTGTACGGTATGTCCATCATGGGCGCCGGACTGGAAAAGCTGGCAGGCGGCAAGATGCAGGGCGTATTGCAAAAGCTTACCTCCTCTACCATCAAGGGCGTGATCTTCGGCACACTGATCACCGGCGTCATCCAGTCGTCGGCTGGTACGGTGGTTATTTGTGTTGGTCTGGTCAACTCTGGTATCATGACACTGACGCAGTCGGTAGGCGTGATCATGGGTGCAAATATTGGTACTACGGTAACAGGTCAGTTGATCCGCATGGCGGATATCTCAGGCGACAGCCTGTGGCTGACCTTGATCCAGCCCAAGACCTTTGCACCCGTGGTGGCGTTTATTGGCTGCATTTTTTATGTGTTCCTCCGCAATGCCAAAAAGAAGAACATCGGCCAGATCATGCTGGGCTTCGGTATCCTGTTTACCGGCATGAGCCTGATGGATACCGGCGTGGCACCCCTGCGGGAGAGCGCAGTCTTTCAGGATCTGTTCGTCACCATGACCAACCCCATTCTGGGTGTTCTGGTGGGCGTGGTGGTCACCGTGATCATCCAGTCCTCCTCCGCCTCCGTGGGTATTTTGCAGGCACTGTCCAGCACAGGGCTTGTTACCTTCAGCTCTGCCATTCCTATCATTCTGGGTGCGCATATCGGTACGGCGTTCACCCCGCTGCTCACCATCGGCGGCTCCTCCAAGGATGGTAAGCGGGCAGCGCTCCTCCACTTGCACTTCAACGTCATCGGCAGCGTGATCCTGCTGGCACTGATCTATGCGGTGCAGTTCACCATCGGCATCCCCATGTGGGGCGATGTGATGAACAAAAGCTCCATTGCAAACATCCATACCATGTCCAGTGTATGCGCTATGCTGCTGTTCCTGCCTTGCAGCGGGGTGCTGAGCCGCTTGGCGATGCTCACAGTGCCCAGCAGCGTGGAGGAAGCACAGGAACTGAGTATGCCGGTGCTGGACGAGCGTCTGTACAAGAGCCCGGCTGTGGCTCTGCAGCAGGCTAAGAACGCGGTGATCAAGATGTCCCGCCGTGCCGCCCGCAATGTGAGTCTGGCCGCGCCGCTGCTTTTGAAGATGGACGAGGAGACCGTGAGCGCCATCAAGGTGCGCGAGAACCTGATCGACCGTATGGAGGTGGAGATCACCAACTACCTGATCAAACTGACCGATCAGGAGCTGGGCGATGACGAGAGCCACGCAGTGACCGAGCTGCTGAACTTTGTCACCGAGTTCGAGCGCATCGGCGACTATGCCGTGAACATCATGGAAAAGGCCGAGGAGCTGTACGACAAGGAAGCCAGCTTCAGCGAGAGCGCCAAAAAGGAGCTGCAATTGCTGGACGACGCTCTGGAGCGCATTCTGGCTCTGACGGACGATGCCTTTGAAAACGACGATACCCAGAAGGCTGCACAGGTAGAGCCGCTGGAGGAGATCATTGATGTGATGGTGGAGCGTCTGCGTGACCAGCACATCCGCCGCCTGAAGGACGGTGTCTGTTCCATCGACACCGGCGTGGTGTTCCTCGATGTACTGAACAATGCCGAGCGCATCTCCGACCACTGCTCCAACATCGCAGTGCGCATGGTGGGCATGGAGGCCGGCGACGATTACGACTCCCACACCCTGAAAAACATTATGCACCACAGCCCCAGCAAGGACTATATGCTGGAATACGAGCAGTGCCGCAAGGAATACCTTGTGCCGCTGGAAGAAATGGAAGCTTGAATCCTATAAATGCAACAGGCCGCTGCACATCGTGCAGCGGCCTATTGCATTTATTCCCCCAGATCCTCCAGCAGCAGATCCAGCTCCCGGGGGCTGTTGACCACAAGCCCGCGCTTGATGCGCAAAGCGTCGTTTTCCGGCAGAAGATTGGTGTAGATGCCGGTCACGCGAATCAAAGTGCCCGGGGTGCCGTCGGCGCGGCAGGTGTACACCGCCACCCGCCCGCCGCTGTCCCGCAGGCAGTAGCGGGCGGCGTCTGTCTGGGGCACTGCCTGCGCGGCAAGGCTCAGAGGAGAGGCGGGGTCGGTCTCGGATCCGGCGGGGCTTTGGGACAGCGGCAGCTTTGGCAGCGCCATCCAGAACAGACTGAAAACAATGGTGAATACGCAAAGCCCGTAGAACAGGCAGACAGACAGCTTGCGCATAAAAAACACTCCCTTCCCCCGTAAGTATGCCCCATTTGGGCGGATGGCAGACAATTTTCACACACGGGCACTGTACTTTCCGTGGCGGAGTGTGCTATACTATTTATATCTGCTCAGCGCGCAAAGATTGGTTCTTGCCCGGCTGGGGCGTGCGTGCTATAATATGGTATTGCAGTTTGAAGTTTCGTGTTACAAACGATGTGGATAAAACCCGGCGCAGCAATGCCCGGAAACAGTCTTGAAATGTCAGGAGGCGATCCCTATCTCCAAGAATGAGATGAGAAAGATCCATCGGGGCGGCGAGGAACAGCCTGCCCGCCCGGTGGGACGTAAGGTCAATGTTTCCCAGAGCCGCCGCGAGGTACGCCCCGCAGCGGAAAACCGTACCCGCGCACCCAAGGCACCCAAAAGCCCCAAGCCGCCGAAGGGAAAGAGCAAGCATCCCATGCTGCGGTTCATTGGCCGCACCCTTGCTACGGTGCTCTGCCTTGGCATCATGCTGGGCAGCGTGGTGGCCGTGGGCATAGTGTTCTATGTGGTGCAGGCTACTGCCAACGACGGTGACCTGCTGGACTTGGACAACATCCAGCTGAGCCAGTCCAGTATGGTGGTAGCTACCGACCCGGATACCGGCGCACAGGTGGAGTATGCCACCCTGCGCTCCTCCAACAGCCACCGCGTGTGGGCAGACCTTGAGCAGATCCCTTCCAACTTGCAGTATGCGTTCATCTGCACCGAGGATAAGGACTTCTACTCAGAGCCCGGCGTCAACTTCAAGCGCACCATCGGCGCAATGATCAACGAGTATCTGCTGCCTATTTACAGTTCCAAGCAGGGCGCATCCACGCTGGAGCAGCAGCTCATCAAGAACCTGACCGATGACAACAGTGCCAGCGGCATCGATGGTGCACTGCGCAAGGTGCGCGAGATCTACCGCGCCCTCTGCCTGAGCCGCAGCTACTCGAAAGAAACCATTCTGGAAGCTTATCTGAACACCATCAGCTTTACCGGCACCATTCAGGGTGTGCAGACGGCTGCCAACGAGTACTTCAACAAGGATGTCAGCCAGCTGAGCCTGTGGGAGTGCGCCACCATTGCATCCATTACCAAAAACCCCACCAACTATAACCCCTATACGAACCCCGAAAACCTGATCAACCGCCGCAACTTCATCATGTACAATATGTGGCAGCAGGGCGTGATCAGCGAGGAGGACTACCGCAACGGCGCTGCGCAGCCCCTTGTGCTGGCCGAAGAGGACAGCGGCAAAAAGCCCAGCACCGTCACTTCCTACTTCACCGATGCACTGTTCAGCGAGGTCGTGCAGGACATCATGGTCAAGGAGGGCATCAGCGAGTCCGAGGCGCAGAAGCTGCTCTACACCGGCGGCTTTACCATCGAAGCCACTGTCAACACCAAGCTGCAGTCCCAGATGGAAAACCTGATGCTGAACACCGACGATACCTACTTCCCGGCGGGCTGGCATGAGGAAGAGGTTACCTCCATTTCGGACGATGATGTGCAGGTGTTCAACGAGGACGGCACCCCCAAGACCCGCACCGGCGAGGACGGCACCGTCTACTACTACCGCAACGTGCGCACGCAGGCAGCCATGGTTACGCTGGACTATGACGGCAACGTGCTGGCCATTGTGGGCGGCCTGGGCGAAAAGACCAAGAGCCTTTCCCTGAACCGCGCCTACAACGTGGAGCGGCAGACCGGCTCTACCATCAAGCCCATCGGTGCCTATGCACTGGGCATCGAGTACGGTCTGGTCAACTGGTCCACCATGCTCAACAACTCCCCCTTGTACCAGAAGCAGGATATGATCATCCGGGATGAGGACTACTGCCGCAAGAACGGCTTGATGGGCCTTTCCGATAAGCAGCTCCGTGCTTACCCCAACGCATGGCGCAGCTGGCCGCGCAACTACGGCGGCAACTACGGCGACGGCAGCGATATCCCGCTGTGGAACGGCCTTGCCCGCTCGCTGAACACCATCGCGATCCGCGTGGGCGACCTTGTGGGCGCAAGCAATATCTTCAACTTCGTCTACAACACCTTGCAGCTGAATACGCTGGACCCCACCAACGACGTGGGTCTGGCGCAGATGGTCATGGGCAGCCAGACCAAGGGCGTTACCCCCATGGCGCTGGCCGCAGCCTTCCAGATCTTCTATGATGGCGAGTACACCACCCCGCACCTGTACACCCGTGTGCTGGACCGGGACGGCAATATCTATCTGGAAAACAACGCCACCAGCTATCAGGCGCTGACCCCCGATACTGCCTATGTCATGAACCGTCTGCTGAAGAACGTTCTGTTCTCCAGTGTGGGTACTGCCAGCGGCCGCTACCCCAACTCCAACGGCATGGAAGCCTTTGGTAAGACCGGTACTGCCAGCGACGAAAAGGATCTGTGGTTTGTGGGCGGCACGCCCTACTATGTCACCGCTGTGTGGTGGGGCTACGATGCACCCTACGATATGACCAAGACCCTGTCCAAGCAGCAGGCCAAGACCCGCACCTGTGTGACCGCGTGGAAGGCACTGATGGAGCAGGCACAGGCAGACCTGCCCTATAAGGCATTCCCCACCTCCGCAGGCGTGGTGGAGCGCCGCTACTGCACCCAGAGCGGCCTGCTGGCCGGTGCGGGCTGCCCGAGCACGGCTGTGGGCTACTACCGTGCTGATGACCTGCCCGATACCTGCACCTACTCCCACGCAGCTCCGCAGGCTGCTGCCACTACCGAGAACACAGACGGCGCTGTGCCCACCCAGCCGGTCGTCCCCACCGATACCAGTGCGCTGGATACGGAATAAGGGTAAAAATCGTACTTTTTTGCCCCTTTGCTGAAAAATCCGGCAAGGACAGGGCGCACTTTACAAGACAAAACTGGACAAAGTGACAAAATAGCATCCGGGCTCTTGCATTGCAGGGGTTCGGATGCTATTATATTTTCTGCAAGAACACTTGTGTTTGAGAGGTGAACAAGTTGGAACGCCGTTTTTATCTGGTGGATGCGCAGGTGCTGCCGGAGGTCTTTCTCAAGGTGGTGCGCGCCAAGGAGCTGCTGGCCAGCGGAGAAGCCCGCAGTATTTCAGCTGCGACCCGTGCGGTAGAGCTTTCGCGCAGCGCATTTTATAAGTATAAGGATTGTATCTTTGATTCCGAGAACGGCCGTGAGGTCATCACGGTCATGGCCACCCTGCGGGACGAGACCGGCGCGCTGCAAAGTCTTCTGGCAGGCATCAGCGCCGCAGGTGCCAGCATTGTGACCATCAACCAGTCCACCCCGGAAAACGGAGCTGCGCTGGTGGCGGTCACCATCCGCACCGACACCATGCAGATGTCCCCGGAGGAACTGACCGAAAAGCTTTCGCGCCAGCGCATGGTCGTGGGTGTGCGCTGTGGGTATAACCTGTAACAAAACAGGAAACGAGGGAAAGAGAGTATGGCTAAAATTGCAATTCTGGGTTTTGGCACGGTGGGCAGCGGCGTGTACGAGGTGCTGCGCCGCAATGCCGCAAGCGTCTCCCGCCGGGCTGGCGAACCGGTGGAGGTAAAGTACATTCTGGACCCGAAGGACTTTACAGGCAACCCGGTGGAGCCTTTGGTGGTCAAAAGCATTGATGTGATCCTGCAGGACCCGGAGATCCGGGTGGTGGTGGAGACCATCGGCGGCACCCGCTTTGCTTACCCCTATGTCAAGGCGTGTCTGGAGAGCGGCCGCAGCGTGTGCACCTCCAACAAGGAGATGGTGGCTACCTACGGCGCAGAGCTGCTGGCGCTGGCCAAGGAGCACGACTGTGCTTTCCTGTTCGAGGCTTCTGTGGGCGGCGGTACGCCCATCATCACCCCCATGCACCAGTGCCTGGCGGCCAATGTCATCACCGAAGTGGAGGGCATCGTGAACGGCACCACCAACTTCATGCTCACCAAAATGGTGCGGGAGAGCCTTGGTTTTGAGGATGCGCTGCACATTGCGCAGGAGCTGGGCTACGCCGAGACCAAGGACCCCGGCGACGATGTAGATGGCCGCGATGCCTGCCGCAAGATCGCCATCCTGTCCTCGCTGGTCTGCGGCCACCAGATCTACCCCCAGAACATCCCCACCCGGGGCATCCGCGCCATTACCGCCGCCGATGTGGCCAGCGCCGAAAAGCTGGGCTGCGTCATCAAGCTGATCGCATGGATGAAGCTTGGCAAGGACGGCAGCGTTGCCGCCGGTGTAGAGCCGTGTCTGGTGCCCAAAGCAAACCAGCTGGCCAGCGTGGACGATGTGTTCAACGCGGTGCTGGTCAAGGGCGATATGCTGGGCGATGTGGTGTTCTACGGCAAGGGCGCTGGCAAGCTGCCCACCGCCAGCGCTGTGGTGGCAGACGTGGTGGATGCCCTGAAAAACGGCGCACAGGTGCACGACAGCCTGTTCTGGCAGCCCGCAGACCCGGTGGACGGTATGCTCACCGACCCGGCTCCCGCTGCATATTATGTGCGTGTGGCGGGCATTGCACCCGCTGTGGTGGAAGCCATCTACGGCTACGGCAAGGTGGTGGATGAGCGGTACGAGGGCTGCGCCTACTTTGTGGAGCGCGCCGATGAGCGTGCGCTGGCAGAAGCCGCGCGCAAGGTGGAGGCCGTGGGCGGCAGCGTGAAGCTGGTGCTCAAGCGTCTGCCCGAAGAAGTGTAACGGAAAGGAACTGCGGCAATGAAGATCAAGGTTTCGGTTCCTGCCACCAGCGCCAACGTAGGCTCCGGCTTCGATGCGCTGGGTCTGGCAGTTACGTTGTACAACACAGTCACCTTTGAGGACAACGAGGTGCTGGAGATCTCAGCATCGGACGGCACCCGCATCCCCCGGGGCGAGTCGAATCTCGTGTACCGCTCCGCCAAGGGTCTGTTCGAAAAAGTGGGCAAGCAGATCCCGCCCCTCAAGATCACCCAGACGAACCCCATCCCCATGGCACGCGGTCTGGGCTCTTCTTCGGCCTGCATCATCGCAGGTCTGCTGGGCGCAAACCGGATGCTGGGCGATGTGCTCAACACGCAGGAGCTGCTCACGCTGGCAACTGCCATTGAGGGACACCCCGATAACGTGGCCCCGGCACTGCTGGGCGGTCTGACCAGCAGCGTGTTCGAGGACGGCAAGGTGTATTCGGTCAAGCGGAATGTGGACGAAAGTCTCTGCTTTGCCGCCATCGTGCCGGACTACAAGCTGCTGACCGAAGCAGCCCGCGCTGCCCTGCCCAAGGAGGTATCCCATAAGGACGCGGTGTATAACCTGTCCCGTGCGGCGCTGGTGCCCGCAGCTTTCTGCGAGGGACGGCACGACCTGCTGGCCATTGCCACCGAGGATAAGCTGCACCAGCAGTACCGGATGCCCCTGATGCCCGGCTCCCGCGAGGTGTTCGATATGGCGCGGCTGTGCGGCGCAAAGGCCGTGTATGTCTCCGGTGCAGGCAGCACGGTCATGGCAGTGGCGGAAAAGGCAGAGGCCGAAAAGTTTTATTCCAAGCTGGAAAAGGGTCTGGAGCTGCTGGAAGGTCTGGACGGATGTGAAGCATTTACACTGTTGCAGCTGGATGCCGATAACACCGGCGCGACTGTGGAATGATAAACGGGTAAGGGAAGTGCAAGAACGCTTCCGCCCGGTAAGCCCCCGCAAGCGCGGGGCGTAAAGAGGAGAGTGACAAGATATGGCGTTGATCGTACAGAAATTCGGCGGTTCCTCCGTAAAGGACCGTGACCGTATCTTCAACGTTGCGCGGATCGTGGCCAACACCCACAACGCGGGCAATGACGTAGTGGTGGTAGTTTCCGCACAGGGCGACACCACCGATGACCTGATCGCCAAGGCAGGGGAGATCACCCATAACCCCTCGGCGCGTGAGATGGATATGCTGCTGGCCTCCGGCGAGCAGATCAGCATCGCACTGCTGGCCATGGCGCTGAACGAGCTGGGCTGCCATGCCATCAGCCTGACCGGCTGGCAGGCTGGCTTCCGCACCGACCGTGCCTACACCAAGGCGCGCATCACCCGGCTGGAGACCGAGCGGATCTCCTCGGAGCTGGAGCGCAACCGTGTGGTGGTGGTGGCAGGTTTCCAGGGTCTGAACAAGCTGGACGATATCACCACGCTGGGACGCGGCGGCTCCGACACCAGTGCTGTGGCCATTGCCGCTGCCCTGCACGCTGACCGCTGCCAGATCTATACGGATGTGGAGGGCGTTTACACCGCCGACCCGCGCAAGGTGCGCAACACCCGCAAGCTGGAGGAAATCACCTTTGACGAGATGCTGGAGCTGGCATCTCTGGGCGCACAGGTGCTGAACAACCGCAGCGTGGAGCTGGCCAAAAAGTACAATGTGGAGCTGGAGGTGCTCTCCAGCCTGAACCCCATCCCGGGTACGGTGGTTAAGGAGGTTACAAAGGACATGGAAGGTATGCTGATCAAGGGTGTTGCCAAGGACACCGATGTTGCTGTTATCACGATTCTCAACGTTCCCGATGAGCCGGGCATGAGCTTTAAGATCTTTGGTCTGCTGGCACAGAAGAACATCAACGTGGACATCATCCTGCAGTCCACCGGCCGCGACGGCAAGAAGGACATCAGCTTTACCTGCGCCGAAGGCGAAGCCGAGGTGGCCATGCGTGTGCTGAAGGACAGCGCACACTTCAGCGATGTCAGTGTGGACACCACCTGCGCCAAGGTCTCCATCGTGGGTGCCGGTATGCAGAGCCACAGCGGCGTTGCTTCCAAGATGTTCGAGGCACTGTCCAACAACAATATCAACATCAAGATGATCTCCACCAGCGAGATCAAGATCTCCTGCATCATCGACCGTGCAGACGCCGACAAGGCTGTCAGCGCCATCCATGATATGCTGTTTGACTGATCTGCGTAAAATTTTCGGTTATGACCTGTCTGCTCCCTGCCGGGGGCGGGCAGGTCATAATTTTTTTACACACGGCGGCGTTTACACAAATTGCAAAGGGGTGTATAATATAGTTTGAATCTGTGCGGCGCACCGGCGCTGCAACTATGCCGAAAAGGAGCCCCGCCGCATGAGTGAACCCACCCGTACCTCCAGAGCGCCTGCTGATAAGCGCCTGACCTATCAACAATGGAAACGCCGCAAAATGCTGCGGCTGGCCCGCAACTGGGTGCTGTTTCTGGCCGGCTGCGCTGCGGTGGTGGCGCTGCTGACCGGCGGCATCCTGTGGCTGCTGCCCAAGGTGCACAGCCTGCTGGCCGGGCCAAAGGTATTTGCAGCCAGCGTGTACAACGGCGCAGACTATGTGTTCAACGCCGCAGACACGCGGCTTACGCTGGTAAATGCCAATCTGCCCTATACCGTCGAGCCGACCCCGCTGCTGGATATTGCCGACGAGACCACCGGCCAGCAGCTGGAAGCCGAAGCCGCCATGCAGTACCGCAGCATGGCCGCCGCCGCGCAGGCGGACGGCGTCAGCCTGACCCTTGTGGCCGGTTATCAGGACGCCGACACCCGGCAGGATGCCTATGAAGCCCGGGTGCAGACCTACCGCGATAAGCGCAAGAGCGAAGAGGAAGCCGCCCGTCTGGCGGCTACCATCCAGCCCGCTGCCAATGCCAACGAGCACGGCACCGGCTACGCGGCAGATATCCTCAGCGCGGACGACCCGCAGCAGGATACCAGCTTTGCCGAGACCCGTGCCTACGAGTGGCTTACGGCCTATGCGGCGGAATACGGCTTTATCCTGCGCTACCCGCAGGACAGGCAGGCCGCCACCGGCATCGTGTTCGAGCCGTGGCACTGGCGCTATGTAGGGGTGGAAAACGCCCTTGCCATCCGCGCCAGCGGCCTGAGCTTAGAAGAGTTCATCGCCCTGCAGCGGGCAGACTGAATCAAATGCTCTGTGCTGCGGCGCAGAGAGAAGGGAACTATCATTGGAACGTACTCTCATTGCACCGGGCGTGCATCTTTCCTGCGACCCGGCTTCTAAATTCAACCGCTGCCGTATCAGCATCCACTTTGCCTTTCCGGCAGAGCGTAAAACAGCCACTGCCCATGCGCTTTTGCCGCTGGTGATGGAGCGCGGCTATGCGGACTGCCCGGATATGACCCGGCTGACCAAAAAGCTGGCAAAGCTCTACGGTGCAGACCTGACCGTGGACGCCCGCCCCATGGGCTGCAACCACAACCTCTGCGTCAGCGTGACCGGCATCAAAGACGCCTTTGCGCTGGAGGACGAGGCGCTGACCGCCGAGTATACCAAAATCGCGCTGGGCGCGGCTTTCCATCCTTATCTTGTGGACGGCTGCTTTGACCCGCAGGCCGTCAGCATTGAAAAGCAGATGCTGAAAAAAGGCCTTGAGGACGAGATCAACGATAAACGCATCTACTGTCTGCATCAGGCCAACCGGGAATTCTTTGGCGACAGCCCGGCGGGCGTGCGGCAGGAGGGCTATCTGGAAGAGGTGGACGGCCTTACCCCGGCCATGCTGACCGCCGCCTACCGGCAGATGCTGCGCACCGCCAATATCGAGCTGCTGGTGCTGGGCTGCGATGCCGCCCAGACTGCTGCCATCCGGGACGCTTTGCTGGCAGAGCTTGCCTGCATCGACCGCGCCCCGCTGCCGCTGGTGGAAAACATGGCCATGCCCGCCATTGCACCGGTGCACAAGACCGAAAACTATGATATGGTGCAGGCAAAGCTGTGTATGCTGTTCACGCTGGGGCAGCCCATGCAGCCGCAGCAGCTGGCAGCCGTGCGCCTTGCCATGGCACTGTACGGCGGCAGCGTGACCAGCCGCCTGTTCCTCAATGTGCGGGAACGGGACCATCTGTGCTACTACTGCTCCTCCTCGTTCCAGAGCTTTACCGGCAGCATGGCGGTGAACAGCGGCGTGGAGCACGCCGATGCCGCCCGCGCAGAGCAGGCGATTCTGAAAGAGCTTGCCGACCTGTGCACCGGTCCCATTACCGACGAAGAATTTGAGGATTGCCGCCGGGGTTTGCTCAGCGGCATGAACGGGGTAGAGGACAGTCTTGGCGGCATCGAGAGCTGGTACTACATCGAGGTGCTGCGCGCCGGTGCCAACAGCGCTGCGCCTATCCAGAGCCCGGAGCAGGCACGGAATGCCCTGCGTGCCGTGACCAAGGACGAGGTGCGGGATATCCTGCACCGCCTGACCCTCTCGGTCAGCTATCTGCTTACAAAGGAGGATGCTGCCCATGCCGCAGAATAACCAGACCCTGCTGGAAAAGACCGTGGCCGACCAGTGGCAGACCCTGCCCTCCGGCCTGACGGTGCTGGTGCGCCCCATGCCGGGCTATTCCAGCACCCATGTGATCTATGCCACCAAGTTCGGCTCCATCGACCGGGATTTCTGCCTGAACGGGCAAACGGTGCATCTGCCGGCGGGTGTGGCGCATTTTCTGGAACACAAGATGTTCGAGGACGAGGACGGCGATGCCTTTGCCAAGTACGCAAAGACCGGTGCCAACGCCAACGCATTTACCAGCTTTGACCGCACCTGCTACCTGTTCACCGCCACCCAGCAGCTGGACGAAAGCTTGGATGTGCTGCTGGGCATGGTAGGCCACCCCTACTTTACCGAGCAGACCATCGCCAAGGAGCAGGGCATCATCGGGCAGGAGATCAAAATGTACGATGACAGCCCGGACTGGCGGCTCATCACCGGCCTGTTCGAGTGCCTATACCACAGCCACCCCATCCGCAGCGACATCGCGGGCACGGTGGAAAGCATTGCCGAGATCACGCCCGCCATGCTGTACAATAGCTGCAAGGCTTTTTATGCCCCGGGCAATATGGTGCTGGCTGCGGCTGGCAACACCACCATGGAGCAGATTTTGGCTGCCTGCAAGCGGCACGGTCTGATGGAGCCCCGCCCGGCACAAAAGGTGCAGCGGCTGTGGGCCACGGAGCCTATGACCCTTGCCGCTACGGAAAAAACGCTGACCATGCCGGTTTCCAAGCCCTGCTTCGGCGTAGGCTTTAAGGAAGAGCCGCTGCCTGCGGACGATCTGCGCACCGAGGCGCTGTACGATCTTGTGCTCAGCTGCATCGTGGGCGGAATGTCGCCGCTGTACCGCCGCCTATATGACGAGGGTCTTGTGAACCCCGGCTTTGGCGGCGAGGTGCTGCGGGTGGACGGCTGCTGCTGCATCCTGTTCACCGGCGAGAGCGATGTACCGGATACCGTGCGCCAGCTGCTGCTGGACGAGATCGCCCGGGTGCGCGCCGCCGGTGTGGACAGGGAAGTGTTTACCCTGTGCAAGAACGAAAAATACGGCCAGCTGATCGAAAATCTGGAAAACGTGGAGGACTCCGCCAGTCAGATGGCAGACTTTGCCCTCAGCGGCCAGACGGTGGCGCAGCAGATCTCCATGCTGGCTGGGCTGACCGCAGAGGATGCGGACGCTGCTTTGCAGCACATCCTGTGCACCGACCGCATGGCTACCATGTACATCCAGCCGGACGGCACGGCGCAGGCGGCAGAAGAGGACGAGGAGGAAGAAGGATGAACCATCTTACAAATCTGGTACAGTTTCCGGGTCTGGGGCTGAGCTTTCAGCTGAACCGCGTGGCCTTTACCATCGGCGGGGTCAGCATCTACTGGTACGGCGTGTGCATTGCGGTGGGTCTGTGTCTGGCACTGGTCTTTGCCTTCCGGCACAGCATCGAGTTCGGCGTAGACCCGGACGGCATGGTGGACGTCATCCTCATCGGCGTGGTGCTGGGCATCATCAGCGCCCGCGCCTACTATGTGGCCATGGCACCTTTTAAATATGAGAGCATCTGGGAGATGATCGCCATCCGGGATGGCGGCCTTGCCATTTACGGCGGCATCATTGGCGGCTTTTTGTTCGGCGGTCTGGCCTGCAAGTGGCGGGGCGTGCCGGTGCTGCCTATGTTCGACCTTACCGCCATGGGCTTTCTTCTCGGGCAGGGCTGCGGCCGCTGGGGCAACTTTTTCAATCAGGAGGCCTTTGGCTGCAACACCACCCTGCCTTGGGGAATGTACAGCGAGACGACCCGTGCTTACCTGATGAGCAGCACGGTCACGGTACCCAAGGGCGTGGTCATCGACCCCAACCTGCCGGTGCACCCCACTTTTTTGTATGAGAGCATCTGGTGCTTTGTGGGCTTCTTCCTGCTGTTCCGCTACATCAAAAAGCGCAAGTTCAACGGCGACATCACCCTGCGGTATCTGATCTGGTACGGTGCAGGGCGCTTCTGGATCGAGGGTCTGCGCACCGACAGCCTGATGCTGGTGCCCTCCATCGGGCTGCGGGCATCCCAGCTGGTGGCAGGCATCGCCGTGGTGGCAGGCATTGCGGCAGAGGTGTACTTTACCCGCAAGTGCAAGGGCAAGCCTCTGCTGGTGCCGCTGGCGCTGAACGCCGAGAACAAGGCGGCTCAAAAGAAGCTGGACGGTCCCATCTCCTTTGCAGGTAAGGACACCCAGCTGCTGGCTTCCAGCCCGCGCAAGCTGTTTTTGGAAAAGACCGAGGCCTATAATGCGCAGGTGAAAGCCGCCATAGAACAGGCCGGGCAGAAAAAAGCGTAAAAATCTGCGCAAAAGGGAAATTCCCTCTTGCAATCCGGTTTGTTTTTTGCTATAATATTCTAGCCGCATGGTGTGGGCGCCTGAAATGGCCCGCTGTAAGGGTCTGCCTTTACGACCAGCGAGTACAACGAAAAGGAATGAACAAAATGTACGCAATCATTGTTACCGGCGGTAAGCAGTACCGCGTGGAGCAGGGCGACATCGTCTACATCGAAAAGCTGGACGTTGAGGCCGACTCCGAAGTGAAGTTTGATCAGGTTCTCGCTATCGGCGAGGAGGGTTCGGTCAAGGTTGGCGCTCCTGTTGTTGAGGGCGCTTCCGTTTCTGCCAAGGTCATCAAGAATGGCAAGGGCAAGAAGCTGAACATCATCACCTATCGCGCAAAGAAGCACAGTGCTCGCCGTATGGGCCATCGTCAGCCCTACACCAAGGTTGAGATCACTGCGATCAACGGCTAAGGAGGTAAATTACAATGGCACATAAAAAGGGCGTAGGCAGCACCAAGAACGGCCGCGATTCCGCAGCACAGCGTCTGGGCACCAAGCGTGCAGACGGTCAGTTCGTTCTGGCCGGCAACATCCTGGTCCGTCAGCGTGGCACCCACATCATGCCGGGTGAGAACGTTGGCAAGGGCAGCGATGATACCCTGTTTGCTCTGGTGGACGGCACCGTCCGTTTCGAGCGCGTGGGCAAGAGCGGCAAGAAGTGCAGCGTTAAGCAGTAACTTCTTTCTGAATAACTGCAATCGTAGAGCCGGACCCTTGTGGCCCGGCTCTTTTTGATGAAAATTGCTCGTTCTCTCTGTCATCGCTGCGCGATGCCGGATTCTCCCAAAGTGGGCGGCCTTGGTATTCCACGCAAAGTTTTAGGTTTTGCCAAGGGCTCTCCCTTTGGGAGAGCTGGCGCGTTAGCGACTGAGAGGGCGAGGATGCTAAAAAATCATCGGAATTTTTACAGAGAACGCCGAATCAAAACGGCGTAGAACAAGGAGGGGCTGTATGGCAGCACAGACTAACTTTATCGACATCGCCACGATATGGCTCCATGCGGGCAAGGGCGGCGATGGCGCGGTGAGCTTCCACCGCGAAAAATTCGTGGCGGCAGGCGGCCCGGACGGCGGCGACGGCGGCCGGGGCGGCGACATCATCTTTGTGGCGGACGACCATCTGTCCACCCTGATGGATTTCCGTTATAAGCGTAAGTATGTGGCCCCGGAGGGCGGTAAGGGCGGCGCAAGCCTGTGCCACGGCAAAAATGCCGAGAATCTGGTCATCAAGGTGCCGCTGGGCACCGTGATCAAGGACGCAGAGAGCGGCCTTGTTATCGCAGACCTGTCTGACCACACCCCGGTCACCATTGCTAAGGGTGGTCGCGGCGGCTACGGCAACGCACACTTTGCCACCCCCACCCGCCAGATCCCCAAGTTTGCAAAGCCCGGTATGCCCGGCGAGGATCTGCAGGTGACCTTGGAACTGAAGCTGATCGCGGACGTGGGTCTGATCGGCTTCCCCAATGTGGGCAAGTCCACCCTCATCTCCACCATCAGCGCGGCAAAGCCCAAAATCGCAAACTACCACTTTACCACCCTTGTGCCCACGCTGGGCGTTGTGTCGGTGGGTGAGGGCGCAAGCTTTGTCTGCGCCGACATTCCCGGCCTGATCGAGGGTGCCAGCGAGGGCGTCGGTCTGGGACACGATTTCCTGCGCCATGTGGAGCGCTGCCGCCTGCTGCTGCACGTTGTGGATGTTTCCGGCAGCGAGTGCCGCGACCCCATCGAGGACTTTGAGAAGATCAACGAGGAGCTGGCAAAGTTCAGCCCCGTGCTGGCCGAGCGTCCGCAGATCGTTGTGGGCAACAAGTGCGACCTTGCCACCGAGGAGCAGATCGAGAACTTCCGCCAGTATGTGGAGGGCAAGGGGCTGACCTTTGTGGCCATCTCTGCCGCCACCATGCAGGGCGTCAAGCAGCTGCCGGGTCTGGTGTACAACCGTCTCAAGGATATCCCGCAGGTGCCGGTGTTCACCCCCGAGTACAAAAAGCCGGAGCCCAAGAAGAACGGCCGCGACTTCACCATCCAGCGCATGGAAGCCCATGTGTGGAGCGTGGATGCCCCGTGGCTGGAGTATATTCTGGCCGGCAGCAACGTGGACGACTACGAGAGCCTGCAGTTCTTCCAGCGTCAGCTGGGCGAGAGCGGCATTCTGGACGCGCTGGTGCAGAAGGGCGTGGAAGAGAACGATACCATTCTCATCGGCGAGTATCAGTTCGACTATATCTTCTAAGGATAAAGCATCATGAACGAATCAGAAAAGATCGACCCGCGGGAGCTCAGCCCGCTGGCGCTGGCCTTTGTAGGGGACAGCGTGCTGGAACTGCTGGTGCGCCAGCGTCTGGTGGAGCACCATCGCCTTTCAGCCGGAAAGCTGAACGCCGAAAAGGTCAAGTATGTCTCTGCCAAGGCGCAGTTCCGGGAACAGCAGCTGCTGGAGCCGCTGTTCACCGAGGACGAGCTGGCTGTGTTCAAGCGCGGCCGCAACGCCAGCAAGGCCAGCGTCGCCAAGCACGCCTCCCCGGAGGAGTACCGTGCCTCTACCGGTTTCGAATGCCTGCTGGGCTGGCTGTACCTGAACGGACAGCTGGAGCGCGTGCACCAGCTGTTTGAGGTACTGTGGCAGCAGTTTGACCCTGACCAGAAATAAGAATGCGAAAGCCCGCTGCTTTCCGCACTGGAAACCAGTGGTGGAAGGCAGCGGGCTTTGCTTGTTGGCATCTGCGGTCCGTCAGATGCCGCTTACGCCATCAGCGGCTGTTCTTCGCGTTGGTGGAACGGCTGTTGGTGGAGTTCTTGGCGCTTTCGTCATCGGCACCCTTGGTGTACTGGTTGGGGTGCTTGTGCTCGTTGGTGGCGCTGTTGGTGGTCTTGCTGCTGGTACGGTTAGAGGTCTGGTTCTTGCAATTGGTGCTGCGGTTCTCACTGCGGTTTTCCATGGTGTGAATGCTCCTTTCGGTCGTTGCTGTGGGGGCGGGGCCGCCCTCACAGTCCATAGTGTGGCCGCAGCCGGCGGCTTTATACATCCCATGGGAGGAAAAGAATATGCCTACGGAATATTTTGAGCAGCGGGAGCGTGCCCTGCTGGGGCAGCGGTACGAGCAGCTGTATGCCGCCCCGCAGCAGACGGCAGAGCGCGGGGTCACCGTGTCGGCGCTGCGCACCACGCCGGAGCAGTTTGCGCAGCGGGCAGATTTCCCGCTGGAGCCTTCGCCCTTCTGCAAGGCGGCTTTTGTGGTGCATCAGCCGGATTTTAAGCCCGGGCGGCATCCGTACCACCATGCGGGGGTGTTCTACTCGCAGGAGCCTTCGGCTTCTTCGGCTGCGCCGCTGCTGGGAGTGCAGCCGGGGATGCGGGTGCTGGACCTGTGCGCCGCGCCCGGCGGCAAAAGCAGCCAGCTGGCGGCGGCACTGCAGGGGCGCGGTGTGCTGGTGAGCAACGAGTATGTGGCTGCGCGCGCCGAAATTTTAAAAAGCAACCTTGAGCGTATGGGCGTTTCCAACGCCGTGGTGCTCAACGAGACCCCCGCCCGCATTGCCGAGGCACTGCCGGAGTTTTTCGACCGGGTGCTGGTGGATGCGCCCTGCTCCGGTGAGGGAATGTTCCGCAAGGAGCCGGTAGCGCAGCAGCAGCACTGCGAAGCACTGGTAAAGCAGTGCGCAGAGCTGGGCGCGCAGATTCTGGACTGCGCCGCAGCGGCACTGGCTCCCGGCGGGCAGCTGGTATACTCCACCTGCACCTTTGCGCCGGAGGAGGACGAAGCGCAGGTGGCGGCCTTTTTGCAGCGCCACCCGGAGTTTGAGCTGGTCGATGTGCTGGGCAACGTGGACTACACCTTTGGCAGCGCGGGTGAAGAGAACCGCACCGGCGGCCTGTCGCTGGACGTAAGTAAGGTGCGCCGCATCTGGCCCTGTCAGGGCGGCGAGGGGCACTTTATGGCCCGGCTGGTCAAGGCGGGCACGCCCCGCACCCTGCCGCCGGAGGGGGAATACACCCCGGAGGAGCAGCTCTGGCTTGCCGCTGCTGCACAGGCGGGCAAAAAGGGCAAGGGTAAGGCAAAGCCTGCCAAGGCGGCAGATGCCCGCAGCACCCGCCGTGCGGACAGCCGTGCCTGCCGGGACGCTGTGCAGGGCACGAGCCGCCGCACCCGGGACACCGGGGCAGGGGAAGCCACCCCGGCGCAGAGCCTTGCCGCATGGCAGGAGTTTGCCCGGCAGTATTTCCCTGCACTGGCGCAGCGCCCGGCTGTGGTGCATGGCGGCGGTGTGCTGCTGCCGGTGGCCTTTCCGCAGACGGGGCTCCATGTGCTGCGGGCGGGGGTGTTCGTAGGCAGTGTGCAGAAGGGACGCTTTGTGCCGGAGCATCATCTGTTCACGGCCTTTGGCAGCCTGTGCACGAACTGCGAGCAGCTGACCCTTGCCGACTGCCGCTGCACCGAGTATCTCTCCGGCCGCGAGGTGGAAGCCCGCACGGCAGCGGACGGCTGGTGCTGCGTGACCGTGGACGGCTGGCCGCTGGGCGGCGGCAAGGTGTCCGGCGGGCGGGTGAAAAACCACTACCCCAAGGCACTGCGGCTGCTGTAAACCGCAGATTTACACGCATCCGGGCGAAAATCAGGCTTTTCAGGCTTGAACGCGCCGGTGGATTGTGATAGAATAACAGAGTTAGATTTTGTGTGCTGCCACAAGCGGGCGACCACAGCCCGTCTGCCCGCAGGCGGAGATACCGATAAATTTAGGAGGCTCTTTCCCATGTCTGGACATAGCAAATGGAACAACATTAAGCGCAAGAAGGAAAAGACTGACGGCGCCCGCGCCAAGGTCTTTACCAAGATCGGCCGCGAGATCAGCGTTGCCGTCCGTGACGGCGGCCCCAACCCGGCTTCCAACAGCAAGCTGGCAGACCTGATCGCCAAGGCAAAGCGCATGAGCGTGCCCAACGATAACATCCAGCGTATCATCAAAAAGGCCGAGGGCGGCGACAAGACCGAGTTCGAGGCCATCACCTACGAGGGCTACGGTCCCGGCGGCGTGGCAGTCATGGTGGAGACCCTGACCGACAACCGCAACCGTACCGCTGCCGACCTGCGCCACTACTTCGATAAGAACGGCGGCAATCTGGGCGCTATGGGCTGCGTGGCCTTCCTGTTCAACCAGAAGGGCGTCATTGACATCTCTCTGGAGGATAAGGACGCCGACGAGGCCATGATGGACGCTCTGGATGCCGGTGCCGAGGACTTTGATGCCAGCGAGGACGCTGCCGAGGTCACCACCGATCCCGAGAACTACTCTGCTGTGGTCAAGGCTCTGGAAGAGAAGGGTTACGAGATCCTGTCTGACGATCTGGCCATGGTGCCCATGACCACCACCCGCCTGACCGACCCTGATCAGCTGAAGCTGATGGGCAAGCTGCTGGATTCTCTGGAGGACAACGATGACGTCCAGAATGTCTGGCACAGCCTGGAGAACGAAGAGGACCTGCCGGAATAAGCTTCTGCAAGGCTCCTTGCTCCTGAAATAAAATGATAAAAAGCCGCTTTTTGTGCTGTTTGGCACGAAAGGCGGCTTTTGTTTATTTCTGTGCCAGCGCCTTGCCTTTTGCGTAGTAGCGCTGCATTTCTTCCCGGGGGACCATATTCCCGCCGGTGGCCCAGACCAGATGGGTGGCGTTTGCCAGCGTACCGGCGGGCAGGGCAGCTTCGGTGTAAGCGCCAAGCAGCTGCCCGGGCTGGGTGAGCACCGGGCCATACATTCCCGCCAGAGCGCTGGGCTCAAGGTAAAGATCTTCGGCATCTGCCAGCTGTGCCAGAAGGGTATACATCCGCTCGTCCTGCAGGGTGTAGCAGCCGCTCATAAAGGGGCGCATCAACCCGCCCACAAAGCCGGAAGCACGCCCCACGGCAAGACCATCGGCGGCGGTGCGGTTGTCGATGCCAAAGTCCTGCACACAGACGCTGCTGTTTTCGCCGGTAGCCATGCCAAGCATCATGCAGGGGGAGTGGGTGGGCTCGGCAAAAAAGCAGTGTGCGGCATCGCCGAACAGCATCTTCAGGCCAAAGGCCACGCCGCCGGGGCCGCCGCCCACGCCGCAGGGCAGATAGGCGAAGAGGGGATGCTCCGCGTCCACGGTGACGCCCTGCGCGTCCAGCTGCTTTTTCAACCGCAGGGCAGCCACGGCATAGCCCAGAAAGAGAGTCTTGGAGTTTTCGTCATCCACAAAATGGCAGTAGGGGTCGCCCGCCGCCAGTTTGCGCCCCTCGGTCACGGCGATGCTGTAATCGGAGGCGTATTCCACCACCTTGACGCCCCGGCTGCGGAGCAGGTTTTTTTTCCACTGCCGCGCGTCAGCGGACATATGCACGGTGACCTGAAACCCCAGCTTTGCGCTCATGATGCCGATGGAAAGCCCCAGATTTCCGGTGGAACCCACCGCAATGGAGTATTGCGAGAACAGCTTGCGGAAGTGCTCCTCTGCCAGAACGGCGTAGTTGTCGGTCAGGTGCAGCATTCCGCTGTGCAGGGCAATGTCCTCGGCGGTTTTCAGCACCTCGTAAATGCCGCCACGGGCTTTGATGGAACCGGAAATAGGCAGGTGGCTGTCCAGCTTGACCCATATCTGTCCGGCGATGGGGGTGCTGCTGCGCTCTTCCAGCACCTTTTGCATCCGGGGGATGGGTCGGACAGGGGATTCAATGATGCCGCCGGTCGCAGCAGTTTCTGGAAAGACGGCGGCAAGGTAGGGGGCAAAACGCTCCAGCCGCGCGGCGGCGTCCTCGATGTCGGCAAGGGTCAGCGGGCAGGCAGCCGCAGCCTGTGCAAAGGGCAGCTTGTCCGGGTTTACCCATGCAGTCTCCTTCAGGGCGCAGAGGTCGGAGACCACGGGATATGCCGCGATCCAATCGGCAGCGGAACGCCCGGCGATGTACTTGTCAGGTGAAACCATAGCGGATCCTCCTTTATATATAGAAGTTTGGATAGAAGCGGATGAGTGCGCCCGGCAGGTTTCGCGGGCGCTGAATGTTTTGAATATAAAGGTTTTTATAGGAATTGTCAACCGGAACAGACTGCTTTGCGCCGAGCGGGTCAGAGAACTACATGCTTGGCGGTTGCAAGCTATTGCTTGGGCAGCCCAGCGGCAGAGCAGGGAATCTATGGAAGGAAAGCAGCACACTGCCCAAAAACCTTGTTAAAAAACTGGCATTTTGACGTTTTTGTGTAAAGTATACAAGAATAAACACAAAAAATTGGCATTGCGCGTATTGCTATTTTACAACTGATATATTAGAATATAAGCAAGAAGAGCGTGCAGGCGTTCTGCGCGTGCCACATGATAAATAACGACAGGAGGAACTTCTCTATGCCTATGAAAATGGGTTGGCGCTGGTATGGCGAGGGCAACGACCCCGTCACCCTGAGCGACATCAAGCAGATCCCCGGCGTGACCAGCATCGTCTGGGCACTGCACAACAAGATGCCCGGCGAGATCTGGGAAATCGACGAGATCCAGAAGGTTGCAGACCAGATCCACGCCTACGGCTTTGATATGGATGTTGTCGAGTCTGTCAACGTGCACGACGATATCAAGATCGGCCTGCCCACCCGCGACCAGTATATCGAGAACTACAAGCAGTGCATCCGCAACCTGTCCAAGTTTGGCGTCAAGGTCATCTGCTACAACTTCATGCCCATCTTCGACTGGACTCGCACCGACCTGTTCCACCCGGTAGGCGACGGTTCTACCGCACTGTTCTACGAGAAGGACAAGATCAAGGGCGATTACAAGGCCATGGCTGAGTATATCATGTCCTTCACCGAGAAGTATAACATGACCTTCCCCGGCTGGGAGCCGGAGCGCATGGCAAAGCTGGACGAGCTGTTCAAGGCCTACGCCCCTGTCACCAAGGAGAAGCTGTGGGAGAACCTGAAGTACTTCCTGGAAGCTCTGATGCCCACCTGCCACGAGTGCGATATCAAGATGGCCATCCACATGGACGATCCTCCTTGGGATATCTTCGGCCTGCCCCGCCTGCTGGTGGACGAGCCCAGCATCGACCGCTTCCTGAAGATGGTGGACGATCCGTACAACTGCCTGACCCTGTGCACCGGCAGCCTGAACGCAAACCCCAACAACAACTGTGCCGAGATCATCCGCAAGCACTGCGACCGCATTGCTTTCGGTCATGTCCGCAACATCCACCACTTCCCCAACGGCGACTTCTCCGAGGCTGCGCACCGCGATTGCTGCGGCGAGACTGGCATCATTGAGGTAATGCGCGCTTACCATGACTGCGGCTTTGAGGGCTACATCCGCCCCGACCACGGCCGTCAGCTGTGGGAGGAAGGCCCCGGCGTCTGCCGCCCCGGCTATGGCAAGTATGACCGTGCTCTGGGCATCCAGTATATGCTGGGTATCTGGGATCTGCTGGACCGTCTGGATGAAGAAAAGAAGGGCTGATTACTATGAAGCTGTCTGATATTAAAAACGGCAATCTGTCCGCCGAGTGGGCAGAAAAGGGCTACGAGCTGCCCAAATTCGACATTGAGGCTGTGAAGGCCAAGACTCACGCCGAGCCCACTTGGGTGCACTTCGGTGCCGGCAACATCTTCCGCGCTTTCCCCGCTGCTGTGCTGAACGATGCACTGAACAGCGGCAAGTACGACCGCGGCGTCATCGTGGCCGAGAGCTTCGACTACGAGATCATCGACAAGGCTTACCAGCCCTACGATAACCTGAGCCTGCTGGTCTGCCTGAAGTCCACCGGCGAGATCGAGAAGAAGGTCATCGCTTCCGTTACCGAGAGCCTGAAGGCTGACTATTCCTTCGGCGCCGACTGGGCACGTCTGGTGGAGATCTTCCAGAACCCCAGCCTGCAGATGATCTCCTTTACCATCACTGAGAAGGGCTACGGCGTTGCTCCCGCTGACTTGGAGCGCGGCCTGACTCCCGTTCTGGCTATGGGCAAGGTCACCGCTCTGCTGTACGAGCGCTTCAAGGCCGGCAAGCTGCCCCTGACCGTCCAGAGCATGGATAACTGCTCTCACAACGGCGATAAGGTCAAGACCGCTGTCCACGCCTACGCTGCAAAGTGGGTGGAGCAGGGTCTGGTGCCCGCCGAGTTCCTTGCCTATGTGCAGGACGAGACCAAGGTCACCTTCCCGTGGAGCATGATCGACAAGATCACCCCGCGCCCGGACGCAAAGGTGCAGGAGATGCTGGCAAAGGATGGCTTTGAGGATAACTACACCATCGTTACCGAGAAGCACACCTTCAC
>ENA-UESE01000550-UESE01000550.1-human-gut-metagenome-genome-assembly--contig:-NODE-550-length-42618-cov-6.783385_pt1 | contig 42618 bp, 40 predicted proteins | sample MGYA00242995_ERZ507996 | MGnify/ENA primary metagenome ERZ507996 (study PRJEB26167, sample SAMN06115489) | human gut metagenome | host: Homo sapiens | place: China:Sichuan | collected 2015-04-15...
TATCCCATGCTTTCCCACAGGGAAGCTGTCTATGCCCTGCATTTTCCTGAGAGCAGAGAGGAACTGTTAACTGCCAGCTCCCGGCAGTTCTCCTATACGTTCATATTTTGAACATATTTCCTGAACCTTATTTTCACCGAATATCCTCTCCCCGGCATTGTAGGCTGCAAGTAAATCCTCAAAGGGTTTCGTTTTGCTTACAGCAATAAGCTTCACACTATCCACATCCCTGCCGGATTTACTGCAGGCAGTCTCAATATTTTCGTGTACGTTTGAGAGATTCTCTCTTATATAATCATAGTCCATATTCTTTCCTTTCCGTATGCTTAATACATAATCTGATTCTCCGTCACCATATCCGAATTGAGAATAATATGGTCATATATCGACAGCCCATATTTTGTTCCCATCTTTACAATATAATATTCATCGTTTCTATCAAGGATTTCAACCTGCCTGAACTGGCAATATCCCTTATTGACACAATATGCACCTTTTAGAACAGCCACCGTTCCGATTATATATTTCTCATCCGTTATAGTCACCTCATCCTCTGAAGGAGGTTTCACGATGCAGTCACCTATATTAAAATTATCTTTATTGACATAATAATATCCATCTATTTCAGCGTAATATGTCGCCTCAATGAATTTGCGTGTCTGATTTCCCTGCGTGTCATAGGTCAGCAGTATAAAACCTGAGTTCATGTCGTCACCGCCAACACAGCCATATTCCGTCGGAATAGTATAGAATTCCTTTTCGCCTACAGCGCTTACCGGTATCTTAAGCCCTGAGGATATACTCTGTGATATCTCAAAATCGACGAATCTGGTATCCAGAAAATTAACTACATATTTACTCAATGATAACATACCATATCCACCATCTGCTGTGTAAATAATGGAAAATCCTGCATTCATGGTCAGGTTCTGGGAGAGGAAGCGCACCTTCACATAACTCATATCCGAATACTGGTTTATCTGGTTCTCCGTTAATGGGAATACCACCTTCCAATTATCAGAGTCAATACTTCTGTATAATGTATCCCCCACACCGATAAGATCCCTGTTCTGAAGATTGTCCACCGTATAGCTATCCATATTAAATATGGATGCAGAAATACTATTCTCATCTAATCCGAACAGTGAATCTACCATATACGAGACCATTGTTGACTTTGCCGGCTTAACAATATGAACGTTATTGTTTCCTTCTCCTATAAGTGCCTCAAGTCCTGCTACCTTATATTCAGCATTATAACCATTAACAGCGCTGCTTACATTATTCAGCAGATTGTATGACTGGTAAAAGTCAAGGTTATTATAGCTTTTTACATAATTCACAAGCTTATGGCCAATATTGTTAACCGCTGCGGAGCTTATCCCATTGCTCAAAGCCTTCTCTGTAAGTGCCGCTGAAACGCTTCCTGTCTCATCGACAATACCTATAATTGTCTCAGCTCCGGCACGTTCATTTTCACCCAGAAAATAATTGATATGTCCGGAAACGTCCGCTGTCCGCAGACTCTCATCAAAAAGTATAACTCCCGAAAACGTATTGTCGGAAACAAGCTGACCCGCACTAACCTCGTATGTAAGCACCTTTTCCTTGGTCATATATAGATATAAGCTAATAACAAGGTAAATGAAAATAACTGTCAGAAGCAGCACTCCTACATTAAACCGCGGCATATAATGAAGCTTCACAACATTATTATTTTTTTTATTTGTATTCCTATCAGCCATTTTCCAACTCCAACCATTAATGTATATATATAACTGTATAATAACTGCTCAATTTTCAAATTATAATTCTGTAACAAAATAGTCTTTTTAACACAGCGTTCTGGCACGGCGCTCTGTAAAAGAAGTGTATTTAATACACAGAAAAGAGGTAATCATGAATAACAGAGGCTTTGATTATTTTGCCCTGACGGTTGCAATCATAGGTGCAATCAACTGGGGACTTATCGGATTCTTCAAATTCGACCTTGTAGCTTTTCTATTCGGAGATCTGACTGTTCTTTCCAGAATAGTCTATGCTATAGTCGGAATCTGTGGTCTCTATCTTATCAGTGTATACGGCAGAATCACAAGCTTCAACGAAGCTTAGGTATACACATCAAGCCGCGGGAAAACCTGCGGCTTGATTATTATGCACTGCTATGAAGCTCTATTGATTTGCAGCTTTCTCTAACAGGTAACTCATCTGATTGTATAAGCTGTCTCGCGATGGGGCATTGAGTATTACAGAAATAAAACGGTGCCCCGTTGTCTGGGATTCGCTCAAAATAACAAGACAATATCCGGCCGCCTCAGTATATCCTGTCTTACCACATATAACATTTATACCTGTTGGCGCCGAGACATTCCCATTGATAAACTGATTTCCATTAGTCCATGTTGGGACAATGGTATATTTACCCCTTGTGAATGAGGTCGAATACTTAACTGTAGATGCAATCTTCACAAATTCATCATTCTTAATTGCTTCATTAAAAATCAGGTATAAATCATACGCTGTTGTATAGTGCTGTTCATTTGTAAGTCCATGCGGATTGACAAAATGAGAATTCGTGGCACCTATTTCAAGTGCCCTTTTGTTCATTAAATCAGAAAAAGCACTTACTGAGCCGGCAACAGTTGTTGCAACGATTATAGCTGCGTCATTTCCTGAGTTGACAATAGCTCCATATAACGCCTGCTCAAGTGTAACCACATCACCAACTCGGAAATCACATATCCATACATTGTCCTCATCAATCTTGATTGATTCATCTATGGCAGCAAGCTTATCCAGTTCAGCATTCTCGAGTGCAACCATTCCGGTTAACACCTTCGTTGTGCTTGCCGGGTAGAGCTTCAGATGCGGATTCTTCTGATATAATACCTCACCCTTCGTAATGTCAACCAAAATAGCAGCCGAAGCAGATAAAACCCCTTCTTCCGTATTAGCTGAACCTGCAGCACTGACTCCAAGCTCCGATGCGAAGCCCTTGGCAGTTGATAAGGATGAACTCAGGACATAATCATACGCAATATTATTTTCAATTGACAGCCCCTTCATCACGGCACTTGTCTCATTCTTACACCCTGTCATCACAGTCATTGCCGTAATGACAAGTGCAAAAAGCCGCAAAAATCCTGTCTTTCTTCTATTCATTATAATTGTTCCTTATTTTCTTCATTTATTTATACATTTCACGCCAATCAAGATCTCCTCTTTCGAGTGCCTTGATCATCAACTCAGCTGTTGCAAGATTAGTCGCAAAGGGAATATTATGCATATCGCACACCCTGAACATATTAGACGCTTCTCTCTCGTCTTCATGTGAGCAGTTATCCGGATCTCTTAAAAAAATAATCATATCAATCTGATTCATTTCTATCATTGAGCATAACTGTTGACCACCTCCAAGCCTTCCTGATAAAAACTTGTGAACACTTAAATTAGTGACCTCCTCAACAAGTCTTCCGGTAGTCTCGGTGGCATACAACTCATTCCGAATCAAAATTCCCCTGTAAGCAATACAAAAATTCTGCATAAGTTTCTTTTTAGAATCATGTGCTACCAACCCGATATTCATAGTTACCTCCAATATTTACAGCCAGACATAAAAGCCAACATTGCTGTCTGGCATCTATACTCTGACCTTTTTGTGAAATACTCATTGTCTTACTCTCTGAAGACTTACATTCAGGACAAAGCCCATTCCTCCGAACAGGGATATAAGAGAACTCAGGCCTGTGCTGATAAACGGAAGCGGAATTCCTGTATTAGGCAGAAGTTCCGTCGCTACACCTACATTTATAAACACCTGTAAGGTAAGCAGCGCCGCCATTCCTGTACACAGCATCCGCCCGGATGCATCCGGTGCAAATATAGCAGCCAGAAAGCACTCCGCAATTATCAAAAATAACACTCCTAAGACAATACAGCTGCCTACAAAGCCCATCTCCTCTCCGATAATGGCAAAGATAAAATCATTTACCATCTCTCTTGAAAGGTAATTGGCATTCTTCAGGGACTCAGTACTATCATTATAAAGTCCTTTCCCATATAATTTTCCGGAGCCTATAGCCAGAACAGAATTATCCTGCTGGTATCTTGCATCATCATATTCATCCGGATAGAGAAATGCGTTGATTCTCTTCATCTGATAGTCATCTAACAGCTTCTGTTCAGGCTGCTGTATATATATTATTGCAGCAGCAGCAACAGGTATAAAAACAGCGAGAATAATTCCTATTTTTTTATAGCTTATGCCTGCCGCAAACACCATAATTATGGTGAGTCCTGTCACGAGAATTGTGGTCGATAAATCAGGTTCCTTTTCAATCAAAAGCAGAGTTATTCCCGCCAATCCGGCAGTAACAATAAGAAACCACCATTTAGAAATCCTCTCTTTATTAACTGTGAGGAACTTTGCAAGAAATAAAATCATGAAAATCTTAGCAAATTCTGACGGCTGGATAGTAAGTCCGTCTGTAATATCAATCCATCTCTTAGCTCCATGGTGACTGGAGCCTATTAATAGAACTGCCGAAAGCAGTCCAACATTAAATACATAAATCAACCAGTAAAATTTAAGTATCCATCCATAATCTATAAGAGATATCACTATCATGCCTGAGAAACCGATAACCATTCCGATTGCCTGCTTAAGAACAGCCCTGTTGTCCGAGCCGTCATTGGCACTGCCTATTATGGCAATGCCAAGACCGCATATCACCAGCATCAGCAATATCAGACGAAAATTGTAATTCTTCAGCTTGTATGTTTTAAACTTCGCTAATGGTAAAAATTCATTGCGTCTAGTGGTTCGGTTTCTGTCCATTCTTCATATCCTTAATCGGAATATTGGCAAACAATGCCGGAACACTTCCGTTGCCCCCATCTGATTCGGTCTGAGTAATCTGAATATCCAGTCCGCTTGCATCAATTTCCATATATTTTGAAATCACGGCGATAATATCATTCTTAATTGCTTCCATTATATCCGGAGAACAATTCGCACGATCAGAAACAAGTAAAAGCTTGAGACGGTCCTTAGCTACATCACCTGAGGATTTCTTTTTGAACATATCAAATAAGCTCACTATATCATCCCCCTATATTATATTCTATTTCGATGAAAATATGGATTTCAGCTTGTTCCAGAAGCCCGACTTCTCTGAAAGATCAAGGAGTGGAACCTCCTCACCCATAATTCTCTTGCATATATTCATATAAGCCTGTCCGGCGAGTGTATCATTGCCTGCCAATGGCTCACCATTATTAGTAGAAATAACAATATTCTCATCGTCAGGTACCGCACCTATAAGGTTGATTGAAAGAATATCAACAACATCATCTATTGACATCATATCGCCCTTCTTAACCATATCCATACGGATACGATTTACAATCAGGTCACTTCTCTTAAGGTCATTAGCCTCCAGTAAGCCGATAATCCTGTCGGCATCACGTATTGCTGAAACCTCAGGAGTAGTCACAACAAGTGCTCTGTCGGCACCGGCAATTGCATTCTTAAAGCCCTGCTCTATTCCTGCCGGACAGTCAAGGATTATGTAGTCAAATTCTTCCCTGAGTTCATCTGTAAGAGCCTTCATCTGCTCAGGAGAGACACTTGTCTTATCCCTCGTCTGTGCAGAAGGAAGAAGATAAAGATTAGGATATCTCTTGTCCTTAATAAGTGCCTGCTTATATCTGCAGTTTCCCTCTACAACATCCACAAGATTGTACACTATTCTATTCTCAAGTCCCATCACCACATCAAGGTTACGAAGGCCTATATCCGTATCAATTAATACAACTTTCTTATTAAGCTTTGCAAGACCTGTACCTACATTAGCAGATGTAGTTGTCTTGCCAACGCCACCCTTACCACTGGTGACAACGATAACTTCACTCATACATTTCTCCATTCCGCCGCATAGCAGCTCTTTTTTTCTCTCCCTATCAGAAGAAACCATAATATTATTATGATTGTTTTTTCTAATAATTGCAATATTTTTTTGAAAATATTTATAATCTTATATCCGAAAGAATGTTTTTGTCCAGTTTTTCTATATAAATATTATTGTCATCCACAAAAGCAATCTTAGGGTCTACTGTCTTGCTCGGTTTAAGCTGCACTGCATCACTGCTTCTTGCAATGACATCACCTATCCTTATCTGCATAGGCGTCATCTCGAGTGCAACCACAAATGAATCCTGATTTCCGTTAGCCCCCGCAAAAACCAGCCCTTTAAGGCATCCTAACACCACAACATTTCCTTTAGATATAACCCTCGCGCCAGGATTGACATCGCCGAGAATGATTATGCTGCTCTCCGACTCTAAGACCTGTCCGCTTCTTAATGTTCCCTTATAGAATTGTCCTGTATGCGTTGACAATTCCTCAAGTTTTTCTTCAACGGCTTTCTTATAATAGTCGTCCCTTAGCTTATCATTATCCACCACACAGATAATGTTCAGTTCTGAGTTCTCAGCAATGATATCGAGAATCTCTTTTTCCTCGTCCTGTGTCAGCTTACGTCCTTCAAAAGTGACTGCCATATTGGCCTTATCAAAAAACTTGGAGGCTGAACGAAACTTCTCTGCCAAGGACACCTTCAACTCTGCAAAGGGAATATTCTCATCCATCACTACCACTATACCGTGCTTGTTTCCTTTAATTATAACTGAATTATCCATAATATCTTTATAACCCGCCTTTCAGGATATTTACTCTACTATTGTTAAAGCTCCGTTCACATCTGCATAGACATGTGAAGGAATATATGAATCATAATAAGAAGATAATGTATAAAAGGACATTATACCGGCATTGACAGCCGCATAACCGTTAGGAATCATAACCGCTACCGCTACCTCAGCATTATTGTATGGTGCCCAGGTTATATAGTTAGCATGTGAACCTCTGTTTTTATTTTCCTCGGCAGTACCTGATTTACCTCCTACCGCCACAGGAAGATATTTGTCAAAAAGCTGTGTGCCTACCCCACTTCCCAAAATAACATTACGTCCGCCCTCATACACGGAATCCCAGACCACACTGTCAAGCTCAACTTCATTCGCAACAACCGGTTCAAACAATTCTATGACATCTCCATTGCTGTCGACCACTTTGCTTATTACGCTTGAATTGTAAACTGTTCCTCCGTTTCCAATAGTAGAGGTATATCTGGCAAGATTGAGCGCAGTGTAAGCATGATTTCCCTGTCCGATTGTAGACGCTATGACAGATACATTTGAGGGATTAGGTGTTGCTTCGGAAATCTGTATTCCCGTCTTGGTAGCAATTCCGAGTTCCTCTGCGTACTTTTTTAATACAGCAAGTCCCTTTTCTGCATTAAGGCTCCCATCAGGTTCAGAAGCAAGCCGGTAGCCGACCTCGCAGAAGAAATAGTTACACGAAACTCCTATCGCCTGCTTAACATTGATCGCTCCATGGTTGTTCGGATAATACCAGCATTTCAGATTAGGCTTTACCTTATCAAATATACCTGTATCCGTTATCGTCTCATTCGGTGTTATTACACCTTCCATAAGCCCGGCAATAGCTGTTGCAATCTTGAATGTGGATCCCGGTGCAATTCTTGTCTGCGTCGCTCTGTTTACAAGAGGTGTTGACTTATCGGCAAGAAGTGAAGCATAATAGTTAGAATCTATTGAACCTGAAAAATTATTGATGTCATAGCTCGGGTAAGTGACCATTGCAATTATGCTTCCTGTCTGTGAATTTTCCAGAACCACCGCACCTGAGCAAGGATCAAGAGCCAGCATAGCAGGGGTAATGTTCAACTCATTAATCTGATTTATAATATAATCGTAAGGAGACAATCCATTCGCTACGGCATCATAATCATCCATGGTATAAGGAATGCAATTCTGCTCCATCAAAAGGAGACAGGTTTCTCTCCCTGTAATCTGTCCGCCCTGTACTAGATACTTTATCACGAGCTTGTCAAACGCATCGTTATTCCGAAGCTCCTCCATAGCGTAGCTGAGCATGGCATCAAGTACATCATCCATTGTAGGATATTCGTCCTCTACATCCAGATTATATATATTGACCCAGTCTTTTGCAATAGCATTATATAAATAATCGGTAAGACTTATTTCTCCGTTTGTCCATGCAACTGACAGCTCATCCGTGGAGCTTATGGCGTCACTGTTTAATATGCCTCCGTTCAAAAGTATCGAACGCACATTCCTTATATACTCCTGCATTTCCTCGGAAAGAGACGAAAATGCCGTTTTAGTATTATGAAGTTCGTCATCGATTGCACTTATAAGCTGTCCTCTTTTCTCATCAAAAACAGAATATATGGATGCCGCTGCACCTGCCTCATGGTTTTCTTTCAGCATATCTATTGAAATCGTATTATTATCAAACAGAGCAAAATATACATCTTTTATCGGGATAACTACAACATCACCTTCCTCGGAGCCAACACGGTCTGAGTCTGAATTCACAATTCGCGTTATAAGAATTTCCGCAAGTCTTCTTTCGAGCAAATCATAAATTTTCTGTGTAAGCTTAACATCTATTGTAAGGTATATGTCCGAACCTGTAACAGGTTCTTTTTCGTCAATAATCTGCAAAACTCGACCATAACTGTCAACAAGCACGGTCCGGCTGCCCTTAGTACCATTTAAAACCTGTTCATAACTCTTCTCAACACCGGACTTGCCTACAACATCACTTGCCTGATATGATGGATCGTCCTTCTGAAGCTCAGCCAGTTCGTCGGCTGATACCTTTCCGGTATATCCTATAAGATGCGCAATATATTTTCCATAATTGTAGCATCTCACATATTCATCTTTCACAGTAACACCTATAAGCCTGTCGGAATTTTCAAGAATGGCTGCCATTGTCTCCTCAGAAACATTTGTTGCAACTGTGAATGATATATATCGCTGATAGGCATGCGCCGCAAGATTTGAACGGACATATATAATCTCAAGTACCTCTTCATCACTGTACTCATCACTGATATTATAGTAGCTCTTGCTCTTTAATACATCAATAACATCTGCAGCCGTTGCATTTCTTTCCTCATCTGTGAGCTGGCTTATGTATTTATGTCCGTATATATCCCTTAAGTATCTTAAAAGATTGTTTCCTGATTTCGTGAATTCAAATTTTCCATATTTATTCAATCTTATCGGATAATCTATTGTATAGCTGTCTCCATTCTCCTGTATTATGTCATACATCTCCACAATAATCTGATTAAGCTGTGTATTCTTTATTGCGGTGGAGCTGTCCTCAATAATAACAGAATATGCAAGCTTATTGTACGCAAGCAATTCTCCGTTGACATCATAAATATTTCCTCTGGTGCTGTTAAGAACAAGTGTTTTTTCGGATTTCTGGGCATAATTGACCTTATATTCATCCCCATGGATAATCTGAAGGTTAAATAGCTTATATATAAGAATTCCGAAAAGAACAACAGAAAATATAATCAGCGGCAGCAGCCTCGAGCGCAGAATATTTTTCACATAGTCCCATATTATTTTTAAATCCTCTTTAAACACTGGTTACAGTCCTCCTCTTTTTCGACTGTTCTACCTTTCTGGCTATAAAATAGATAAAAACATAAGCCAGAAGTGTTATCAATACGGTATATATAACCTCCGGTATAATAATTCGCCCAAGGTAATATGATAACCGGAGCTTATTCTGAAGCAGAAAATAGAAAACATAATACAAAAATTCATATACAAACGTACTGACGGCAACAAGCCCCATAGGAAGCATAAGCTCCTCCTTTACATAATCCTTGTAAAAAAAGCCATTCAATGCACCCGCATACATATAGACCAATGCAGTAAAGCCGACTCTTCCTCCCGCCATCAGGTCAAGTAAAAGTCCCGCAAAAAATCCCTCAAGAAGTCCCATTCTGCTTCCCATCGTAAATCCTGTAATACATGTGAGCATCAGAAGAAGGTTAGGTCTTATTCCCGCAATCTCTAAATATGTAAAGGCACTGACCTGCAAAACGTATGTAATTAAGATAGATAAAACACAATATAATACTTTTTTCATGCCAATCCTCACTGCTCAGATAAAATAATCTTTCTACACAAAAGCTTAAAAGTATGCTCACTTGAAAAAAACTACTTTTTCTTGAGCTGCATAATCACAAGCACCTCTGTCAATCTCTCAAAGTCGACTGCCGGAACCAGATATCCGGACTGGGTAAGACTGTTAGCATCCTCGGTAATATTTTTTACATAGCCTATTAGGATTCCCTGAATATATTTATCACTGATATTTGATGTAACAATCATATCACCATCAGAAACATCCACATCCTTCTGCATGTATTCAAGATGTATATAGCCACTGTCCATCAGCTCTAAGTCACCTCTTACGTTACAGGTATCTGAGGAAGTGACAAGCATACCTGTAACATTGCTGTTTCCATCAATTATGCTCCTGACAGTTGCCGTATTATCTGTAACATCCGTTACAATACCCACAAGACCATTGCCACATATAACATTCATATCAACAAGTATGCCGTCCCTGCTTCCCTTGTCTATTGTAAATGTTGAAAACCAGTTTCCTGAACCTTTTCCGATAACGCGTGCGGCAACCTTGTCATATCCCGGGATCTTATTATCCAGCGCATACAGCTCACGAAGATTATTTAATTCTATCTGATCCTGTACAAGAACAAGATTCTTTTCCTTCACATTGTCAAGTTCTGCCTTAAGCTCTTCATTCTGTTGTCTCAGTTCATCAATCGTCGCAAAGTAATCTGCCCTGTCTGTAAGCCACAGTCCCATTCCATTGATGCCCTTCTGCAACGGTGTAATCACATAAGAAAGCACATTCTGTACAGGTGCAGTAAGCTTGTCGGTAAAAAAAGACACAGCAATCAAAGCAAAACACACTACTGTAAGTGCTGAAAGAATAAATTTCTGTGACACATGTAACTGCGGTTTCTTATCCATAACACTCTCCCATTACGCTTTAATCATATACCTTCTCTTTTGGAATCATGGCAATCTCTGCAAATGCCGGATCCTCAATAATAGTCTTTATGCCTCTTACCACACTTTCTCCCGGATTGTCTGAAATAACGACATGGAGTTCTGTCTCATTATTGATAAGGTCTGCCAGATGCCTTATTCCTGAAGAGCCACCTGTAAGATGGATTCCCGTATCAATTATATCCGAGGCAAGCTCAGGAGGTGTTCTCTCCAGAATCATCTTTATTGAGTCAATTATGGAATGTATAAAGTCAATCATGCATTCATATACAGCTGTAGATGAAATCTCCTGTGACATAGGAAGTCCCGTAACAAGGTCTCTTCCATATACACTTACAAACTGCTCCTCCATAGGTACAGCACTGCCAAGCTTTATCTTGATATATTCCGCCGTCTTCGCACCGATAACAAGATTATATCTTTTGCGGACGGCACTTATAATCTGTTCGTCAAGCTTATTTCCACCGAACTTAACGGCACGGCTGATGACAATACCCCCAAGGCTCATAACGGAAATCTCCGTTGTATCAGCTCCGATATTAACCACCATGACGCCCTTGGCGCTGTTGACATCAACGCCTGAACCCACGGCATCCGCAACAGGCTTATTGATAATCATAATCTTCCTGGCCTTTATCTTAGAGTCCCTTATAAGCTCTAAAAACGCTCTCTTTTCCACCTCGGTAATCTCAGTAGGTATGGCAATATAATAATCTGCCGGCATTATCCTGCCGCCCTTGCTCATCTTCTTTATGAACTCTGTGACAAGCAACTGCATATTGGCAAAATCGGCAATCACACCGTATTTTACCGGAAAAGTAACCTGGATTGAACCTGGAGCCTTCTCATGCATTTCGTACGCCTCGTCTCCGACTGCAAAAACATCTTTTTTGTGTGCTATGGCGATAATGTTCTTTTCATTCAAAATCTCATCCCTGTCACTACAATAAATCTTAATATTGCTTGTACCTATATCAAGGCCAAAAATACTCCTAGCCATATATATTCCTCCATTCCCTGCGACGGAGCACACTATTGTATCAATCCGTCATCTTTCATACTGATATATGTATTATCACCAATAATTATGTGGTCAATCAGTGAAATGCCAATCAAATTGGCAGCATTGAATATTTTATTCGTCGCCACAATATCCTCACGGCTTGGAGCCGGATCCCCCGTAGGATGATTATGAACAAGAATAAAGCCTGTGCTGTCACGCATCAGAGCCTCACGGCAAATCTCCCTCGGCGGCATAAGGGTGCTGTTGACGGTTCCTATACTCATTACCTTCTCATGGATGAGCATGCATTTGGTGTCTAACAGAAGGATTCTTAACTGTTCCTGCTCTAAATGTCTCATGTCCTCCATAAGATATTCGACCACCGCTGCCGCTGAATCCAGACATGGCCTGCGTGCACGTCTCTGGCTTGCCATCCGCCTCGAAAGCTCACATATAGACTTAAGCTGCACTGCCTTTACCCTGCCTATTCCCGGAAGCTGTGCCAGCTCCTTGACCGAGAGCCTCTGCAAACCTATAATTCCCTGCCCCTTTGTCTCTCTCACAAGAGCTGAGGCAGCTTCCATGCAGCTATGTCTCTTCGTGCCGCTTCTTATTATAATCGCAAAAAGCTCCTCATCACTCAGACTTTCAAAACCGTAAGCTTCACTCTTTTCATAGGGCAGCATTATGCTGCCGTCTTTATTAAATTCCTGATTATTTTCCATCTCAGCCTCCATTCCGGCTGAAAAGATATCCCCATTAAAATTTAACACAAATCGGAAACTTTTACAATTCCTTTATCAACAAGCTGCTGAAGGCTCTTAAGAATACCGAAGCGTGCATGGTTCCATGTAAGACCACCCTGAAAAAATGCTGTATACGGCTCGCGTAATGGGCCATCAGCACTAAGCTCGATCGACGCTCCGGAGATAAATGCACCGGCTGCCATGATAACCTGTGAATCATATCCCGGCATATCCCAAGGCTCCGGTACCGCAAAGCTGTCAACAGGTGCCGCCGCCTGAATACCCTCGCAGAACGCGATAAGCCCCTCGGCGCTTCCCATCTCAACCGCCTGTATTATATCGTATCTCTCCTCTTTTCCATCAGGTATGACCCTGTATCCAAGCTTCTCATATAGATTAGCCGCATAGACAGCACCCTTGAGTGCCCCGGCTGTAACCGTAGGTGCAAGGAAAAAGCCCTGATAGAACGCATGGTTCACTCCAAGCGTGGCACCAAGCTCCCTGCCAAGTCCCGGAGCAGTAAGTCTATACGCTGCCTGATTTACATATTCTTCCTTACCTGCAATATAGCCTCCTATCGGTGCAAGACCGCCACCCGGATTCTTTATGAGTGAGCCGACGACCATATCAGCTCCAACATCTGAAGGCTCAATCGTCTCAACGAACTCTCCGTAGCAGTTATCCACCATGCATATAACCTCAGGCTTTATCCCCTTTATGAAGCTTATAAGCTCTCCGATTTTCTCAACTGAAAGTGTAGGTCTGCTGTCATAGCCCTTAGAACGCTGTATTGTTACAAGCTTTGTCTTTTCATTTATAGCCTTCCTTATACCGTCAAAATCAAAGCTTCCGTCCGGCATAAGGTCAACCTGTCTGTAGCTTATTCCGTACTCCGCAAGCGAACCCGGACATTCTCTCATTCCGATTATTCCCTGGAGAGTATCATATGGCTTACCAACCGGCGATAAAAGCTCATCCCCCGGTCTTAAATTTCCGGCAAGTGCAATTGTGAGTGCATGTGTTCCACAGGTAATCTGTGGTCTTACAAGCGCCGTCTCCGTGTGGAATACATCCGCATACACCTGCTCAAGCGTATCTCTTCCCATATCTGTATATCCATAACCGGTACTTGAGCCTAAATGTGCCTCGCTCACATGGTTTTTCTGCATTGCGTTCAGAACCTTGAGCTGATTATATTCAGCAACCCTGTCTATCTTTTCAAAGCGCTCGGCAAGCTTCTTCTCCACACGCATTCCGTAATCTAATACCTCACTGCATATTCCCATCTCCCGGTACATGCTGTAAATTTCATCTGTAATACTCATCTTTACTCCATTCTTGGGACACCGGGGTCTGACCCCTGTCCCAGTTCCGGGACAGGGGTCAGACCCCGGTGTCCCAACTTATATAATATTTTTCTTTTTTAACACATCAAGCATGTATTCAAACGCCGCCTCACGGCTGCCTGATTTATCCAGCTCGACAAAATCAACATTCTTCTCACGTCTGAACCAGGTTAGCTGGCGCTTGGCGAAATGCCTTGTGTCACGCTTAAGAATATATATAGCTTCATCAAGGCTTATCTCCCCTGCAAGGTATGAAGCAATCTCCTTGTAGCCCAGCCCCTGCATTGCTACACTCCTCCTGTCAACACCCTCGTCAAGCAGAGCCTGTACCTCAGCTATCAGTCCTGCCTCGACCATCCCATCGATGCGCTTATCGATACGCTCATAGAGAACAGTCCTGTCATCACTTAAAACAAAATACTCAAAATTGTATGGAGATGTGCGCTCCCTCTGCTCCGTGTTGTGCTCAGACAGCTTGTGCCCTGTCTGCCTGTAAAATTCTATCGCACGGATAACCTTTTTTACATTGTTCTCATGTACCTCCGCCGCATACTCCGGGTCTGCCTTGGCCAGCATATCGTGAAGAAAAGCTGCACCATGTTCCTCATACAACTTATTTAACTCATCCCTTATTCCGTCATTCTCATCGCTCTTTGCAAACTCAATATCGTACAGAAAGGTCTGTATATAAAAGCCTGTACCACCTACAATAATCGGTATACAGCCCCTTTCCCATATCTCATTTGCCGCCTTTAGTGCATATTCCTTGAATAAAAATGCATTGAAGCTCTCCGTCGGCTCCAATATATCAATAAGATGGTGACGCACACCGTCCATCTCCTCAGGTCTTATCTTCGCAGTTCCTATATCCATTCTTCTGTATACCTGCATTGAATCGGCACTTATTATTTCACCGCCGACTGTCCTGGCAAGCCTTATGGATAAATCCGTCTTACCCACGGCAGTCGGTCCTGTGAGAATTATCAGCTTTTTTTTCATATAATCTCCATTCCAGGGTTTAGACTATTCTCTTAAACTTCTTTTCAAGCTCATATTTGGACATTGATATCATGGTAGGTCTTCCATGAGGGCAGTTATACGGATTGTCAAGGGTCATAAGCTCAGTCACAAGCTCCCTAACCTCCGCAGGCTGTAATCTGTTGTTTCCCTTCACGGCAGCCTTGCATGCCATGGTCGCTATGCGCGACTTTACCGTCTCATTGGAGACCCTGCCCGGATTCTCCATGAGATCATCTATTATCTCCATAATCATATCCTTGCCCGACGCACCATACAGCTCCACCGGAACTGCTCGTATTGCGTACTCATTGCCGCCGAAGCTCTCTATCTCAAAGCCCATATTGGCAATTATATCCATATTGTCCTTCAGCACCTGTCCTGCCGCAAGGGTAAGTGTGATTATCTGCGGCGGCATTAGCTGCTGTGAAGCCGGAGTCCCCTCCGATACTCTCTTCATAAAGTGTTCATAGAGAACCTTCTCATGTGCCGCATGCTGATCCATTATGAACAGCTTCTGGTCAAACTCTATAAGCCAGTAGGTATCAAACAACTGTCCTATTATCTTATGGTCTGCAAGATTTTTCTCATCAAGAAGCTTCCTGTCCTCACTGAAAAGGCTCAGCTGTTCAGGGACAGCCATCGGAACAGGTTCTATATGCTCTGTTCTGTTTTCCTTCCCGGACTCCTGCCCTGCTTCAATACTCTCTGCAGGCTTATGCGAAGAGCTGTCCTTTCCTGACATGTCCACTGCCGCTGTGTTTGTTTCCGTGGCTTTTATTTCTTCTGCTCTTGTTTCAACTGTTTTTAATTCTTCTGTTTTTACTTCCCCGGCTTTTATTCCTGTTCCGGCTTCTGCTGTTTTAAATCCTGCCGGACTGATTTTTATTTCATTCAGCCTGTATTGCTGATTTTCTTCCTGCTTCCTGTCAGATGGCTTATACTCCGTCCTGTGTTCATTTAATATCGCTCCGCCAGCCAAAGCGCTGTACTGCTTCTTCCCGGCACCAGCCATTCTGTTAAGCTCAAAAGGCTCCGGAAGCTTATTCTCCCTGACCTTCTGTATAGCCGCTCCCGATGTATTTCCGGTAATATTGCCCGATGCCGCCTCCGATGATTTCTTCCTGCTGTCCGAATCGAAATTCACCTGCGGAATGACCTCCCTCTGCATAACAGCCTCATGCACTGCCTGATATAGCTCCTTGTATACTCTCTCTCCCTCCGAAAAACGCAGCTCCATCTTCGTCGGGTGCACATTGATATCTATTGTGTCCGGGTCGATATGAAAATGCAGTGATGTAAACGGATATTTCTTAGGCATGGAATATCCCGCATAGGCGTCCTCGATAGCCTTGGAAATGATACTGCTCTTAATGTAACGTCCGTTTATATAATAATTCTCCAGAGCACGGTTGCCCCTGTTCATCGCCGGCTTTCCTATAAAGCCATCCACCTTGAACAGCTCACACTCATACTGAAGCGGTATCAGCCCTGCCGTAATCTCCCTGCCGTACACTCCGTATATAACATCCTTGAGTGTACCATTTCCGGATGTATACAGCTTATTCTGCCCTCCGCTTATGAATCTGAACGAAATCTCCGGGTGGGACAGGGCAAGCTTTTCGACAAGATCACTTATATAGTTTCCCTCTGTAATGCCTGTCTTTAGGAATTTTCTTCTCGCCGGTGTATTGTAGAAAAGGTTTCTCACCAGAAATGTTGTTCCGTTAGGCGCTCCTATCTCCTCAATGCTCTTTTCCTTTCCGCCGTCTATAAGGTATCTGCTTCCGGTAAGGCTCTCCGCCGTCTTGGTTATAAGCTCAACCTGTGCCACTGCAGCAATACTCGACAGTGCCTCACCCCTGAAACCAAGTGACGAGATGGTCAGTAAATCCTCCACCGACTTAATCTTGCTGGTTGAATGGCGCAGAAAGGCCAGCTGTATCTGATCCTTCGGAATACCGCTCCCATTGTCGGTTATCCTTATAAACGAACAGCCGCCGTCCTTTATCTCTATGGTCACGGCTGAGGCTCCCGCATCAATGGCATTCTCAACGAGCTCTTTAACTACCGATGAAGGTCTTTCAATAACCTCGCCTGCCGCTATTTTATTGATTGTACTCTGGTCTAATACCTTTATCTGCGCCATATTATTCCTCTCTTAAATTTACTGTTAAATTGTTCCCAAGCTCTTTTAATTTCACTATCTACAGTCAATTTATATTTCCAGACCTCTTAAAAGCTCCAGCGGTTCTTGACTTTATTCTGAAGCTTATACAATGTGTTAAGCGCCTCAATAGGAGTGAGATTTCCAAGGTCGATGTTCTTCAGCTCCTCGATAATGTCATCATCCTTCACAGCGTCAAAAAGAGTCATCTGCTCAAGGTCGACATCATCAGGCTTCTGCATTTTTTTCTTTGATTTGGTATTTGAAGTGCCAAGCCTGGCAATCTCCTTAGCCTTCGCGGATATATCGGCATCCACAAGGTCTGCTAAGATTTCCTTTGCCCGGTTGATAACGCTGTCCGGCACTCCGGCAAGCTTCGCTACCTGTATTCCATAGCTCTTGTCCGCCCCTCCGGCGACAATCTTTCGAAGGAACACAATGTCATCACCCTGTTCCTTGACAGCTATGCAATAGTTGTTGACGGAATCTATCGTCCCCTCCAGCTCCGTGAGTTCATGGTAATGTGTCGCGAACAATGTCTTAGCTCCAAGAAGCTTCGGATTGCTTATATGCTCTACAACCGACCATGCTATGCTCAATCCGTCAAAGGTGCTCGTCCCTCGCCCTATCTCGTCAAGTACAAGCAGGCTGTCAGCAGTGGCATTTCTTAGAATATTCGCAACCTCATTCATCTCAACCATGAATGTACTCTGTCCGCTCGCAAGGTCATCTGAGGCGCCCACACGCGTAAATATCCTGTCGACAACCCCTATATCTGCCGATCTTGCCGGAACAAAGGAGCCAATCTGAGCCATGAGCACAATGAGTGCTGCCTGTCTCATATATGTTGACTTACCGGCCATATTCGGACCGGTTATGATTGATACCCTGTTTTTGTTATTGTCAAGGTATGTGTCATTCGGTATGAACATATTGTTGGGAATCATTTTCTCCACAACAGGGTGTCTTCCATCCTTTATGTCAATAATTCCCTTATTGTTAATCTTCGGGCAGACATAATTATTCTGGTCTGCCACCGTTGCAAGTGAGGCAAACACATCAAGCTGTGCAATTGCGCCTGCCGTTCTCTGAATCCTTACAACCTCCGCGGAGATTTTTTCCCTCACATCGGCGAACACATCATACTCAAGTGAGAAAAGCTTATCCTCCGCATTCAATATGATGTCCTCCAGCTCCTTGAGCTTAGGAGTTGAATATCTCTCAGCATTGGTGAGAGTCTGCTTTCTTACATAGTCCTCCGGCACATTGCCCTTGAAGGAATTGAGCACCTCTATATAGTATCCAAAAACCTTATTGTACTTGATTCTAAGATTCTTGATACCTGTCCTCTCCCGCTCATCCGATTCAAGCTGTGCAAGCCAGCTCTTTCCCTCTGTCTTTGCCGTTCTGAGCCTGTCAATCTCATCATTGAAGCCTTCCTTTATAAGTCCGCCATCCTTTACCGCAATAGGCGGTTCATCAACTATCGCTTTTTCAATAAGGGTGCACACATCCTCAAGCTCATCAATCTCATCATGTAATTCATGCAGAAGCTCAACGCTGCATTCTCTTATAAGATACTTGATATGTGGCAGCATTGACAGTGAGCTCTTAAGTGCAATCAGATCCCTCGGACCTGCGGACCTGGTGCTTATTCTTCCTATCAGACGCTCAAGGTCATAGACCGGGTTTAGGTACTCCCTCAGCTCCTCCCTTGTGATGACCTCATCCTTCAGGTAAGCCACCGCCTGCTGTCGTGTCACGATATCCCCGCCCACAACAAGAGGCTGCTCAAGCATCTGTCTGAGCCTTCTGGCTCCCATTGCGGTCTTGGTCTTGTCAAGCACCCACAGGAGTGAACCTTTTTTCTGTTTTTCCCTTAGTGTCTCTGTAAGCTCAAGATTCCGCCTCGTTGAGCTGTCGACAATCATATATTTACCCACAGCATACGGCGTGATATGCGTAAGGTGTGGAAGGGAGCTCTTCTGAGTCTCGTACAGATATTGTAAAAGTGCTCCTGCGGCAACTGAGCCAATCGAATAATCCGCAAGCCCAAGTCCCATCATGTCTGCCGCCTTGAAATGCTCAAGCAGCAGCCTTTTTGACAGCTCATCGTCGAAATAGTACGGTTCCAACGATGACACAGTGATATTAAGCCTGTCCTTAATGCTATCAAGGGATATTCCGCTCATCATAAACGCTTCATTGCATATTATCTCAGACGGCGAAAACTTATTTATCTCATCGAACAGCTCTCGCGCTGAGCGGACCTCCGTGACAAGATACTCACCTGTCGTGATGTCCGAGACTGAGATTCCAAGCATATTGCTCATATACACAACACACATTATGTAGTTATTTTTTCCCTCCTCAAGTGCGGAAGGGTTAAAATTTGTACCCGGCGTTACAATACGGATAACTTCTCTCTTTACAAGCCCCTTTGCCAGCTTCGGATCCTCGACCTGCTCGCAGATTGCCACCTTATGCCCATTAGATACAAGTCTGTTTATATAATTTTCCGCTGCATGGTATGGGATGCCGCACATCGGAGCGCGCTCCTCCTGTCCGCAGTCCTTGCCCGTAAGCGTAAGTTCAAGCTCCTTTGACACCATAAGTGCATCGTCAAAGAACATCTCATAAAAATCTCCTAATCTGTAAAAAAGTACACAGTCCTTATACTGCTCCTTGGTCTCTAAGTACTTCTGCATCATAGGTGAATATGTCGGCATTTTTTCTCCAATCCGTAAAAAGCTGAACGCTTCTTACATTTTCCCTGTTTCTGTTTATTTTAAATATTTTTGGTGATTTAATTTAATTATTAAAGTGCGGTAATGGAATACGCAATGCCGCACCTTAGTTTTATCTCTAAGTAATATAAAATCTGAGTTTATTTAGTCTATTTATTGAGTCTGTTTTAATCTCAATATGTTTACTTCGATATATTTACGTTTATTTATGTTTGTTTATCTATTTGTTTGGTTTTATAATCTTGTCCCCATATAGTAGAAGCCCTTAGACTCGTCAAGATGCACCTTTACGATCTGTCCGATAAGTGATTCGTCACCCGGGAAATGCACAAGCATATTGTTACCCATTCTTCCTGTTAAGAGTGTGCTGTCATGGTCATTCACGCCCTCGACAAGCACATCCATATCCCTGCCCTCAAATCTATAGGAAAGCTTATGGGAAATCTCATTGACCGTCGCAAGCAGCCTGTCGAACCTGTCCTTGACAACAGCCTCATCAATCTGGTCATCCATAGAGGCAGCAGGCGTTCCGGTTCTCTTAGAATATATGAAGGTATACGCACTGTCATAGCCGGATTTGCGAACCACATCAAGTGTCTCAAGGAAATCCTCCTCCGTCTCCCCAGGGAATCCAACAATTATATCTGTTGTGATGGAGATATCCGGCATGGCTGCCTTAAGCTTGCCAACAAGCGACAGATAACGCTCCTTCGTATAGTGGCGGTTCATCACCTTCAATATCCTGTCACTTCCCGACTGTAATGGCAGGTGGAAATGCCTGCAAATCTTGTCAGAGTGTGCCATTACGTCTATGAGTTCATCCGACAGATCCTTTGGGTGTGAGGTCATAAAGCGGATACGCTCTAAGCCGTCGATATCTTCAACCATCTTCAACAGCTCAGCAAATGACACCGGATTCTCAAGATTCTTTCCGTAGGAGTTGACATTCTGTCCAAGAAGCATGACCTCCTTAACTCCGTCTGCCACAAGCTTCTCTATCTCACAGATAATGTCCTTCGGCTCCCTGCTCTTTTCCCTTCCTCTCACATAAGGTACGATACAATAGCTGCAGAAATTATTGCAGCCGAACATGATATTTACACCGGATTTAAAGGAATACTTTCTGTCAACCGGAAGCTCCTCAACTATCTGTGAGCTGTCCTTTAACACCTCGACAACCATCCTGCCGCTCTCAATACGGTTGTAGATCAGCTCCGCAAGCCTGTAAAGGTTATGTGTTCCGAATATAATATCTATAAATCTGTAAGACTCCTTGAGCTTTTCGACCACCTGCGGCTCCTGCATCATGCAGCCACAGAGTGCTATCATCATATTAGGGTTCTTCTTTTTATAATTTCCAAGCACTCCAAGATGCCCGTACACCTTGTTATTCGCATTCTCACGGACAGTACATGTGTTATATATAACAAAATCGGCATTCTCCGATTCCGTTTCCACAAAGCCAATCTCCTTTAAAATACCGGAAAGCTTCTCTGAATCGCGGGCATTCATCTGGCAGCCGAATGTTATTGTAGCACAGAAAAGAGGACGCCCTAATTTTTCCGATAAAGCCTTGAAATACTCACGGCATTTTCCCATGAAATAGTACTGGCGTGCTACTTCATAGTTCGGCTCACTCTTCATCTTCTCTAATAATTCATAATCTATTCCTGACATTCTTTTCTCCTTTATATTTACAATCATTTTAATATACACCTTATCCGTTAGGCTTGTCAAATACACTCTTTAAGATTATTTCAATATTGAATAGGTTGTCAACTGATTTTCTTATCGTAATTTCCATACCAAAACATCACATAAAAATATCCCCATATCAGTAAATAATGCCTTTAAGCTCATCTGCTGCTATAGGGATACTCATAATACTTTTTTATCCTCTTATCTGCCCATCGCCATATATAATGTACTTCGTAGTGGTAAGCTCATTTATACCCATAGGTCCTCTGGCGTGGAGCTTCTGTGTGCTTATTCCAATCTCCGCACCGAAGCCGAACTCATTTCCATCTGTAAACCTTGTGGACGCATTCACATATACACACGCGGCATCAATCTCATCCAGAAATCTCTGCGAACTTTCATAATTATTCGTAATTATGGATTCAGAGTGCCCTGTATTGTTGGCATTGATATGCTCTATCGCCTCATCAAGCGAATCCACGGTCTTGACGGAAATTATGTAGTCAAGATACTCTGTGGCATAGTCCTCCTCCGCAGCAGGAACTATATATGGGTCAATGCCCTGCGAATATTCATCGCCCCTTATCTCGACATTGTGCTCTCTTAACATTTCGACAAGCCTTGGAATAAAATTCCTTGCAATACTCTTATGTATCACAAGCGACTCACACGCATTACACACTCCTACCCTCTGTGTTTTTGCATTCTCGATAATCCTGAGTGCCATGTCGAAATCAGCGCTCTCATCAACATAGACATGGCAGTTGCCTGTTCCTGTCTCAATGACAGGTACGGTGGCGTTCTTTACAACGAACTGTATAAGCCCCTTGCCACCTCGCGGTATAATCAAATCGACGTACTCATTCATCGTGAGAAGCTCTTTTACGCACTCCCTATCGGTTGATTCGATAAGCTGCAGGGCATTCTCGTCTATACCGTTTGCCTTAAGCGCTTCCCTTATAACATTCGCTATGGCTATGTTGGAATTGATTGCATCGCTTCCTCCCTTTAATATGACGGCATTTCCTGTCTTAAAGCACAGTCCGAAGGTATCTAAGGTAACATTCGGTCTTGATTCGTAAATGACAGCTATAACTCCGAAGGGAACACGCTTCTTCCCGATTAACAGCCCATTCGGACGTTTCTTCATGGAGAGAACCTCCCCTACAGGGTCATCCAAGCCTGCCACCTGATTTACGCCATCAGCCATGCCGTCAATCCTCGCCTTTGTGAGCGTAAGCCTGTCTAACAGTCCGCTTTTCATGCCATCGGCTTTTCCCCGCTCCACATCCTTATGATTCTCCCCTAAGATATAGTCGGCATTGGCTCTTATGGCTTCGGCAACTGCAAGCAGCACTTCATTTTTTTTATTGGTTCCAAGCCTTCCAAGACTTCTTGACGCTGTGCGGGCATTCTTACCCATTGTGAGTATATCTGTCATCATATTAATCCCTATCTCCATTCCGCCTTACGGCTATACAATTGGCAATACAAATCACAGTTAATTTACTTTCTGGATATTTTATTTTCCGGTTCAAACCTAGGCATACTTAATCTGCGAACTTAATAGTCCAGTTTACGATATATGCTTTCTTCGGTGACAATCATATCCGGTCTGACATCCCCATCCTGTGCGGGTATACTCTCCAAAAGCTGTGCCTCATACGCGAGCGCTGCCTTATATAGCTTGTTTTCCACGGACAGATACCTGTCATAAAAACCACCACCATAGCCTATACGGTTATGGCTCTTATCGAAAGCAAGCCCGGGCATACACATAAATCCTGTTCTGGAATAGTCCGGCTCCCTGCCGTTGATATCAGGCTCATATATTCCCATGTAACCCGGACTAAGCTCTGATATGTCACTTATCTCATAAAATTCCATATCCCTGCCGGAAACCCGTGGAACAAACACACGTTTTTCAAGGCTTAGGCTGTAATCGATAAGCATTATCGTGTCTATCTCATTATCCATGCTCACATAGGTATATATCCTGTCCGCTCGTTTGAACTCCGGAACAGTTATAAGCTGTTCAAAAATCTGCATGGATTTTTCAAACCTTTCCGTGCGTGTCATGTCCGCACGCAGCTGCTTCATCTGCTTTCTTATGAGATTTTTCTCATCATTTTTTCCAAATATCTCATCCGCCATGTAAACATCCCCTTCTCATCTTGTCTGCGGCTGCTCCCATTTTTCCGCTTCAGCTATCAATGAAATTTAATATCCGAAGTCACCTGTTAGAGAGTCATCATTATCAATCCAGTCCTTAGTGTCAATCACGCGGAAGTTCTCACTGTCATCGCGGATTATAACCGTGGATATACCCGCATTGAGAATCATTCTCTTGCACATGGAGCAGCAGTTGCCGTTCTCAACATAGCCGCCTTTCTCCATATCAATACCAACAAGATATATTGTACTTCCAAGCATTGATTCCCTTGAGGCGCTTATTATCGCATTAGCCTCCGCATGTACGCTCCTGCACATCTCATACCGCTCTCCTCGTGGAATTGCAAGCTTTTGTCTTATACAATAATTAAGATCCGAACAATTCTTCCGCCCTCTCGGTGCCCCTACATAGCCTGTCGAAATAATCTCATCATTCTTTACGATAACTGCGCCGTAATGCTTTCTAAGACAGGTTCCCCTCTGCGAGACAGCCTCCGCAATGTCCAGATAATAATTATTCTTATCTCTTCTGTCCATGCCTTCACTCCTTATGCTCTGTATTTCTTGCAGTCTGTTTTTACATTAATTAAGATAAAAACCCATGTCACTGTTTTTGCAGTGACTCAAATAGTAATGAAAAATATGTTCTTAGAATATATTATACCAAATATTGCTTCCCATTTTTACAAAATATTTTTGATGTTGGAATCAAAACATGTGCTGTAAACTTAGTGTATTTTGACCTCAACATCATATTTTGGAAATTATAACATATTTTCTCTGAAAGTACATTATTTTTATTTTGAATAATGACATATAGCAATTTTTTTCTACTATATGCCAAAAATCGCCATTCATTAAAATTCAATTATACATTTGTCACTATCGCTTCGTATACCTTTATTCCATCCACCGCCGCGGAGGTAATACCGCCAGCGTAGCCTGCACCTTCTCCGCACGGATAAAGTCCGCTTATACCCAATGCCTGCAGCTTATCATCCCTGTTTATGCGCACAGGCGATGAGGTCCGCGACTCAACCCCGGCAAACATCGCATCCGGATCCGCATATCCGGGTATCTGTCTGTCGAAGCTTGTCACACCCTCTATAAGCGCATCACACAGTTCAGCCGGAAGAAGCTCCCTCAGATTAGCCGCTGTATACCCACCCTTAATACAAGGCTTAACCGTATTACTGCTCAATGCGCTTTCCGTTGTAGTCCTATTTTCCCTGAAATCCCCAAAGCGCTGAACCGGAACCCTTCCACCTCCAAGCTCATACGCCTTCTTCTCGAGCCTCCTCTGAAATTCGATTCCGGCAAGGACATCCTCCGAACCAAAATCTCTGTTATCGACCGTGACAATAAGTGCGGAATTGGCATTCTCGCTGTCACGCTTTGAATAGCTCATTCCGTTGACCGCAAGCATGCCCTCCTCCGAGGAAGCATTCACAACATAGCCGCCCGGACACATACAGAAGGAATAGACACCATGCCCGTTAGAAGCCTTATGCGTGAGCTTATAGCTCGCCGGCATATAATTCTTATATTTTCCATCGCCAAACTCATGTATATTTATAAGCTCCTGCCTATGTTCTATTCTAAGACCTACAGCGAATGCCTTCTGCTCCATGGTGAGCTTATCCTTCAGCATATAAAATGTATCCCTTGCGCTGTGTCCTATCGCAAGCACAAGACAGTCACATGGAATATACTCTCTATTTCCGGAGTTCTCAACCGTGATACCTTTGACTCTTCTGTCTGTCCCTTTCTCATCCGAAAGCACACCGGGCGTGAGCTTTTCAAGGTCTATATCGACAAGCCTCGTGTTAAAGCGTACTTCCCCGCCAAGACTCTCAATCTCTTTCCTGATACTCTGCACAATATATACAAGGCGATCTGTGCCAATATGCGGCTTCGCTTCGTAGGTTATACTCTCATCAGCCCCATGCTCCACAAAGATTTCTAGTACCTTGCTGATACGCCCATATACCTCCTTAACCTGGGTGTTAAGCTTTCCGTCTGAGAAGGTTCCCGCACCTCCCTCGCCGAACTGTGCATTGGATTCCGGGTTGAGCCTGCCGCCATTCCAGAATGAATCAACCGACTTCATTCTATCCTCAACAGCCTCACCGCGCTCAACAACTACCGGTCTATAGCCGGCGCGCGCGAGCATAAGCGCACAGAACATTCCGGCAGGGCCAAAGCCTGCTATCACCGGTCTGCTGCCCATCCTGTCTCTTGACGGCTTCGGCTCCTTATATCTTACAGCTTTACTTAACATAATATTGTTATCGTTAACTTTTTTGATTATTTTTTCCTCTGCACCGGAATCTAAAGCTTTCCTGTCCGCATCATATACCGTGACATCCACCGAATACACGATAAATATATCCGGCTTATGCCTTGAATCAATCGATTTCTTTACTATTTTATATGAAAAATTATCTCCCTTAAGCCGCAGTGCCTTGGAAATCTTTCCCTTGAGCGCGGTGTCAAGCTGCCCTGCACTCAGCGAAACCTCCGGGGTAATTTTTAGCTGGTTAATTCTTATCACAGGCTTATCCTTCCATTATCTATGCTGATTTTAATACAATACTACATTTTTTCGGGGATATGCAAGTCTTACAATAACATTTTTTCTGACCTGTTTATGCCGTTACACTACATTTTTCCGACCCATTTGCATTATTTCTTAACACTTTTTCGGAGCATATTCGTGTGAAATGCCACACTTTTCCGGCCTAAATTTCGCTTACCTTCATAAAAGGCTGGAAATCCTCCGTGTCCGAACCGATTTTTCCGCCGAATTTAGAAATCAATGTTTCCATAACCTTGCGAAGAATCCCATTATCGCTCAGATAATAGTCGACCGCATACACCTTTTTCATCCCCATACCAGCAAGAGTCCCAAAGTCTTCCTCGCCCAGATTATCCCTCATGTCCTCGAACGTGATTGTCCCCTCGTCCGCTGTCACCTCAAGAAGGTTAAGCTCCGTCCATACTTCAAGCTGCTTTGCCTCTAAGAAGTCAAGTCCATCGTGGAGCTGCTTTGCACTTATCTCCTTCGGAAGCAGATACAGGAAGCTTCCCTCCTTCGGCTTAGCCGGCTTAACTGGCTTTGACTTAGAAGCCTGCTTAGCTCCCTTATCCTTCTTTGCGTATTTTTCGTAACCCTTTGAATGGTAGTTTATTGTTTGTTTACTGCTTGTTTTATTCATCCTATCCCTGCATGACAATAAGAAAACCTATTATCACACATTCCTCCATTTCCGCTTAATCTGCAAGCCCTTTCATAATATGTCACTCATTATATCATCTTCCACACACAAAAACTACACATATTTATTTCAGAATCCCCATCTCGTCAAGCGACACTGCCCCCTCATCAAGTCGTACCTCCGTAGCGTCCCATAGTCTCGCATTGACACCCATGTTGGTATAAGTGTCCATCTCATTATGTCCGCACAGGAAAATAAGCTTGAGCTTACATCTGACCGGAATGAACTGTTCCAGGAAGCTGGACAGCCATCTGCGTCTGCCGTCATTACACTCCACAGTAGTGAGAACCGACACATCATACGGATTTTCGCCGTACAGTGCATCCGATACCTGCTTTTCCGTCTTGTCCATATTATCTGCTATCTGTCTGCGCTCAATTATGACCGGCTTTTCCCCCAGCAGTATCTCTCCGATTCGTTCAAGCACATATCTGGTTCCACGGTATCTTTTAAGCTCAAATGCCTCTGCCGCAAGCTTTCTTATCATCCCATCATCCACATATTCACGCGAAATATCTATTCCAAGCCAGCCTAAATACTCAATGAGAAACTCACACGAAGTGTTCTCTATATCAAAGCGCTCCGGCAGCCTGTCAATCTGCGCCTGAAAATCATTATATATACTTGAATAAATCGACATATATCTGTGAAAGAAGCTGTTTCGCTCCCTGTATACCTGTGGAAATGTCATCATAAAATTGTCCCCAGTCATATCCACCTTCATATCTGAGAACGAAAAACTGCCCTCACCCTGTATTTCAATATATATCCACAGATACCGCCCTTTGAGACTATACAGGAGAATATCCTTGCAGTTCACGGAACGCACCTCTCCTGCGTTCTTAAAAAACAGATTTTTCTTCTCCTGATCGACGTCGAAATCCGACAAATACTTATCCACACTTATATCACCATCATTCCCGGCAATAAGCTGTTCGTTGAGTGCGATTATATGGACTATATATACAACAGAGGGCTCCGCAGACACATCCATTGACAATCTGCCCCATGTGCAGTTATCTTCTGCTCCGTCGATGGCAGGCAGAAGAAAAAAAGCATTCTTTAAATAATTCTCTGGAAATCCAGCGCGAACAATATAAGAATCTTTCCGATTCAATAGATACGGTAAGAGAACTGAAACATAATTTTAAGTATGATTTGCTCTATATTGCAGAAAAAATACATGACAATGAATCACAGCAAGTCCTGTCAAAAATCCATGAGTACATAAGCGACCTCGACAACACCGGACTGATCCGGTTCAGCCGGAATAAAGCAATAGATGCCGTAATCGGCTATTACAACCAGCTCGGAAGAAACTCAGGCATCAATATGCTGATCAACATTACTGACTTTGACAGCGGCTCAATTGATTCATCGGATCTCGCCGTTCTGCTCGGCAATCTCTTAGATAATGCCGTAACTGCCGCCGCAGCACAACCTAAGGAGCCGTTTGTAAAGCTCAACATGGCTGTCTCAGGCAATATGCTCGCCATAACCTTGGACAACAGCTACTCCGGTGAGCTTAAGCCTAATGGAAATGAATACCCTTCTACCAAAAAGAATCACACCGCCATAGGCTTAAAAAGCATTGCTGAGATTGCTCATAAATATAACGGTGACTCAGTGTTTTCGCATGATGGCAAAGCATTTCACGCCTCCGTTTTACTCCATCTGCAATAACAGCATTGTAACATCACGATTCTTTTACAAGCTTGCCAGTCATATGCTCAACAACAAGCTCAAGGCAGCACACCCTGCTGCCTGAGCGGCTTATCTCCTGCTCTATGTACTCCTTATCGTCCGTAAATTTAAGACAAATGTTGGTGCATATCTCCAGAATCTTGTCCCTGTCATCGACAACTTTCATTCTGCCGAACACAATAACACTGTTAATGTTGAGCGCCCACTCTCCGTCTTTTCTGTATCCCCCATCGTACACGCAAAAGGAAGTCTTATCGCATTTCTTAACAGCGTCCATCTTATGACCCTCACCGGCTCCGTGAAAGTACAGCTTATTGTCATCCTCGCTGTACCAGTAATCAATCGGAACGCCATAAGGATAACCGTCATCCCCTATGAGCGACAGAACGCCGCGCGGCTGTTCCTTAAGTATTCTCACGCACTCCTCATGGCTTAATTCCTGCTTAAATCTTCTCATGTTTCTGAACATTTTTTTGTGCTCCGTTTCTATATGTTATTTGTCCGATATAACCCAATAGCCTGTTTTTGGCGAACCACATCTCAATAAAATGCCCTGTTCCTTCAGCTTTTTTAGATTAACCTCAATATTTCTGCTTGCAACGCCAATTTCACCTGCCAGCTTTGAAGCAGAAAGCTTATTATTCTCAGTTAATAATTCTATTATCTTCCTTTGTGTATCATTTAGGGTATATTTTTTCTTCCTCTGATGTAGTTCTCCGATGTTCTCCGATGGTTCTCCGATGTTCTCCGATGGTTCTCCGATGTTCCCCGATGACTTATCAATGTTTTTTAATATATCGTCATCGGTTCCTGTCATCCGCTTCACCGAATCCCCTCCGCGAAACAATTCCACCCTGAACATATTGTCGAATTCCTTTACCTTAGGCTGTGGCAGTCCATATTCTTCGGCGGCGCTGAATATTCTCTTAATTCCACTGCCCCATGCCTCCACAAGCCCCATTTGACCGAATACATTGGCAATGCCCTTGTTGCGTATTTTAGAGTGACCACTCATCACCTCCGCGTATGTCAGACCGTTGTACAGACCTCCGGGGGAAGTCACCTCAAGGCGGTCATCATATATCGCCACCTGTATGCAGGATTCATCCAACAGATTCCTATGGCAGTGAGCATTGATAATCATTTCTCTTATAGCCTCCGGCGGGAGCTCATACCTTTCCCTGCGCACCAGACCATCAATTGTCGCGCCAAGTCTTATATTTCTCAAGACAAAATCAACCGCTTCTTCAATCTGGGTATAAATCGGACCTGTAAATTCCCTTTTATCCAAGAATACCGCTCTGTCCCTTCCCCTAAATACCGCACATTGTGTTTTTGAAAAAGGAAAATAATCTGATGTCAGCAAAACGTAAGCATTCGTTGCCAGCAACTGTCCCTCACTCTGTTTCAAAATCTTCCAGTTGATAAGCTGCTCCTTTTTCACGGTATGTTCCGTCATCCCTGCCTTTTTCCTGAACGCCTCGATATCCTTACATAATTTCTCTGTCGCTTCGTCCGTGACATTATATCCTACGCAGGTTAACTCATCCCATGAGATACGCGCTCCTTCCATCTCAAGCTCTTTAATCTTTTCGCGATATGCAAGCCTTGATGTTCCCGCCACTCTGATATATGTCCCTGCTTCCTTGCCCTTTGATTTTAAGTAATATGGGCGATTCTTCCCAGCCTCCACCGTCACAACGATAATATTTTTTCCGTCCACCGTCTGCGGTTCAATATCCGGAATAATCTGCGGCTCGCAGGAATCCGAAACAGCGTTTGCAATACTGTCCATAATCTGAAAAAGATTTACACTATCCACACCAACAATCTCGTGTGTCTTGTCGTCAATTCCTATGAGCAGCCTGCCTCCCTGCGTGTTGGCAAAAGCCACTATTGTCTTCATATATTTTTCGCTTTTGTCCGGTACAGATACCTTGTATTCGATATTCTTTGATTCGCCGGAAAATATTGTCTCTTCTGCCACTGCAAGACCTCCCACTCATTTCACTACTAAAACAAACACATCAAACTATCAACATACAAAATATTATACCATCCATTCATCAAAAAATCCATGACAACTACTACCTTTAACTGTAAGACTTTTAAAAACAAAAGGCGGTTCGTGCTTTTCATAAAACACAACCGCCTACATCATACACATACCTATGAAAACTATACAAAATTCTATATTTTTATGTTTCCTTCATAACTGATTATCTGTTTCTTTTCCGGTTGACAATCCATACCACCCAGTCCCCCAACAGCAAAACCGCAAACACCGGCATACCCATAAACATTATGAGTGCGCCCAAAAGTCCTGCAAACCATCCTGTGTCCGTCCTTATATCGTATACCGCATATCCCCCAGCCAGCACAGCCAACACTATATCCGCGATGGCAAACACCTTATACAGTGATATCTGTGAATTTATTTTCCGCGCGATACAGCATACCACAAGACATATTGATATAATAGAAAATACAATAGCTGCAATCGCAAGCACCATCTCAAGCCCCGGTGGATTAAATACCAGTCCGGCGAACCACACTATCGCCGCCAGCACAATAGACAGGGCTGTTGCCTTTAGAAGCCAGGATATTTTCTTTTTATCTGCCATGTAAGCCTCCTCGAAATTGAAATTATATTTTAATCAACGGTGTTGCATAAATAATCATTCATTTATAGGCCAAGGCTCATCGCTCCCGCAACACACCCACTGCTCCATGCCCACTGTAAATTATATCCGCCGCAGCAGCCGTCCACATCAAGCACCTCACCGCAGAAGTACAAGCCATGACACAGCTTGGATTCCATAGTTGCCGTATCGACTTCATCAAGCCGCACACCGCCACGACATACCTGTGCGGAGATGATGCCTTTTGAATTGATAACGGTCACCTTAAAGTGCTTGATAATCCCGGCAAGCGATTCCGTCTGCCCGCCCGAAAGCTTTATAAACAGATTCATAAGCTTCTTATTTACAAGCCCCGTGAGTATATCCGCAAGGCTTGGCATATTGCCTTTCTTTATCATTTCACAGCTTTTTCCCGCATTACACATATCAGCTTTAATCTTATCTATGTATTCAATAAGCTCTTTTTCGCCATATTCCGGCATGAAATCAAGCTCCGCCTGAACCCTGCCCTTTCCGGCATCAAGTGCCGCCACAGCATAGCGGCTCACCTGAAACACCGGTATTCCGGATATGCCGTTGTCGGTGAGCTGAAGCTCTCCGATATCTGAAGCCACACACCTGCCATCTATCAGAAGCCGTATTTCTCCCTTGGCGCGGACTCCTGAGATTTCCTTAAAAAAGCTCTCCTCACACCCTAGCGCCACAAGCGCCGGCAGAGGCTTTATGATGTGGTGTCCGAAGCTGCGTGCTATATCGTATCCAAGCACTGAGTTGGATTTATCGTTGCCCTGCGTGTTCCCAATCTGTTTTCCTGCCGTGCCGGTGCCTTGATCGCATACACCTCCGGCAGCAGAGCCGGTGGCCACAATAAGCCTTCCCGCCGTGCAGGATAACCTGACAGGCTGCGCCACATCGCACTCCTTGCCACAGGCAACATTCTTCGCCTTATCGTTCCTGTCACCTGCGGCTTTTTTGCCGTCCTTCTTACCGCTGTTCTTTTTCGCCTCAGCCCTGCGGTTCTCCGCCTCAATATCCCTTATATTTCCGGAAACAATAAAGTCATCACCCTTCTTCTTGACAGAGGTTATCTCACAGCCGCATACAAGCTCCACACCGTACTTTAAAAGGCACTGCCTTAGGCAGTCAAGCACTGAGGCAGCCTGCTCACTGTATGGGTACACATAGCCATCCCTGTCGCGCACAAGCATGCCCTCATCCCGGAAAAAAAACGTGACAGCCTCAGAATCAAAGCGGCTTATCACTCCCAGTATATCCGCAACACTGCCGCTGTCCGTGTGATAACAGCTATCATCAAGCTTATAATTGGTAAGGTTACACTTGCCGTTTCCGGTTGCAAGTATCTTTTTTCCAGGTCTTGCCAGAACCTCAAGAAGTGCAACCCTTATACATCCGCCTTTTCCTTCTCCACTGCCTTTTTTTGCCGCCTGTATTGCCGCCATCATACCGGAAGCTCCGGCTCCAATCACAACAACATCATATTTCATGAAGTGTGGTCCTCCAAAAATTCGTATAATTCTTCCAAATCCTTAATCTGCATCCCTACATATATCTCGCGCTGCAGCTCAATAGGTAAATCCGTTACCTTTATATCAGTGTAATCATATATCGTGACAAAATCCTCATAATACACTACAACCCGTCCATCAAGCGCATACAGGATAAAATTCTGCGTTGCACTGTAGGTAGGCGCATCATAGCTCTTCCTTACCACAATTCTGTCTGGCGAGAACTCGACAAGGTTTATAGAACTCAGACCCCTGTCCACATCGTCCTTATCAGGTTTTTCCATGTACCTTCTCAGGTAGTCTGTATATGCCTCCCTGTCAAGCCCAAGAATATCTATCGAGGGAATGACTGTTGTCTGTACCGATATATGATTATTTATATTGTACTCCTCTATTATCAGTTCGGTATCGCGTCTGATGACGCTCTCATCCGCCGCAGCCGCAGCTCGCATCTCATAATAATCGTTCGCCGGCTGTTCCACCCTGTTTTTCTTTGTAACCGCATAATAGCCTATGCAATAACAGGTCACAAATAATGTTGTAAGAGTAACAAAGCAGATAATATACAATTTCCGCATTCTGCACATCCTTTCTGCAAATTGCATTTATTGAATATTGTCTGCTTTTTTTAATTATTTTATTCTATCACCTGTAAAAAAATATGGTATCGAGTCAAAGAATGGCATTGAAAGCTCTCCTTCATTCTTATCCTCCAGGTAAAGCATTCCATCCCTATCCATAAACTCACCGACGAACTGACGGCATATTCCGCAAGGGTAAGCATACTCTCCTGTAGAGCACACAACCGCTATCGCCTTGAAATGTCTGGCACCTTCGGAAACTGCCTTGACCGCCGCCGTTCTCTCCGCACATATTGCAGCACCATAAGATGAATTTTCTATATTGCAGCCGCCGAAAACTCTCCCATCATCCGTCAGAATGGCCGCTCCCACATTAAACCTTGAATACGGAGCGTACGCATTGTTCATGTATTCTTTAGCCTTATTTATAAGTAATTCTCTTTCCGTCATATCAGCCTCCAAAAAAATTTACTTTAATTAAATCAAAAATCTGTACAGTGACATGCAATATGCACCATATCATTCAACATTCTAACCGCGTGTAATTCCTATAGCTGCAAGAATTTCCTCCTGCCCCTTCTCCATAACCGCTGCCTCCTCAGGTGTCATGTGGTCATAGCCGAACAGATGAAGCATGCTGTGTGCAGTTAGGAAAGCAAGCTCACGCTTAGGCGAATGTCCATACTTATCCGCCTGCTCATATACCTTTTCAACCGAAATAACAATATCCCCTAACATAAGCTCTCCGCTCTCAGGATTGAAGCAGTCATCTCTATCCTCTAAGAAATCAAATTGTCCTGCCTCCTCATATTCAACGAGAGGGAATGAGAGCACATCCGTAGGGTTATCAATATTTCTGAATTCCTTATTGATAGCATGGATTGAATCGTTATCCGTGAGCGTGACGCTGACCTCTGCCTCATAAGGACAATTTTTATAATCCATCGCCTGATTTATTACAGCTTCAATAACCCTCTTATAATCGAAATCAAAATCAACCTTTGTCTCCTCTTCTATGGCAATTGTCATACTTAAAACCTCTTTTCATATATCTTTATTGTAGTATTCAACAGCCTTTACACAGCTATTTTTTCTGCTTGTCCGCCCTTGTCCGCTTTATTTTCGCCGACGCTCCTGATTTATCAGCACTCACTGTCTTATTTCCGCCGTCTGTGAGCTTTCGATTCTCATATTCATCATAGGCCTTTACAATCTTCTGCACAAGAGGGTGGCGCACAACATCAGAGCTTGTCAGCCGGCATATTCCAATTTCTTCCACATTTCTAAGAACCTTAAGTGCCGTATCCAGGCCACTTGCCTGATCATGCGGGAGATCCTTCTGTGTAAGATCGCCTGTTATCACAACCTTCGAACCGAAACCTATTCTTGTTAAAAACATCTTCATCTGTGCCGGTGTTGTATTCTGTGCTTCATCAAGGATAATGAAAGAATTGTCAAGCGTTCTTCCTCTCATATATGCAAGCGGAGCAACCTCAATCAAGCCCTTTTCCATATTGTGCTGGAAGCTCTCAGCGCCCATAATCTGATACAGCGCATCATAAAGCGGTCTGAGGTATGGGTCTACCTTACTCTGCATATCTCCCGGAAGGAAGCCTAACTTCTCCCCCGCCTCTATGGCAGGTCTTGTCAAAATAATCCTGTTCACCTCATTATTCTTAAAGGCATTTATCGCCATCGCCATTGCAAGATACGTCTTACCTGTTCCCGCAGGACCCACTCCAAAGACAATCATTCTCTTTTTGATGGCATCAATGTACTCCTTCTGACCTATGGTCTTAGGCTTAATCGGCTTCCCAAGCACCGTCCTTGCTATGACATCCGCATCAAGCTCCGACAACGCCTCCGCCTTATCCTCAAATGAAAGGCTCAGGGCATAGTCAACATTCTGCTCTGTGATGGTATTTCCTCTTTTTGACAGCTCAAGAAGCTGTGCAAATACAGAAGCCGCGCGCTTTACCGCACCCTCAGCCCCCACAAGCTTAATCTCACTGTCACGCGCTATGATTGTGACCTTGAGGGTTCTCTCTATCTTCTTGACATAGGCATCACAGCTTCCGAAAATGTTACTGCTGTGCTCTGCCGGTATATCCAAAACATTCTCAATTATACTCAATCCCAACATCCTCCCTGCCGCATTCGGACTCTATGACAAAAACAGTGCCCGACATCTGCGCTTGATCATCGTTAATTGTTATTGTAACATTATTTTCTATAATTTGAATACCCTTTTCTTGTAATTTTTCTAAATAATGTGAAAATTTTTCGTTTAATACTGCTTCTAACTCCTCATCCGAGTAGACCGCCTCCGACATGGTGTACTCGCGATGATATGTCGTGTCCGCACCGAACGGAAGATAGAAATTCTGATAAACACATAAATTGCTGCTGCTTGTTACAATATCACTATGGACATATTCTTCCCTGTACACATCCAAATCCAGCGTTCTGTTGAAGGCGCGCAGCCTTACACTTTTATAACTATTCCCGGTATATTCTTTCTTTATGTATTCGCGCGAAAGCCTGTCATCGTATGCAAGCTCCACGAGAAGCTTAACCTCACCATCCGCATACACAGCTTCCTTTTTTACCGGCTCAGATGACTCATTATATGTCGTTACTATTCCGCTTATAAGCACATCACCCTTCTTTACGGTGTCTGAGGCTTTCACAACCGGAGTGCCGTTTCTTGCCACTATGCTGTACACAATTCCATCATACTTAGATACTATATCCGATGGCATACCGGTGGGAACCTCTATAACCTCATCCGTATTTTCCCTTATATCTATGTCGAGTGACGTTCCATGTATCGCCGCAGATACCCATATTATGTCATCATAATCCCTTCTTATCTGTGCCTCAAGCTCCTCACAGTCGATATCACTTATCCGCGTTCCATAGGTAATTCCGTTCTCCCTTAGATAGGCATACAGCGTGTCGTCTGAGTTCATATAATTCCCTTCAAGCCTTATATTCCATATAAAGCGCCCAAGTATAAAAAGCATCATCGCAAACAGAATTACCCCCGCAATAAAGAACTGATGGCTGAGCATTCTTCTAAAAACAAATGGAAAACCCACTTTTTTTACCAGACGTATATGTGGCTTTGTCTTTCTTACAACAGGCTTTAATCTGTAATAATCCTTAACTGATGTGGCAAATATGCATTTATCCTTATCAGGGTACAACCTATGTATCAGTATCCCCCTATTGGTGCACAGATTAAAAAAACGCTCTGCGCAGAGCGAATCCACCTCCAGCACAGTATATCCGTTAAACCACAATGCTCCCATAGTCTCCCCGCTTTTCTGATTTATATTAACTGTATAGCTTTAAGCTGTCCGCGAACCATTATCTCCCCATCGCCATAATATTCCACATGCAATTTTTCACCTGTCACGACAAGGAATCCTTTCCTCACCCTGAGCTTTATAAGCTCAGTACTTAACTCTTTCACAGCCTCAACACCTTCGACAAACAACTGGCTGTTTCCAACCATGGTAAGACTATACTCTTTACAAACCGCATCACCGGGAATAAACATTGCTTCTAAGAGCTTTTCTTTACTTCGCATACTCACCTCATGCGGCATAATCCTCACAAATATAATATGATGTGTAAGGCAAAAGTATGAGACAAAAAAATATGACAGACGCATAACACGTCTGTCATAAAATACACTTGTACTTCATCAACAATACTATTGACTCAATATACAATTATTAGTTGAACTTACGCTTTCTAGCAGCCTCTGACTTCTTCTTACGCTTAACGCTAGGCTTCTCGTAATGCTCTCTCTTGCGAATCTCCTGCTGGATACCTGCCTTAGCACAGTTTCTCTTGAATCTGCGTAATGCACTATCTAAAGACTCATTCTCTTTAACGATTACATTTGACATAGCTCACACCTGACCTCCCTCCAGTTGTAAATTGTGCTTCAACTGTTTGGGTTTTTACGCACATTAGATATTATATCATAAATTTGCTGTACGTCAACCACTTTTTTTATTTTTGTCAATATTTTTTAGAGCTGCTCCTCCAAGGTCTTCTTAGCCTGCTCTAAAGCGGCATCAATTCCTGCAGGATTCTTACCGCCTGCCTGTGCCATATTAGGACGTCCGCCACCGCCGCCGCCTACCATTGCAGCACATGCCTTTATGATATTGCCTGCGTGAACGCCCTTCTTTACAGCGTCATCTGTAGCTGTGACAATGAGGTTGACCTTGTCTGCGCCCTGTGACGAAGCAAGGACGACAACACCTGTTCCAAGCTTCTCCTTGAGGGAATCGCCAAGGTTACGAAGCTCATTCATATCTACGTCTGCAACCTTAACACCGAGGAACTTCATTCCCTTAACTTCGGCAACATTGTCCATTACATTTCCAAGTGCATCGTTGGCAGCCTTAGCCTTCAAAGACTCATTCTCAGAAGTAAGTGCCTTAACCTCTGCCTGAAGATGTGCAATCTTGTCATTGACAGCGGCAGGTGTACACTTAAGAAGCTTAGCTGCCTCCTCAAGCTGCTTCTCAATATCCTTATAGTATGCGAAAAGTCCATCCCCTGTGAGAGCCTCTATTCTTCTCACACCTGCAGCTATACCGGACTCAGATAAAATCTTAAATGCTGTGATAACGCCTGTGTTGGCAACATGTGTACCACCGCAGAATTCCTTTGAGAAATCTCCCATGGAAACCACGCGGACTGTATCGCCATACTTTTCACCGAAAAGAGCCTTAGCTCCGGTCTTTTTAGCGTCCTCAATGTTCATAACCTGTGTTACAACGTCAAGGTTCTCAGCTATCTTCTCATTTACAATAGCCTCAACCCTGTCAAGCTCCTCCTTAGTCATCGCTGAGAAATGTGTAAAGTCGAAACGAAGTCTGTCAGGAGTAACAAGGGAGCCTGCCTGCTCTACATGTGTTCCAAGCACAACACGGAGTGCCTCCTGTAAAAGATGTGTTGCACTGTGGTTCTTAGCTGTAGCTGCTCTCTTAGCCTCATCAACCTTGAGTGTAACCTTGCCGCCAACATGGAAGGTTCCGCACTCAACAACACCAACATGTCCGATTCTTCCACCCTTGAGCTTAATGGTATCAACTACGTTAAAGCTTGCTCCGTCAGCGGTGGTTATTGTTCCGACATCCGCTGTCTGTCCACCCATTGCAGCATAGAAAGGTGTCTCATCTACGATGATTGTTCCCTCTGTACCCTCAACAAGCTCATCGACAAGCATTGTATCTGTTGTAAGCACTGATATGACAGAATCATGCACAAGTCTGTCATAACCTACGAACTTGGATGTGATTGCTGTATTGATAAGGTCATATACAGTTGCGTCAGCTCCCATATAGTTAGTCTCGGTTCTCGCATTTCTTGCTGTCTGCTTCTGAACCTCCATAGCCTTCTTAAAGCCCTCCTCATCGACTGAGAAGCCCTTCTCCTCAAGAATCTCTGTGGTCAGGTCTACAGGGAATCCATAAGTATCGTAAAGCTTGAATACATTCTCACCGGATAAGGTCTTAGAGCCGGACTTAACAAGCTCATCCTCCATATCTGCAAGGATTGCAAGTCCTTGGTCAATAGTCTTATTGAACTTCTCCTCCTCTGTTGTGATAACCTTGAGGATGTACTCCTCCTTCTCGGCAAGCTCAGGATAGCCGTCCTTGGACTCATCGATAACAGTCTTTGCAAGCTTCGCAAGGAAAAGTCCCTCTATTCCTAAAAGTCTGCCGTGTCTTGCAGCTCTTCTTAAAAGTCTTCTGAGCACATAGCCTCTGCCCTCATTAGAAGGGATAATACCGTCGGAGGTCATGAATGTGACCGAACGGATATGGTCGGTGATAAGTCTGATGGATACATCCTTGTCGGCATCGGTCTCATACTCTACACCTGCTATCTCACATATCTTGTCGCGAATAGCTTTCATTGTATCGATATCGAATACTGTATCAACATTCTGGACAACAACCGCAAGTCTCTCAAGCCCCATACCAGTATCTATGTTCTTCTGCTTAAGCTCTGTATAGTTGTGATGTCCGTCGCTCTCGAACTGTGTGAATACATTGTTCCATACCTCCATGAAACGGTCGCAGTCACAGCCTACCTTACAGTCCGGCTTGCCACAGCCATACTTGAGTCCTCTGTCATAGTAAATCTCTGAACAAGGACCGCAAGGACCTGCACCATGCTCCCAGAAGTTATCGCAGTCACCGTTCTCATCGCGGTAGAAACGAGTAATCTTCTCAGCAGGCACGCCAACCTCCTTATTCCAGATATTGAATGCCTCATCGTCATCTGCATATATTGATGGATAAAGTCTGTCCGGGTCAAGTCCTATAACCTGTGTAAGGAACTCCCATGACCAGTTGATAGCCTCTCTCTTAAAGTAATCTCCGAATGAGAAGTTACCAAGCATCTCAAAGAACGTAAGATGTCTTGCTGTCTTACCTACATTCTCGATATCACCTGTTCTGATACACTTCTGGCAGGTAGTAACTCTTCTTCTCGGCGGAATCTCCTGTCCTGTAAAATATGGTTTAAGTGGTGCCATACCTGCATTGATAAGTAGAAGACTCTTATCATTGTGTGGTACCAGTGAAAAACTGTTCATACATAAATGTCCCTTGCTCTCAAAGAAGTTAAGGTACATTCTTCTTAATTCATTAACGCCATAAGGCTTCATGGCTAAATCCTCCTAAAAATAAGTAAAATAATATTATTGCAAACCAAAAAGGCCTGTTTCCAAGCCTTCCCGGAAAACATATCTTGTTATCATCCGCAACCGGAATAACCGTCACCAAAATCTTCGTATTAACTTAATCACTCAGTCTTATTATCTGTTACATCAGCGGACTCTGCCGCGACTGCAGCCTCCGACGCGACCTTGGCATCATGCTTAACACGAAGCTTACCGCCTAAAATAACGGCGCATACTATAACTGCCATCATAAAAAGAGCAGTAAGGATTTCTGTGAATACGTCATTTCCTAAGGTAAAAATATCTGCTGTCTCAGATGCAGCAACAACCATATTCCATGCCATAGCCAAATCCTCCTTGAACTTATTATTACCAGACAGCACTAAAAATTACTGCCTGCAATTAAACTTAGTGTAGCACATTTCAAAATATCGGTCAAGGTGAAGTTCTATTACAATGACCAAGTTCCCGTCTCCTCGAAATGCTTTGCCGATTCCGTCGCCTGGCTGATTATGGACTTCTCATAGCCAAGCAGTCCAAGAAGCTTTATCGCATTCCTGCTCGTGGCACGCCCGGTCATAAGCTTGTAGCTGAACGCAACATCGTTGTCCGTGATTTCCTCGGTGAAATGATAGTTGGAATAATATCTCTCAAGTATGCCTGTGAGCTCGATGTCATGTGTTGCAGCAAAGCATATCGTGTCGGCGCATGAAAGGCCTTTAAGTATCTGTGAGGAAGCGGCAATCCGCTCTACAGTGTTGGTTCCCCTTAACACCTCATCGATAAAGCACAGGACAGGATAATCACTCTTGACTGATGCCGCATCCATGATTCTCTTAAGCGACTTAATCTCGACCATATAGTAGCTCTCGCTTCCAAGAAGATTATCCTTGAGAGCCATCGATGAGTATATTCTGAATTTTTCTGCCCTGTATGATTTTGCCGTCGCATATCCAAGCGTCTGTGACAGCAGGGCGCATATTCCGACCGAACGCAGGAAGGTTGATTTTCCCGAGGCGTTTGAGCCTGTTATGAGCACACTCTTATCCGTTCTTATAGAGTTGGCAACAGGCTCATCGATTAGCGGATGATATAGCTCCTGAACGTCAAGAACCCTTGCGCTGCCGTCCGTGAACTCAGGCTCACAGGTATACTGAAGGCTCTTCTTATATGACGCCGCAGCGATAAGCGCGTCAAAATACCCCAGCCTGTTATATAACATCCATACAGCATCCTTTTTCCTGTTAAGTCCATTCACAACGAAACAGAACTTGATAATGTCAAGGTGTGTTATCATTCTGATATAATCCAGAATAAATTCAAGCACACCGCCCCTGCCTGTAGCCATAATCCATGAGAAGCGCCTTGCCCCATCGAACTCATGCACAAGCCCCGAAAGCTCCTCAGAGTATTCCTTAATCCCGGCAATATTGCTTTTGAGTATGCTCTGTGCACAGGCACACATCGAGAACACCTGCTTGATACATACGAAATACACCTCAATCTCTGCCTTGAATCTGAAATAGGACACCACATTAATTACCATCATGCCTATGACCGCCCACATTCCGATGGCGATGTTGACCGTGAGGCAGTATACAAGCGCCGCCGCAAACAAAATAAGCATGATAAAATGCGGCACAGCCGATACCGTCTTACATTCCCCTATGCTCTCTATATAGTCGGCAACGGACATCTTCCTGCTGTAGCCGAAGCCGGAATATATCATTGAAAGCTTCGTGCGCTCGTTCTCATGCTCCGTAAAATAGTCGATGAGCTTCTTTCTCCTTCCAAGCTCCTCATCCTCCACAATAGGGGTTCTCAGCATACTGTACAGTGCCTCCTGTCCAAGTGAGGACGCGGTGCAGTCCATCTGCTTATATACAGCATCCATATTGAGGTCATTCCATGTGATATCATCAATGACATTTAAATCATCGTCATTCTGCAGAAAGAAGCCGTGTGATATATTCTCAAATTCCTCATAAATATATTTTTTATCCGCCTTTTTTCCAAAAGCACTCCTCAGCTTCCTGAGATTATTCTGCTTATTCTTGTACTCTTGATACAAAAAATATAAAATAAGCGCGCACACAGGCACTCCGAAATATAAAACCCAGTCCATCGTCGTCATTATGTTTTCCTCGTTTCATGCAAAATTCCTATAAATTAAAATACCATGATGTTGGGGTCAAAACATGTGCTATAAACTTAGCATGTATAACGTATTATATTTATGCATATCACGACTTTT
>ENA-UESE01000556-UESE01000556.1-human-gut-metagenome-genome-assembly--contig:-NODE-556-length-41860-cov-37.247373_pt1 | contig 41860 bp, 39 predicted proteins | sample MGYA00242995_ERZ507996 | MGnify/ENA primary metagenome ERZ507996 (study PRJEB26167, sample SAMN06115489) | human gut metagenome | host: Homo sapiens | place: China:Sichuan | collected 2015-04-15...
TCACAGACTTCCCGGCGGATCTTTCGGAGCCAGTAATAGTAAGATTTTTCAGAAATATCGTTTTCAGCAAGCCACTGTTTTGCCGTAGTGCCTGCCGGTCTGTCCTGGCACTGTCGAATGATGTTTATCCAGTTCGACCTACGGACAGTGTGAGTTAATTGATCCATGTGCTTTAGCCTCCTCCAAAAAACTAGTAGTTTTTTCGTGTCATTTAGAGTGTGGCATAAAAAAACTAATTAGCCAAGGCGCAGGTTTTGACGTTTACCTTATAACCATCGCAGTCCTTCTTCTCCAGTTTTCCGTCCGCTGTACCGTATGCGATAATGCCATAGCCACTCTTGTATAAAAATACAGTGTCTCCCCGCTGGAGCTTTCCGATCTTCTCTCTCCAACCCGGATAATAAGCCGCCGCTTTCTGCTCGTTTATCATATCATCCGTGTGATTCTTATTATTGGAATAGTTGGTATTTAAAACATAATTATTCCCTTCATACTCCAGATAACCCTCGATGGGAGAATACATATTGAACTCAATATAATGTTCCCCATTGATCTCAAACACCCAGTAAATAATAGCATCGATACTCAAGCCGTTGTTCTTCCAATATCTGATCGCATCTACTGTATTCTGATCAAGTCCGTTGGTAACAATAAGGAAATGCTGGTGCATGTTAAAATCACTCTTGCGCAATGCTTTATCATCCGGAAGATCGAAATACTGCTTATGTATCTCCAACAACTCTGCATTGGATTTGCTGTATTTCTGAAACAGTTCATTCAACTCATCATAATTGCTGCTGCCATATAACTGTCCATACCGAAGCACCTGCAGGAGATTTTCCCTATCCGAGCTCCATCTCTTCAGTTCCAGAATATATAAATCCCCATTCCTGTCAATCGCGAGAATGTCCGGTTCCTCCTGCCTCGGACGCTCATTGAAAATTGTGAGCAGATCGTTGGAATAAATAAAATCCTGAATATGCGAAGACATCAGACGCTGCAAATCCAGTTCCTTCCAGCCGATGTCCGCTAAGGTGACACGTTTTACTTTCGTATAATCCTGCTTGTTTGGGTTCAATTTATATAGCATAGTTACTACCTCTTCGTCAGCTATACGCCTACTCCATGCACTTTCTGATCTTATCAATCAATGTCACATCCGCCGGAAGCCACTGCACGGAATCCAGTTCCTCCTTCGTCAGCCACTTGGCGGCCTCTGCCTCAAGAAGCTTCAACTCTCCCGATACGACCTCACACCAGAAACAATCCATGGATAAATGAAATGCCGGGTAATCGTACTCTATGGTATCTATCAAGTCTCCGATCCTGACTGTGGCATCCAGTTCCTCACGGATCTCCCTGACAACCGCCTGCTGCGGGGTCTCGCCTGCTTCGATCTTCCCGCCGGGAAATTCCCAGCCGCCTTTGAATTCTCCGTAGCCCCTCGCGGTGGAAAATATCTTGGTTTTGTGCTCTATGGAATCGCAGATCACGGCTGCGACTACGCGAATGGTTTTCATACTGCTTTGTTCCCTATCAACAATTTTTTATTATAGCATCACTATTCTCGTATGATTGTTTCCTTACATAGATTTCTCACGAATAATATATGACACAGGCTTCATTTCATATTTTTCTTCAGTTATTCCACCATCATATATTCTTAAATCAGCGGTCCTTGTCTTTTCATTAAAATTATATAGCCGATAAATTTTGTAAGTATATCGAGGATTTAATGATTCCTCTACTTCACGCCGTGACATATAAAAATTATCCACATTTGCTGTTTTTGTTGTCTTTACTTCTATATGTATTTCGTTTTCTTCTTCATCATAGGAAATGATATCATATCCTAAACTATCTCCTATTGTTTCAGCAACATATTTGGCGTGCAATCGAGACCCCTGTGCTTTTAGTCTTGCATTTTCATATTCAAGAACAAGTAATTCTCCTGCCGTGCCTACTGTTTTGTTTCTTCTGTTCAGCTCAATATAATCTATTTTTCCTACAATTTTTTTCTCTACCAGCATTCTTCTTGCATAACTCGTTACACGCCTTTTCATCGTACTTTTATGCATAACAGAAACTGTAAACTCCGCATTTTCGACACTTGCAGACAGTGAAGTCTGCTCCTCTTCCGCCCGTGTTGACTCCTCTTTAATTACTTCGCATTCCGAATCCTCAACCAGTCTCCAAAAATCATCCGCTTCTATCTTATTCATTCCATAATTTACCCAGAAGCCCTTCCATCCCGGACCTGGTTTTTCTCTTGTTTTCCAGGAAAACTCTTCGATCCAAGGATCTCCCTGGTCTATAGAATGCACAAGCCTAAATGCATGAGAAACATTTGCTATTACATTACCCTGATCATCAATTTCTGTAATTGAATCAATTATTCCCCCTCCATATATATGAAATAATTTGTCTTCAGCTAACTTTGCCGGCCGTCTATATAGAAAAAAGGAGTCCGGTACCAACTGGTTATATTTATGAATATTGTATGCATATCCCGTAAAATCACTATCCGCATGCTGATGGCCTTCTTCTTGTTCACTCATAGCTTCTTGGTGTGAATCCAAAATAAAGAAACAATCTGCATGAAATAATTTTAAGTATTCTTTAACTGTCATATCAGCAACTCCTCCTTCGCATTTTTTATTCTAATATATTCCTTTTATGTTTTCATAAGTATCCGACTTTTTAAACTATTGTATCCTTTTATCATCCTCCAAATTTAATTTATTGCTTCATAACATGACTTAACATTCCTCTATCGATATCATATCATCAATCTTCATAATCTTCATATTTTTACGTTCTCTATTATTTGCCAAGCATTCAAGTATTGTACCATCTTTCTCTATTTCAATACATTGTGTACATCCTTGAATTTCTATGTTTGTTCCAGTCAAATTGGTAATTATATTTTCCAAAGTATTGGCATCTATATACCAATCCATATTTTCTATATGAAGCCTGTTCATCTCTCTATCAGGAGTTAATACCATATCAACGGGCACAAAAGTAGAGGGATTTTGCATTACTCTTACTTGCATTTCTTGTACTCTGGACATATTCATGCAATCAAATGGATGTCTTCCTTGATGCTCTAAATACATTTTGTACAAATAAAGCATATAGGGATGCTTTAATCTACAGATTCTTCGCACCTTATACTCGACTTTTTCACCTTCCATAGGTTGCTTATAATCAAGCAACGATAACACTCTATGGGATTGACTATTGCTCAGTAACATTTTCAATGCACCATTATTGCTTGTATTTATCTCTAATAACGCTTTATAGTACCCTTGAAGTTCTTCATATAAATCTGCATAATATTCAGGTTCAACTCCACTTGCAATATATTGCTTTTCGCAAGTATTTAAAATACATGTCCCTTCATCATTAAACTGGCATAGTTGCAAAATTTGATTTTCTATAAATTCTCTAGAACTATATCTAACCTTTAATGTTTTGACTTCACCATTTTTTTCTTTTCTAAAATTAGATATAAATAAATACTGACTATTTAATTTCACTGAGCCATCAATGCTGTTTTGGTTTATTGTTGATGCAGCCACCAATTCTGATATGCCATTTTTTCTCTTTCGCGTAGTACTATTCATCATATCGCAATCTTGCCCAAGTAGTATATATATCTTTTTATTTATACTGAATATATCTCCAGATGCAACAGGTTCCCTATATTTATTAACGCTAAAATCAAAAGCCTCAAAAGTATTTAAGCGTAACATTTCCTTTGAGAACTCCAGTTTTTCATCTTCTAATGCGCCTATTAATCGAGTCATACCAGCTACTGCTGTAAGTTCCTGAATATCATCTAACTTATATTCAAATAAAAGTTTTATCCAGTTTGTAATAACCTGATAATTAGTCACACCTTCAAAATCTGCCATACTAGATAAATAATATGCAATATTTTTACTACGTACCGCCTCATCAAAAGCCTCTCCTAATACCTGTTGATATACTTTTTTTAGTTCTGATAGCATATAACTATATGAACTCTTTATTAATGCTGCTTGAAACTCCTTTTGAGACGCGTCTTTCTTTATGTGCTCAAGATATATTTTGTCACTAATGCAATCATTATTGTCAAAAGAACTGTATATTAATCCTGTAATGCTTAATCTCCCCTCCTGTGTTGATTGAATTTTTTCAATACATTGGGCTATTTCCATTCCACATTTTTTATTACGTAACTGATCATCCAGTATACAGACAATCACGCCTTTCATGCCAACAGATGTCTTCAAATATTTTTCAAAATCTTCCTGCGTGGATGCCGAAAAATCTCTGAAAACTCTAAAGCATCTCCAATGCGCATCTCTGCAAAGAAATTCGTTAAATAAATTTTCGTATAAATTAGGAATTACCAGCCCCACTCCATACGACCAAAGAATATTCAGAAGATCCATTCTATTGTTCCATCGATCTATCTCGATTTCACAGTACTTTTTTCTAACATTCAACACAGCTTCCTTATATTCCGTTTTTTCCTGTATAACATCAAATGTAGTTTCGATATCATTATATGGAATTTCATTTTCCCAGTCCGACACGCCATCAAACACCTTATCAAACTCTTTTACAAACATTTCAAGTTGATCCTTACATATAGGATCAATCGCATCCATTTCTTGCAACATTTTTTCTCGATTACTCGTAGACATTCTTGCCAACCCATAGCAAATTTCATTTTTTCCAAAAGTTGTCGAAAAATCATCCTCAAAAATAATGATGTCTTTAACATTCAAAATATTAAACATTTTGTCATAAGTAATTCGTTTGTCCACTTTACCTCTCCTCAGTATTTAAACTCAATAAAAATTTATATCTATTACCATACCTATTTCGTTCATCCAATAACTGTATATCTGCCGAAAATGATCTAAGCAATTGTTGTACAATATAAAGTCCCATGCCCCTACCTTCTCGATTAGGTTTGCCTGATTCTAATGGCTGAAATAAAATGTCTTCCATATTTTTCATAATACCAGTTCCTGTATCATAAACGATAATTTCTTCATCATTGATACATTTCACCACAATTTTATCAACCTCTTCCGTAGCAAAATTTCTATCAGTTAGCGCATATTTTCTACGTCTATCTATCCAATAGGTGGCATTAGTAAATAAATTGTAAAATACATGTATTAACACTCCCTTTGGCACAAACCATTCAACATTACCTGTTAAACATTCTATTCCTATTTTTTCACTTTGAAGTTGTAACAGATTAGCTTCAATATTTCTTACTACTTCTGAAATATTTTGATATTCAAATTCATCATATGTTCCTTTTTTTATAAATGTTTTCTCCAGAAAATTATACAAATTACCCACATCCGTCATTTTATTAGATATGGCATCATAGCTTCTCCGTATTGGATTGATATGTTTATTAAATATTCCCACTTCTTTTTTTCCCACAAAATATTCTTTCATAAACTCAAAGTGCTCTGTTATATCTAAAACACCACTGGTTTTACATACTGAATCTAATTCATGTGTAATAGTTTCTGTTATCAATCCATTTGCCATCAATTTAAAATTATTATATGCTTCTACTTCTACTGTTTTCAATTGTTCATTAGCTTCATTTAGTAAAACAGTGGCCTGATTTTGAACTTTCTTTTCTTCTTCAATATGCTCTAAAATTTCTTCCATAATGGAACGCATTTTTTCAGCAAACTCTTTATTTGTTTTATTATTTTTTTCCTCCTCACTTGCCATATTAATAAATTTTTGCAACTTATCTGACATTGTTTTACTTTTCTGCGAAGCATTGGCAATATCATTGAGATTTTTTTTCACCTGTTTTTTAAGGCTTTCACCAAATAATCCATTTTGCTCAAAAATAGATTTCAAAATATTATTGGCATTCCTATTCAAATCATAAAAAAGTTTGTTACATACTATATTTACAATCTTTTTGAATGACTCTGATGTATCATTTTGAATAATATCCAAGCGAGAACTTATCTCCCGAATATATTCTTGCTTCTCATCAGTCAATGATACAAATCCAATAGTATTTCCCAAATCAAACCTGTACCATTGTTGCCCCTTTGTTCTAAATTGTTGTAGTCTTATCCAGTCACTTTCCTTATTTCCTAAATATCCTATTCTATATCTACTTCTATACAATTTAATTCCATTATTTTCTTCTAAAAAATTCTTTAAATCTTTAAGCTGTATTTCTGTATGCGGACATCTAATTTCTTTTACTGCTTCGATGATAATGTGTTCTCCTATCGCAGCATTTTGTTTAAAAGAATATATTTGACCTTTTATTGGTAATATCGGGGTCAAATTGTCTAGTAATTTTCTTGCACATCGATCACTATACTCTTCCCTTATTTCTGCATTTTTTATTTCATTCTCATACATTTGTTCATACACATCTGCAATAATTTGTATCAATTGACTTTCAGACATTGTTTTCACAAGCACATTATCTATTTTATCCCTATTAGTCTCCAGTAAATCTGCATAAAATGTATGTGTTTTTTTCAGTCTTTTAAATGCTTCAGGTTTTACCATAGCTCTATGTACACGTTCTAAATACCAAGGTTCTATATTCAAAGAATACTGGAGTACAAATTCTTGTGCTTCATTCTTTAGTAATTTAAATTCATGCCTGCTTTCTGAAAATTGCAACATCTCACAGTTAAATTCAACATCTAATACCCTATCACCATAATACATGGATATTATATTTTTCTTTGATAATTCAAAAGGAGAAATCAAGAAATTGATGGCAGACTTTAAGTCTCTATTAACCGGATACTTCATTTCTTGTCCAAATTCGAATGTCAATTGTTCCGGTATTTCTATAAAATCCTGCATGTTTATATTAAAGATCCAAAGTCTTGTATAATTGTCTGTTACCTTCTTTATTTTAATTGACGGTACCCTTCTGCATTCTTCAAAATATCCTATTTTTTCCCAATCTATAAATGTCACTGTTGCAAAATTTTCTTCTGCTGAAGCCGTTTCAATTAACAGATATGTTCCCAATCTCTGAGTTGCTAATCTACCTATACCTTTTTCTCCAAGTGTGGCATTATTTTCTTTCAACTTGATATCTGTTCCTACTTCCAGAAATCCTCTATCAAGTTGCTCTTTGTTCATTCCTCTGCCATTATCTTCAATAACAAACACCGGCATCAATTTGATTTTTTCAGCCAAAAAAACAGATACGTCTTCTGGTAATTTCCAAATAAAGTTTTCGTCACCGCTCGCCTGCATAAAATCATCAAAAATATGAAGTCTTATTTGATCAGCTTTTGCGTCTAATGAATTTTTTATAAGTTCTGTTATGGCAACATCTGAGGTTGTAATTAAATCTTTTCCTAAATGCTTTATTACCCTAGGATTAATCACTATTTCTCTGTATTCTATTTGATTCATCGTCTCCTCCTAAATTCCAAAAAACAGCTTTATTTTTTCTGCAACCGTATACGCCATCAAATAAGGAACTCCATTTCCTATCATTTTAAATTTAGCACTTAAACACGCATCTGACGGCAATTCAAACCATACAGGTAACGACTGAATAGCCATTGCTTCTGCTACGCTCAATCTACGTGTCCGATATGGATGTAGATGCACCTCATTATTTCCATACGCAGCAGTTGGAGAATATTTCCATCTATGCAAACGTTTAAAAGATTTCCTGCTAGTATCTCCTTCCTGTATAGTTAACATTTTGGTTCTACCAGCTCTAACCTCAAACACATCTTTGCCATTAGGATGTTTACATACATTATTGTGCCTAAACCATTCCTCGACAGTTAGTGCTTTAGGAACGTTATATTTGAATTTTCTTTTACTATTTTCTAGATATTCTTCAGGCTGAGGCCACTTCATTTTTTTTACCGTTGCGGAAGAATATGGCAGATTTGTATTCCATGGAAAGGCAAATGTATTTTCTACACTTATTACTTTTCTAGCCAATTCAGTTCCCTTCAGAACTCCGATCATTATAATTCTATCACGATCTTGAGGCACTCCAAAATCTAAAGAATTCAATAATTTTTCAGACAATATATATCCATTGTTTTTAAGTTCTATTTTAAGTTCCTCGAAATACTCCCTATGTTTTTGCGTTTTTATCAGTCCTTTAACATTTTCAAACAGAAAAAATTCTGGTTTAAAATGACATACCATATCAATATAACTTTTTGCTAATTTACCATTTTCTCCTTCTCTTCCCTTATTTTTACCTCCTACTGAAAAATCTGGACACGGGGGCCCACCAATAAAGCCAATTAATTCACCATTTTGTTTCTCATTATTAACATATTGTTGAAAATCTTGTTCCCCTACACCATTCAAAAAAAAATTAATATCTTTTACATGATGTCCATACACCGGAGGAATATAATTTCGATTTCTCCTTGCATAGCAATATGAATCCATAAATTCCTTTTTAAACTCATTAACAAAAACAATCTCGTATCCAGCATCTTGAAATCCTAAATCTAGAATTCCAACACCTGCAAAAAATGAAAATATTTTCATGTCAATTCCAATTTCCTTCTATTGTAATATCTTCTTTCTCATCTAAAGTCATATCAAAAATCACTTCTTCTACAATCTGCACACACTCATCCGTATGCTTCTTTATATCATCACCCCAAAATCGTATGACAGTCCACCCTTCAAACAATAGTCTCTTATTAATTCCGTCATCTCTTTCCCTATTTCGAGATATCTTACTAATCCAAAATTCACTGTTATTACTTTTCTCCAGTCTTGGTTTTAAAACCTCCCAATCTTTACCATGAAAAAATTCGCCATCACAAAAAATAGCTATCCTATACTTAGTTAATACAATATCCGGCTTTCCTGGAAGTTGTTTGTAATTCTTTCGATATCGATAACCCTTGTTCCACAAAGCCTTCCTTAATATCACTTCTATTTTTGTATCATGGCTTCGTATATTTTTCATATTTTTATGCCGTTGTTCTTGTGACAAATTATCCAATATCCTCACCTGTCCAATCTATTTTTAGATTTACATTATTTCGAATATTTTCAAAGTTTTTCAATTTGAATTTTTACCTTACTAATCCAATATACTCTAATTCTATCACCCGGTTTTGCATCAATTTGGGTATACCATCTACCCAATGCCTTTAAATCTCCACTCCCCGCAAACTGTTTTGCATAAATATCTCCAGATGACCTTGCACCTTGTGCCCTTAAAATCCCATGAAAATATCCATCTACAGATTCACATTCAAATAAATTTTCCCCCCATATATCAACATGATTTGTTCCATTACCATTAAATAATCCCAACCGACGTGCCTCATTAAGTGGAATAGGAATATAGCCCTCTCCGCTTATCGGTTCTCTACTATTTGTAAATCTATAGGTTCCCCACGCAATATGTGATTGTGATAATACAATCTCAAAACTATCTCCAGTATTAGCCATAGCCATACCTCCGTTCTTAGCATTAGTATTTCTAATGGTGTATATCCGACAACATAATTTGTCTATCCAATCCAAATATCCTACGCAACTCAGCATGAGAATATGGGTGCTCCATATGATCTTCAATAAGTGTTATCAAATTAGATACAGTAATACCCGAACCATGAATACCTGATGCATTTACTTCATCCATAATCTGTCTATTAATATGTGGCACAAATCCACCACTAATATACGTAAAATATCCTATAGGATGTGTACAAGTACTATAACTACTTATGTTTTCCAAATAATTATGCACCATTCTGTTACGATGATCACCACTAATACTGTATTTACTATATGCTTTATTATCTATAATAGCTTGATAGCCATCTTCATCTGAAATCAGCAGAACATCCGGCGCTGATTTCGCCCCTGTCTGTCCCAAATGAATTGCTTTATACCCAAATATATATTGAAACAGACTAGTCGTTGCTTTCTCAAAATCTATCGCTTCGTCTCTGCCTTGAAATGCCATATCATGATAATGACTCAGATAACCTCCCACCGCTCCATTTGGATATGTCTCAATCAAGACACTTTCTGTAAATCCAGGGTCTGTGCCGGAGATATTACAAATATAATTTACCACTTCAGCATTAATCCTTCTTACAGGATTTAAAGAAGAATAGTTAAAAAATGCACGTAAAATTCTATTTCTATCTATTACTCTACATGAAACGGCTACTGTATTTAGGAGGTTTCTCGTATCTTTCTGATGCCATGGATCCACACCATATTTTCTTTGATATATATCATTTTCCACAGGATACTGGATAATTGGCGGTATATTAGCTACTAAATTTTCAACCTCTTTCCTCTTTTCGTCCGGTATTCCTATTATTCCCTTTTCACGATATACAAGTTGAGTATAATCAATCCAATTCATCATCGTGTTTGCAACATCCATCAAATTACTTTCTGAGGCGTTATGCTTTTTTAAGTAATCGCTTTCAAAAATACTACTTCCATATGAACGATACTGTAATATTTTTTCAACAACTTCGTCATAGCACTTATCAGACTCATTTTCAGCCTGAATTGCAACAATTAAAGCTATTTCCTTTTGTGACAATACTAATAATCTTTCATCCAAAAGCAACTTCAGCAAAAAGTAAAACGGTCTAATCTTAAAGCGGGGAGCAACTTTAACAGATGTTGAATATGCAGATGGGTATTGAAACCTTAACACCTGTTTTTTTAGAATGGGAACTGGCGATTTTCCTTGCATAATTGCCTCACCAGCAAGAGTTAAAAACACTGTATCATTCTTTTCAAACCACAACCCCAAACTATACAACATTGCTGCATGGGTTCTACCGCCAGAACCTGATGCATCTCTTCGTTCTCCTACGCGTTTTGTTCCCGTTTGCTCCAATTCTATTTCAAACTCAATATGAGAATCTCTGTTTCTTGTCCACTTTTTTCCAAGAGCTGTGCTACAAAACGCCGCCAATTCTTCCGGGATCGGATTAAGTTTTCTCTTTGGTCGAGTAACCCACCAATAATCCTGCATTCAATCACCCCCTAATCATCAATGCCCGTATATGCATTAATACTCTCATACGGAATTCCTGCAAATGTCTTAAGAATTGCTTCGAAAATAACCCTTGCACCCTTTTGAGGTACAGCCATTCCAATTTGTTTTCTTACCGATTCCTTGCTTCCTTCAAAGACATAATCATCTGGAAAAGTCTGCAATCTAGCTCTTTCTCTGTTTGTCAAAGCTCTTGGTTCAGCATAATGATATATATGTGTTCCACCACCACCTGAACCGGTTACTGTATATGCCGGCTTAGTTGGATCCAAGCGTTTATATATCTGACTAATCTTGGCACCTTTAATCTTCAATTGCAATTCTTCCGGGATATCAGCAGTAAATGCATTCTGTCCTGGTTTAATATATTTTAATCGTTCTACAACCTGATGAGTTTGCTTAGTTAACTCGTTATTTGCTACATTCTTAGGTATTTTGGGAATTTCCAGTGCTGTTTTACACGTTACATCTATATTTTTATATGGTTCTGGACTTGGTATTTTAAATTCATACGGCAAGTCTGCCCGAATTCCCACAATAATCATTCTATGCCTTGCTTGTGGCACCCCATATTGTTCGAATTTATACAAATTTGGATATATTCTATATCCCGCTTCAATCATATCCTCTTTTATTTTTTCAAAAGCCTTACCTTCATTTGCACTTTTTAATCCACCCACATTTTCTGCCAGGAACCATAATGGCTTATATATTTTTAGCACTTTTATACCATACGAATACAACGGTCCAAATGTACCATTAAATCCTTTTTGTTCTCCTACAACAGAAAAATCGTTGCAAGGAAATCCAAAGGCTAACGCATCTATATCTCCCAAAGGTTCTATATCTAATTTACGAACATCGCCACATATAACTGATTCTGGATTATCTGGACAAATATTCCGAGTATATGTCTTGCACGTATCCAGGTCATAATCATTTGCCCACTTGTGTATAATTTTATACTCCGAATCTTCTATTTGAGAATTAACCGCGGCATAAGCAAGACCACCTGGGCCGCAAAACAATTCTCCCAATCTAAATTCTTTAACCTCTTTTGACTTCATTATATTTTTTCTCCATTCGTTAATATAAAATTCCGTTTAAACTCGACCCCAACCGCATCTGCAATTTCATTTAAATCCTCAATGGTAAAGCTCTCTCTTTTCATCTTTGCATTAAAACTTTGCGGGGATTTACCTAATCTGCGTGCTAATTCAGCCTCACTCATATTACATCTAATACACAAAATTTTAATTTGTTCAGATATTGTCATATAATAATCCTCCTAACATGACTATTATAAATGTATTTGTTGACAAAATCAACGCAAGCATTAAGCTTCCTCTATTATATACATGACAATATGCGACAGAATCTTACAAACTTTTTTACAGAAGTTGCCTCCGAAGTTGCCTCCGAGTTGCCTCCCTCAATTACCACTACTGATATCACTTTGTCTAAACGTGCAAATAATATCACATTTTAATTGCATTTATGTACTCACGTAAATATTTGAAAGGGAACGGTATCACTGTCAGCTGACCATTATGCACAAAAGATACATTCATCATCGGCAACATTTTTTCGAACTTCACCGGTGCTTCATGAAATCCTTCCAGTTTTCGAATAACACACCCTCGTTGAATTTTGGGATGCATTCCCTCTCCAATGGTCCCTACACAGTAATACTTTTTCTCGTCTTTCTCAAACATCTTAATATCAAGGCAAGATGCCAGTAATTCTTCTCTTCTCACCCTTCCACGGAGTTTATTATCTCCTTCTGCCAAAAGGTTTCCGATAATATCTATTTCGGGAATAGTGAACAATCCCGTATCCTTGATAACATTCATACTTCCATCAGCGAATCGGATAACTCCCTTCACAATTTCAGAATCTGTTCGTGCCTGTTCAAAAATTTCTATCATTTCCGTGTATTCATTTATTTCAAAGAGTGTCATTTCCTGCTCTTTGATTTCAAAAGCACCATCCGGTCTTACCGTCATAATAAGATAACGCTTTACATCATCCATCTCTGCTTCCATGCCAAAAGAAACAGACTGTGTGAATCCCAGTTTTTCCCAATCAAATAGAGAAATCTTTTTTTCCTCAAGATCCTTTTTGATAATTACTTCATGTATCACCGTTGCAATTGCGAATTCACTGCTATCGGAAAAGTCTTCAAATGTAATATGTTGAACTGCTATTCCCTCATAATTTTTGTCGTGCGGATCATTGACTCCATTATAATATTCAGCATTATGAATCAGAATAATATTCAGCTTATCTTGGGCTACTCTCTTGCCCAAAGTTGCCTCTATCCCATATTTTGTGTGGAGCAAATTTCTTATATCTTCGCAAAACATACTGGAATATGTATCATTTATCTGATCCACAATATGTATCCCTTTTGCGTCCAAAACAGTCTTAACCCTTTTTATGTTTTCTCTCTGAACACTCTTAGAATAATCTACTCTATCAATAATAGGCTCTTCCCGAAATCCGAGCCTGCAAATTCCTTCATACTTATCGTTGAAGATAGTAATTATTGCATTCAACACTCCCATCTTAGATTGTTCATATTTTGAAAGACTCTGAAATTCCAGGAATGCGAGCGTTGTTTTTCTATCATCCAGTTGTCTTAGAATAAAACAAGTTTCTTCCTCTCCTTTCAGCTTTCTCCTGAGTGTGTTGTTAGCTGAAAAAATGTATTTGGGATAATCTTCAAACTTACGTTTTGTAAACGTGATTTTTTTCTTCAGACGCTCTGATGTAAAAGTTCTTACTGCCAGATTCAGATACATTTTTTCCGCTACATTTAGTTCCAAACAGGGTACCTGCCAGATAACATCCTCTTTCTTCTCTTTTCCTCGTTTTATCCAATAGGGATGAAAACAATAGAGATGCCCTGTGAGATTATTACATTTTAAAAATTCTGAATCATAGGATCCCAACGCATTCAATAAAAGTTGAATTAATAAATGATCTTTTAACTCTGATGTTGCAACCGGTGAAATGGAAAATTTATCTCCATCCGCAACTTCTCCAAGAAGTTCTTTTAACTTTCTTTTGTTATCCGAATTCTTTGACATCAATAAAAGCATTTTTCTTCCGGATTCAAATTTTATTGCTTTAATATCGTTGCACAGAACTGATGCATCCAAAATATAAGCACCACGCTTTATGTATTTCTCGAAGGTCTCTAAACAGAAAATGTCATATTTTTCCGCCACTTTTTGTCTATCAATAAAATAATCCAGACTATTGGTTTTTATACTCATCAATGCACCTCCCCAAAATATCCCATGCTGCTTTGTCATAACTAAGTATACCGTCCGTTTCTTTTACCAGACACGGCAGCGATACGATATGAACACCTTCCATATCGACCTCCGAAATATCCCAATTACCCTCTGCATAAATATTTGCGACAATTGCACATTTACAGTTACATTGTGCAGCTTTACCTGCAATCTTTTTTATAACTGTGTTCTTGTCTTCTGTTGTTCCCTCCTGCCAGTTTTTAAAATCAACATAAACTGAACTGCTTTCAATTTCATAGTCAAACAGTTCAAAAATGTCCGGATTTTCTATTTCTTTCACAGTAATATGCAAATTTTTTTCCAGCAGAAATTTGCCTACCACTTCTCCCAAAGCTCCCTTGTATATATTATTCCACAGGGGCGGTGTCATGATATAATCATTTACCACAAATGAAGAAGCCCATCCCTCCCTTTCGAATAAAGCTCTGACTCCAGGAATTCGTAACATTTTCTGAAGTTTTGTACCTTCCTCTGATACTTTCAATGTATGTTCTTTGTTCTGTCTAAACGACACTGAAACATTATTAAAATCTTCTTCCTGTGAATAATAGTAATAGTCTGCCGGCTTCTCCAATTGCACATAAAAATTATTTATAATAAAGTTCTTTCCAGCGTCTTCTTTTGATGCCGTAGGATATCTGAGAACGAAATTTCTCAGCCTCTTCCACTTTTTGATTTTTGCCTCTGTCCAGTCATTATTCAGCATATTTTTAATTTCTTTGTTTACTCTGACCGCCTTTAAAGATGCCCTATTTTCCAGAGAAATAGTCTCAGGATCTTTGACGCCTAATTTTTGAATCTCCTGCACTAATGCAATAAATTCCTGATTAAAACTTCTTCCATGGACAATGGATACATCTATTTTATCCGCGATGCCGTTGTCCGCATAAATATAAATGTTCTTGTTTTTCTGATTTGTTCTGCAGATACGTCCAATAGCCTGAATGATATATCTAGTACTTAATAATACAATACTTTGTTTTGCATAAACATCTGTATAACCATCATCATTCCTATGTCCCATCATAAAAGTTTTAAATGCTTTTTTCACATTGAGAAGTGTTTCATAAGTTGAAATTTCAGAATTTTCCTGTAAAAACTCCATCTGAAAAAGATATTTTACAAAATCTTCCTCTTCCATATTGTCACTTAATGAGACAATAAGATTTGTAGGTTTATCCAAATAAATGGCATCGAAATCTTTCTCATTTTTCAATCTGCGCTCATTAATTTTCACCACCTGATCTTTTAGAAATTCGGGAACCGTATATTGCAGATTCTGTCCGGCACCAATAGTTTGATATACGGAAATTACAAAAAGTTTTTCTCCTTTTCCCAAACGTTCTACAAGGTCACTTTTCTTGTCCTCATACTCTGTTCCATCCAGAAATACAATGTTCCTTTTCTTATCAAATTTGTTCCAGTGATTCTCTCTTGCAATCAACTGAAAAATATCCTCTAATATATTTCTATCTAGCGCATTATCACCTGAGCGAGGGTGCTTATTCAGCACGCATAAAAAGGAATAAATGTCTTCATGAAGGACAAACTCCCGGAACGCAAGAGCAATCCTTAAATATCTTCTTTTGTTGTAATCATTAGCATCTCCGTTTTCTCCAAACATACGCTGTACCTTCTGATAAGCTTCCTTTGCAAGTTCGCTTACCATAAATACTTCCATCCAGGATTCCTCTGTATATTTTTCTTCCTTTCCCAACAGTTTCGTATGTATTTTAATATTTTGATATCCTTCCTGTTCCTGTTGAAAAGAATCTGCCAGACGGTGCTTTTCCTCTTCGGAAACTTCCACATAGAAATCCTGCATTTTGCTCTTAAGGTATTCCATATCATAATTACCAATTACGGAAGGAACCGTCGCTGTAGCAGATATTCCAATCACCTTAGCCCTTTCGCAAAATTTCAGCAACAGTTTTTCCGGTGTATTTTGAAAAGAATACATCATAATCTGTGACTGCATATCATGCTCTGCATCATTTTCGAAGGCATAATATCGAAATCCATGTTCATAAAAGGATAAGTCAAAATCTGACGGTGCAATTTCATCCTTTCCCTTACGCGGTGACATCATAATTTGTATTGTCAGGTAATCAATACTGTCATCATTCAGCCGAAATAAGGCAAGCACTGACCTTATTGCCGATTCTACTGAAAAGACATCCTCACCTTCCCTTCTGTGTTCATTTTTACATTGCATATAGTTAAACGCCAGTATGCTGACTGCTATTTGAAAATAAGAAATAAATCCTCGAAGTTGTCCAAGCATCGTCTGAATATTATTGCTTTCATTCTTCGGCTTTTTCTGTGAAAACCCAATAGAATTAATCTTCCTCTGTTGATCACTTTGCATCAAGATGTAGGAATTATTTGAGTTCAATATGGTGTGAAACTGATGATCCTGAAATAAATAATTCTGATAGTTATCTGCAATTTCTCCCATAGTTCTATGCTTAAATTGTAGAGAATAAGTTGTATGGATATAATCTGCTTTTTGACGGATATCATCCACAATAGATTGTAATGATTTATTACGTCGTTCTCCCATCATTCTTTCCTGTGATGGTGTCGTAAGCACCGCCGGAAAATCATCGGTATGCAATGCTGCATAGATATCCTTAAACAATTCAATATAATCCACTTTATCATGGAGACCATTCTCGATAATTTTCTTTAGAACAGTATTTTTTGTAGCATCAAACTCATCAATAAAGAGCACCGCATCTTTGATAATGTCAGAATTATAGAACATATACGACGGTTCCACAATAGTAGTATTTCTACTCAAAAGCTTATCCACGCTCAAGAAGAGCACCTGTCGCTCTCTGGTAAATACAGCCGGATACAAAGTTCCCAACCACTTCCACTTCTTATCCGTCTTAATTGCATATAATCTCAAATCTACAGTTGTATATTCCTTTCCTAAATAATCTGATACGAGGCGACGGAATTTGGGTTCTGTTTTATCCCGCAAATTGGCTTCTATGCTTTCTAAGAATTCTCGCATCATAGGTGATTTATCTTCTCTTTGTTTTTTTACAAAACTTAAATCCCTTCGGAAATTCTTGTATTCATCAGTCTTTTTTATTTCAACAGGTATTGCACTTTCTACTTCCGGAGACCAACCATCTACAACACTATCTATATTAGAATCTATCACGAGTACTTTCTCCTGATACAATTCCTGATTTCCTGTTTTTTCAAACCATTGTTGCAGATCTTTATAGGGTAAATTTTTCTTTAATGTTGTTACAAAAATATATCTTCGATCCTTATTTTGCGGCTCCATACACGCATCAAAAATATACTTTATCGCAGAATACGTTTTTCCTGAACCGGTAGGCATATCAACGAGAAGAAGTCCATTCCCATTTTCGTTATCAACGTATCTTTTTATAATGTCGTACATTTCAAATCCCCCCAACCAATCTCCTGTTTCAAGCACACCTATATCTTATTTGTATATTCATTCTCATCAATTTTCCATATTAGTCTATATAAAAACCGACGGCAGATTTTCCACCAATGTTGGTTTATTTAGTATCTACCTAAAAATAGATTGTAATAAGATCTGTACTTTAGCTCTTTCGAGTGTTTTATTTTGTATTTTTCGGCTATTTCATTTTATGTTTTTCGGCTGTTTTGTTTTGCTTTTTTCGAGTATTGTGCTTTCTACCAGTACTCCTCTCCCCAGTACCTCGCCAGCACGCTCTCCATATTCGCTCTGCCCACTGGATTCGCGGTATGTATCTCCACGGGGTAAAAGGTCTCCCGCTCCACCAGCCAGTCCAGCAGTTTGATAGCATCGCCTCCCTGATTTGCAAAATCTCCCAGGTCATGGTCGAGATCCAGCACCTCAATCTCGATGCCGTTTCTCTCCGCCTCGCGGATCAGCGTCTTGGCTTCATTCACGGATCTGGCGCTCTCATATCCCCATGGTGCCGGGCGGAGATCATCTAACCATATTTTCATTCTTTCTTCCTCCTCGGTATATCTCCATCAACATTTTGTGATTTTTCACTTCCATTCCTGCAGGCTGTCGATCTCGGTCCCGCAATATTCACACACGCCTTTGGTCACATCGATATTGGCGTCGCATTTGGGGCATTTGATCACGTGGATCCCGCTGTCCAGGGTCATGACTCTGTCGTTGTGGCTGAGGGAGAAGGTATCCTTCTGATATGCGGATGTGATCCGCCCACCTCGCAGATACACCAGTCTGACCTTCAACTCCACATCCACGCACAGTATACCGTTCTCCACATGCTCCTGCAGCCCGGTATAGTCCATAATGTCGTAATCAATGACATCCGGCCGGGAATAGTAGCGTCTGCCGGCTTCGTAGTTCAGATTATTATAGAACCGCTTTTTGTCGATGCCGGTGGCGGTCCAGAATTCCTGCTGCCGGCGGTTCTGTTTTTCTTTGTAGCGTCTGACAGGCCCCAATACCGCATAAGCATCGCACAGGTAGAAAAAGTAATAGAGGATCATCGCCAGGATTGTGCTGTAGATAAAGATTTTGCCCACATCATAGCCATTGAAGGTCCTGGAGGTATTTATGATCCACAGGCTGCATAGCAGGAAGGATACGATGTAGTCTACCACTCCCGTGACGATCCGGTAGACCGGGCTTTGCAATACCAGGTCATAATGGTGCTTGCTGCCCAGCTCCTTGTCTGCGTAGTCAATGTTGGAGGCCGCATCACAGCAGGGACAGCCGTTCACAAATTCCTTTACTTTGCCGGTGAAGCCGCAGTTTTCACAGGTATGCTGTGCCTCTTCATCCATTCCGGATACATAGGTATACTCCATGCGGGAATCGAAGATTTTCTCTGTATGAAGCAATTTCCCCTGCCGGAAATACTCTTTGCGGCAGCGGATACCACTGTGCACATCATCCTGACAGGTTCCGTCTGTGGACCGGTACCTCAGGGTGCCATCGACGATGTAAGTAGTCTTGATATTGACGCCGCTTTCTGTAAGCCTGCGCATTTGAAGTGTTTCGGATATGAATGCCATTGCTTTCGTGTCCTATCTGTTATTGTTGTTATTATTGTTGTTATTGTTATTATTGTTGTTGGAAGAGGAACCACCGCTGCTGCCGGAGCCTGAGGATGGTGTGTAATGAGGGAACACTTTGAATTCTGTCCGTGACAGCAGGATTCCGTCAATGCTGCTGTCGGTGCAGTTCGCCATGATCACCTTCTGGGTTTTTGCAGTATTCTGCCCAATGATGAGGGACAGATTCTGTCTGCCTCCCTTGATGAAAGCCTCCGGCTCCTGCTCCAGGAAATGATAGATCTCCCAAAGCTCCTCCTCTGTCACCTCATAATATTTTGTCAGTTCCACACAACGCTTCATGCGGATCAGTTCTTCATAGGTCTGCGGTTCAAAATTCATGGAAAGCCTCCTTGTCATTTTTTTGATCCAGTGTCAGATAATAAAATTCAATGTTCTGAAAGGGGAGATTGATGGCCTGTATATGGTAATAGGCATTATTTTCCTGCTTCCGGTAATGGCAGTCTCTCAGCTCCGTAGTGGTGCACAACAGATTGTTCGGGCTGCCCGTGGCATATTCCTGTGCATATTCGCGCAGGAGCCCGGAAATATCATATACATACCATTCTTCTTCGTTGTCCCCGGAATGGTCCAGCACCCCTTTATAAATCTGATGCGTGGCAATGTGCCGCTGCTTTGTTCTCCCTTCATCACCGTAAGTCACGAGATCTCCGGACAACAGCATCAGGTACAATGCGTTGTTCTCCGGATAATCGCATTCTTCCTGCAACATATGCTTTTTCATACGCAGCTTTACCGTACTGATGGGTGTCAGGTATAGGATCTCCCTGGACTTCCTAAGGATCTGGGAGATCAGCGGATATCTGTCTCCATCCACGTCCAGTTCGAACACACCGCTGTCATAGATATATTGTAACTTCGCATCTTGTGCAATGATCTGTTCCAGTGCAGGATATTCTGCGGATGCTTTTGCAGGCAGATACTTTTCCGGCTCCTCGAGGCGCATCTTCGTCACATATTCATATGCCGTCTCGTCAGCAGAAGCATCCGGGGCATAGCCGCGGTCCCGGTACATCTGCTGTTGCAGCAGGCAAGTGTAGCTTTTGCCGGAGCCATATACATTTTTCACAAAAGGGCAGCCCGTTTTGCACAGATACAGGTAAGCGCACCTCGCACATTCCTCGGGAAACGGTTGTCTGTTATGGTTTTGGAAGATCTTCCGTGCAGCGGTTTTCAAAATGGTGTCCACCGTATCACGGTAGATATTACCGTAGTAAAAATCTTCGTTCTTCTGACCTCTGACGCAGGAATAGATGTCTCCGTTACGCTCCAACAGGAAAAATTTCTCTCCGCAATTATCGCAGTTGGTGCAGTATTCCGGTCCGAACTCATCGAACCATGCACCGTTGACCCCGGCATCCAGATTGGTCCCGTCAAAAGCCTCGTGCATCCGTCGGTAAAAGATCAGCTGTTCCTCTTCACTCATGTGATGCAGCAAGCCACAGGAATTGTAGTCAAACCCTATCATAAAATTAAAATCATTCATATCCAGGCACGTGTTCCGGTCCAGGAATCTGATATCCTCGATGATCTGATCCAGCTGTTCGAAATGCTCCCGAAAGATCGTGGCAGATACTTTTTTCTTGTCAGGGATCTCCTCCAGCAGTCGGATATTATCCAGTATCCGTTCCAGTGTGCCCTCTCCGCCTTTCGTCACCCTGTATTTTTCATGCAGGGAAAGAGGCAGATCCAGGCTGCCCGATATGGACACGTTGAACTCACGGATGGTCTCGATATGTCTGTCCAGTCCGTACAGATTCGTCTTGATGTGGGGATGCCCCACCCTGAAGCCGGCATCTGTGATGAGTTCACGCATGTCCTGATAGTAACTGCTGATATATTGGATCAGGTCGTGGAATTCCTGCTTTGGTAAAGTGGTCACTTCGCCGCCGTGCAGGGAAATATTAAAGGGTACCACATCCGCTTCACGGAATTTCGTGATGGCATATTGCAGGGTCTCCAGGCAATCTCCGCCCCGCAGGGTATCTACGGTGTGATCCTCCAGATAACAGTACCGGCACTGCATATTGCATGCCATGGTCGGCACATATAACAAATGAATAAATTTAGTATTCATAGTAATCGATCCTTACAGGTGTCTCCTTGAAAGCACGTTCATTGACAGATACGCCCCGGGGCAGTGTGATCTCCCGCAGAGAATCACAGCACCGGAAAGCGGAAGACCCGATCTGCTGCAGCCTGCTGTCCGGGGAGATCACCACCTCTTCCAGACTGGTATTTCCATAAAACGCGTGTCCGCCGATCCTGGTCACGTTATCCGGGATCTCTATGCGCAACAGGCTGCTACATTCTTCAAAGGTGTTGCCGCGGATCTCCGTCAGTCCCGCCGGAAGATTTACCTCCTCCAGACTGCTGCAATGGTAAAATGCTTTCCCGCCCAGATACGTCAGATGCTCCGGCAATGTGACACGTTCCAGGCTTCTGCAGTTTTTAAATGCCTGCCCGCGGATCTCTGTAATGCTGTCCGGCAGCGTTACCTCTGATAAAAAGGGCATATTGGAAAAGGTGTTGCCGCGCAGGCCCACTACCTTCTCCCCCTGATAAGTATCGGGGATGGTCGCCGTAGTCATATTCGTCAGACCATAGACATAAAACCGCACATAATATCCGGCATCTGCCTGCTCATAGAAGATCCTTGGCTTACTGAACAACAGCAGTGAGCCTGCCACAGCCACCGCCATGAGAGCCCATTTTAACTTTTTGCTGTAATCCGGCACCATGGATGCCTTCACATTCATGACAATATTCGAGATTTTCTCCTGGGATCTGGATCTGATCTCCTTTTTTAAATATTTTATCAGCTGATAACGGCTGGTCAAAAATGCATATACCACCAGGATCATGAGTCCGATCACATAGGTTTTCATCGGAAAATGAAAGAAAAACAGAGATATGTATACGAATAACAGAACCGCCAAAACGGCATTCAGTATGTTTTTTCTGCGCAGCATATCCTCCGGGATCAGATTCTGTTCTTCCGTGATCCCGGCGCGCTGCATTTCACGTTTTATAAACCCTTCGACACAATCCTCCTCGGACATGGCAAACAGCGGATCAAAATCCTCTGCATGCACTATTCTGCCCGTTACTGTTTCGTCAGCTGCCGGTGCATGGATCACCGCCTCAGCTGCTGTCTGCACCTTTTCCTCCATAGATAAAGTCATTCCCATACCGTTATTTTCCCTTCTTTTATACTGTGCATCGCACCTTTTTAGTCTCCAAAACGATGCTTAATCTTATTTTGTTTTGACACTTACCTTCTTTCCAGAAAATGCAATTCCAAATTTCAAAATATCCTGAATGCCATCTTCTTTCATTTCAGCGTCATATCTCTTCTCAGCAATCTGAATTAACGCTTCATCTGCAAGCCCTGAAAGCTCATCTGCACTCAAGTCCTTTTTCCACTTAAGCTCCATAATGATTCCAGGATATCTACCTTCTCTTGGGAATAGACTAATATCATATCGTCCATCCCCGGACTCTCTGTTTGACTTAATCTTATACTGATTATCCATCAAAGCGATCAAACCAAGAACTAATCCATGATAAAATCCTTCTGCGCCAGCATCATAGAAGCTGATGGATTTATCCATATATTCAGCAATTGCTTTCTGCAGTTTCTTATAATCATTTGCATAAAGACTTTCTGCAATCTTATTGGCGGTCGTTCTTGTGATAGCTCCAATCTGTAACAGGTGCGATAATATTTCACTCTTATATACGGCTGCAATCTCTCTGTTCGGAATGGATACCTCGCACAGATAAGAACCATCTGCCTGCAATTCTTTCTTTGGTATTTTCAAATAGCCAGCTACTAACAGTAAACTGTAAATATTTGCCGGATCCTCTGAAAGAGATCTATAAACAACATTCTGATCAATTTGGGCAATAACTCTTTCGCCTTGTAGCAAAGAATAAAGTCTTTCAGTAATATCATCCGTTGCCACCTTAAGGACATCTTCCAGAATTTCATTTTTTCCGGTATTTACCCAATAGGCCTGCGGAATGCAGCCTTTAGAAATATAATTGATTACTGACCACGGATTATAGATCTCTGTAGATCCAAATAAATATCCGTCATACCAATCCTTCAGCTCTGCTTCTTTATCCAGGGCACCATAATACTCCAGCATATCTCTGACTTCTGAAGCAGTAAATCCAAAGAACTGATCATACTTTTCATCCATCACAGAATTCACTGTTAAATTATTCAGGCCACTAAAGATGCTCTCATGAGCAATCCGAAGAATACCAGTTAGAAATCCATAAGTTAGATTCTTATTATCCTTAAATGCTCCAGAGAAGAAATTTCTCATGAATCCAATTATTTCATCATAAAAATCCTTGGAATAACCTTCTTGAATCGGTGTGTCATATTCATCAATAATAATGATTGGCGCTTTACCATAATGTTTTGTAAGCATCTGAGATAACTTTGCTAATGATACAGTCAAGTCAACTTCTGAGACCTCGCCATTTATGATTTTCGCAAAATAGGTCTTTTCATACTCTGCAAGTCTATCACTATCCGCAATCTCCTGATGTCTTCCAAACTCCTCCTGCAAAAGATCTTTAATCTTATCAAGAGTTGCTTTCCAGGAATCAAACTTAACATCTTTGAAAGTAAGGAATACAACTGGATACTGTCCCTGCTGTCTGCGATATTCTTCACCGCATCTCCAGATTGCTTTATTCTCGAAATATTTACTTGTATCCTCCTCTGAAATCTCAAAAAAAACTCTGAGCATATCCATGTTCAATGTCTTTCCGAAACGTCTCGGCCTTGTAAACAAAGAAACCAGTGGCTTCTGATCAAGGAATTCCTTTATAAGCAAAGTCTTATCTACATAGTAATAATCTGCCTGTGCTCTGACATAATCAGAAATACCAATAGGTAATGGCTTATTATTCGCAGCCTTCTTCTTTGCGTACTTCCCTGAAGAAACTCTCTTATCAACAGGTCTTACTGCGTCATCCGGAATAAGCCACTTTCTTCCTTCTTTTATAGCACCTGGGATTTTTCCTTTATTGCACAAATCATTGATTGCACGTTTTGAACGATTCCATTCAATTGCAAATTGTTCACTAGATTTCATAACCCCCACATCTCCTTTGAAACTAGAATTTCCTATTCTGCTCAAAGTATACATTATTTCGAGCAAAATATCAATTCTGTTTTTGCTTTTTGCTCGAAATTACACTATTGTGCTTGAACCAGTGACAATACCCCCTACCCTGGCTCTCAAAACTTATATCTCTTCATGATTATTCGCTCCTTTCGTTAATCCTAAAATGTATGAACAACACTAAACTTCGCAAAAAATCGGCATCAAATCCATTTCTGAATTCAACACCGATTCTCTGCTTTTCCTTTTTTCTGTTGTAAGCCTTTCCACTCGGAACTGATCTTGTAACCGGATTCAGTTCTCCCCATGTTGTTCGCTGCTTAGCATAATATTCCCTCTGCGCTTTCTTACTTCTTTTATCAAGCGTTACATATTGCTTCATTTTCTCATCCTCGCTTTCCTTCAATCATCTTTGCAATTTCACCACAGGCGTCAGGATAATCTTAACAGAATCTCCTCATACTTTCATTTAAACATAAGTGGGCAGGGCCAGACTCGAACTGGCGTAGACTTAAAGTCGGCGGATTTACAGTCCGCTGCAATTGCCACTATGCGACCTACCCATAAGTGACCCCTGCGAGACTTGAACTCGACATTTGCAGCTTGAGAGGCTGCCGTCCTAACCTTTAGACCAAGGGGCCATTCAGTGATCCCCACCGGACTTGAACCGAGCATTTTAGCCTTGAAAGGGCTATCTGTTTATTCACTTTTCATGCGCTAATCTGCTTTGTTCTATTTACATCGATTACGATAATCTCATCCATCGGAACATCCAGCACTGCTGCCAGTACAACCAGATTATCGATTGTAGGCATGGCAGTTCCGTGCTGCCACTTGTAGATGGCCTGAGGAGTCGCAAATCCAAAGATATCCTGCAGGTCTCTTACAGTCAGACCTGCTACCTCTCTCAGTCTCATGATATTCCTTCCGGTAGCTACCATATCGATGGTAGGCATAGTAAACATTTCTTCCTCCGTTTCTGCTTCTGCAGGTGGAGGAAGAATGCCATCCACCTTAATCAGAAGCCTTAAAATTGTATATAGGTTTCATCACATCGATTACATCTACAGACTCTCGGATCACATCAATGATGTCCTCCAGACTCTTGTATGCCATCGGTGCCTCGTCCAATGTATTTTCATTAATCGAAGTGGTATAAATACCCTTCATTGTCTCTCTGTATTCATCCATGCTAAGATTTGCTTTCGCCTTTGTTCTGGACATAAGTCGTCCTGCTCCGTGAGGCGCAGAATAATTCCACTCCGGATTTCCTTTTCCAACAGCAAGCACACTTCCATCTCTCATATTTATTGGAATCAGCACTTTCTCTCCACTATGGGCTGCTATTGCGCCCTTTCTCAAAATCATTTCATCTGTATCAATATAATTATGAATTGTATGGAAGGCTTCTCTGCCAGCCATCCCGGTTCTCTCCAGAATAATCTCAGCCATTTTCTCTCTGCTTCGTCTTGCAAAAGCCTGGCAGATTTCAACATCGTGAAGGTAGTCCTCAAGATATTTTCCTGATAAGTAGCACAGATCTTCAGGCATACTTGTCTCAGACTCATATACCTGCCAGTGAAGCTGTTTTAACGCATCCTGAATCTCACTTCTACGTCCCTGCTCCTTATAGGTTCTGATAATCTCATCACGCTTCTCAAGATAGTCCCCATATCCTCTGTCTAGGTTAATCGCCAGCTTCTGATAAAGCTCTGCAACCTGCTTACCCAGATTACGTGAGCCTGAATGAATCACAAGATATTTGGTTCCATCACCCGCTTCATCTATCTCTATAAAGTGGTTACCACCACCAAGGGTTCCAAGTGAACGCTCTAATCTCTTTGTGTCCTTCAGTTCTCTGTAGCAAGCAAGTTCTGTCAAATCAAATCTCTCCTGGCGACCTTCCCACACGTTCATTCCCGATGGAATAAAATGTGCAGCCTCATCAACCTTTACAAAATCAATATCAACCTTGCCTAAGTTCACGGTATACATACCGCATCCGATATCAACACCCACTACATTTGGAACAGCCTTATCAGTAATTGTCATTGTGGTTCCAATAGTGCAGCCTTTACCGGAATGAACATCAGGCATGATTCTTATTCTTGATCCTTCCGTCATCGGATAATCACACATACGTCTGATTTGTTCTATCGCTTCATCCTCTACTACTCTTGCATAGCAGATGGCTGTATTTATTTTTCCTTTGATTTCAATTAAATCCATGCTTCTCTTACCTCATTTCTGTGATATTTACATTGGACAGTGCCCCGCGGGGGACTCGAACCCCTAACCACCTGATTAAAAGTCAGGTGCTCTACCATTGAGCTAACGGAGCATAACGCAGAACTGCCTTACCAATTAGGCTTATATCTGCAAAAAAATACCGCCTACCATGTGCATCCACACAAGATAAGCGGTTCAAAATCTATGTATCCGGTTGTCCTCTCCTGTCCCTACGACAGGTCTACATCCATCACCACAGTATTCCCTTCAAGCTTATTCTTATCTGAATACACAAAGCTAAAGCCCCACTCTTTTTCATAATCGAGTGCTGCATTTTTCAAACTTTCCAAATATAAATAACTTGATCGAATAGCTGTGAACATTCTTTTTTCCTTTCCCAGACCCATCGCTTCGGATCCGCTTTTCTTTCTTTGTTATCGACAGAATACCACAACAACATTAGTTTGTCATTATACTTGTGGTATAACTTCGACGCATACCTTTTTAAAAATACATTTAAGAAGCATTTTAATATTACTCCTTTGGGTTATCGTGAACAAACATTTCACTGACCGGATAGAAATAAACTATTGCACACTCAGTCTTCCTTCTCCCCGTCTTCCTCCCCCCATTGTAAACAAAGTTTTCCCATTATAGCAGTCCGGACTGAACAGTTCCTGCTTATGGGTGACCGGGGTAAATACCTTCGTCTCCCCGGGAGCGATTTCTTCATGGTTGAAGATTAGGCTGTATCCCTTTTGATTTTTGATCACGACCTGCTTAATATTATCGGACCAGCTGTAGGTCTCCATGACATTGCCGAATCCCTTCGGAAAATACCGGAAGCCCTGTCTTTAAGGTGTGAACATGTTAATCTCACTGAAGGACTCATCAGCGTTGTAGGCACAAAAGGATACAATGAGCACTATATTGTACTGCATGATTCCATGCTGGAACTTGTGCAGCAATTCAATCAGAAAATGGATTGTATTTTTCCAGACAGAGAATATTTTTTCGTGTCAAGAGATAACGTCCGTTTTAACAGTAGCTGGTTAAGTGATAACTTTCGTATCATATGGGATTCTGTTAACACTTCCCATGCAACCGCCTATGATTTGAGGCATAATTATGCAATAGAAAATATCAACAGATGGACCAATGAAGGGTTCTATTTCTATGATAAAATCGCATTTTTGAGTAAGAGCATGGGGCATGTCACATTAGAAAGCACAAAATACTATTACTCAATTGTTCCTAATCTAAGCAGCATTATGATGAATCAGACAAACGAAACTTTTGACTGGATTGTCCCGGAGGTAAATGCAGATGAAGAAATCTACTAATCAAGGTGTATGCATCGCCCGTCACATCACCGGCATGGTGTGCAGGTACTTGATGATGCCGCTTGTCAGGGAATGCATGATATCCGGGACAACGGATGCGATGATCACTGCGTCGATCTGCTTCGGATCGATCCCCCGGTGTTCCAGTATGCCGCAGATCGTCATTCCGTATTCATCCGAAGTGCGCTGACGTTTTGTCGTCATGCGGAACATGCCGGGAAGGAACTCCCTGTCAAACACCCCCATTGTGATATTCGTATTTCCCACATCGACCATAAGCAGCATAGCTTTCCTACTCTGACATTTCTTCCCACCTGGGTCCTGCATATTTTTCTCCATGTTTGTATATCATAGCAGTCAAAAAAGGGCGGAGTCAACGCTTTTGCAAGGATTTCGATACAGCACATGTACCGCGGTTACCGGTCACAATAACATGCCACGCGGCAGTGGACCCGAACAGAACTGTCTTTTCCGCCGCTCAGCAAAACAGCGGGCAGAAATCCTCCCTGCCCGCTGTCCACCCAGCCACTGGTTTTCTCTTCTTTACTTTATTTTATATCTGTGCAAGTCAGTCTTACAGATGGATTTCAGAAATATCCAGCTTTTCTATGCTGATATCACCTTTTCCTGTCTGAAGCCATAATTTCTGTTCTTCTAACGCAGGAAATACAGTGCACGTCATTCCGGTTTCTCCTTTATTTACAAAAAATTCCACTGTACATTTATCGACCAAAACCATGATCTCAAAGGTTTCTTTCAGTCCGTTAAACAAACAGGTCGTTTTTCCTTTCGGGATAAACACCTCATCCCCATTTCTCCTGTCAAGCGATACCGAGCACTTTTCAAAATCTATACTGATAATCGTGGCTTTATCTCCATATGCTTTTGTTCCGATCTTCAATACGTCAGCCCGGTTTTCAGACAGATCAATATGGATTTTCAGACAGTACGCTCCGGATGCAGGTGAGGCGATCTCAGTCCTTTCAGACGTTATCTTCAAATCTCTATATGTATGCTCTGGGTACAAAATCGTCTGAAGCTCTTCTACAGGATATACCCGAAGCTTCCCATCATCTCCCAGGCTGATTTCCCGCGGATAGCTCAGGGAGCCGCGCCAGTTTTCCTGCTCAGTCCTTCCAAAGTCATTAAACCACGGCAACCATTCCCAGCTGTTTTGCCATGCAATTACAAGACGCCTTCCCTTTGGATCGAGCATTGTCTGTGCTGCATAATAGTCCATACCATAGTCAAGTTCTCCAGTTGTTTCAATCGTAAATCTGCAATTTTCAAAATCCATATGTCCTACCGCATAAACCGTCTTTTCCGCATTTACCGCATGCATCAGCGAAAAGAGGAGAACCCACTTATTCCCAAGAGGAAAAAGATCCGGGCATTCACACATGGACGTCCACTCCCCGTTGCATTTCAGGAGAATTCCTTTGTACTGCCAGTGCATCAGATCATCTGATACATACAGAAAAATCCTACCGTCCCCTATCTTTAGCCCTCCTGTTGTAGAGCCTACTACCATATAATATTTATCTCCTGCCTGTATCACTTTCGGATCCCGAAAGTTAGAGACCTCCCCTTCATGAGCCGGCGGATGGGGCACGACCGGATTTCCGCTGTATTTTTCAAACTTAATCCCATCATCTGAATACGCCATACACTGCGACTGTACCAACATGTTTCCATGTCTTGATGTCCCGGTATAAAAAACATACAACCGATCGCCGCGCACGATCGCACTGCCGGAAAAACATCCCCCAACTTCATCCGTATCATATTCCTGATCCGGATACAAAGCAATCGGCAGATCTTCCCAGTGAGTAAGATCTTTGCTGACTGCATGCCCCCAATACATTTTGCTCCATTCACATCCATGCGGATTGTACTGATAAAACAGATGATACATTCCCTTAAAATAGCAAAAGCCATTCGGGTCATTTATCCAGCCATACGGGGCAGTGAAGTGAAAAACCGGGCGTAGTGGCGTCATTTTTCTCGTATTCATTTCGTATATTCTCCTTTCAGTTATCGGGGCAGCCGATCCCAGCTGCCCCTTTTCACGATCCTGTTATTCCCATCGGCGTTACTGCTGCGACTTCGCCTCCAACTCCGCTATTTTTAAGTCAAACTGATCGAGCATTTCCTGTTTATCTATCGAGCCTGAAATATAAGACTGCATGATAGCACCGAACTGCAGATCTGCTGTCAGGTCTGGGAACGCGTACCAATACCATCCAAAATATTCTCCGTTTTTGAAATACTGGTCAGCTTCCTCAAGTATCTGTCCAAGTTCAGAAGCGTCATATTTACAGTTTGACATAGCAGGTATCATCTGATATTCTTTAAAAATATTCACCCCGGAATCAGACAGCGCCCAGTAAGCCACGAGTTCCTTAGACAGCTCGGTATTCTCATTTTCCGCGATTGAAAATCCGTCTGCCGCATCTCCGGCTATAAAATTTTCATCCTCATTATTATTGATAGACATAGGTATAATACCGATATCCAAATCCGGATTTATCTCTTTCAGTGCGCTTTCACACCAGCTCCCTGCCTGGATCATAGCCACCTGTTCAGTTGCAAATAATGTATAAATCGCATCATCATCACATGTCAGGACATCATCTGTACTGTGCTGGATCGTATATTCAAAGAAATCCGCCCATTGATTAAATGCCTCGTCATCAGCACAGGTGGCTTCGCCGGACCTCAACTGCTGAATAAAAGCGGTCGGATCGTCATGATGTCCCAGCGCGACATTAAACGAATGCGCAAGCCGGGCTGTAAGCCCCCCCGGTATACCAAACGGAGTAACACCGATTGCTTCAAGCTTTTCGCATGCATCCTGCAGTTCCTCAAAGGTGTCCGGCAGTTCACTGATCCCCGCCTTTTCAAACATATCCTTATTATAGACGTAACTGATACTTTGAAGGTTTATCGGAAATCCATAATACTCCCCGTCCGCCCCCCATCGCTGTTTTGAGGCCTCCGGAAGATATTGCGCCCACTCTTCATCCGTGATTGGGGACATATACTGCTGAAATGTGTCAAGCCAGCTATAACCGGCATTCATAAAGATATCCGGACCGTCGCCGGACGCAAAGCGGGTCTGGAGCACTGTTCTGTAATCATCACCCGTTACAGCTTCATATTCAATCGTCACGCCCGGGTGCTCTTCCATAAATTCCTGATTCATCTTTTCGATCCCGCTCTGTACCGGATCCGCAAGCCAGCTCATAATTTTAATTGTAACCTCTGTACTGTCTCCGCCAGGATTCGGATTTTTTGCTTCCTGATTTCCCGCACATCCTGCCAGAGAAATACACATTATACCTGTAAGCACAATTGAAACCAGTTTTTTCATGTCTTTTTTCATGTCATTAATACCTCCTGAATCTTATTTGTAGCATCAGGTTCCCGGGCGCCTGACGTGCAGCTGCTTTACGTCAGACACTTATGGTCCTGTGCCTACTCCCGTTACATGGGCACTATCCCTTGACAGCGCCGGATACAATTCCTCCTGTGATCTGTTTTTGTAAAATTACAAACATGATAATTGCCGGTGTAAGAACCATCGTAAGCGACGCCATTGCAAGGTCCCAGGGTCTTTCATACGCAGTAAAAAACGTATACATGACCAAAGGCAGCGTTCGCAGTTCATTATCTGATATCAGCACAAATGGAAGCAGAAAATCATTATATATCCACAGCACATCAAGTACGGCAACCGTCACGCAGATAGGTTTCAGCAGCGGAAGGATAATACAGCGGTACACCTGAAACAGCGAGCCACCGTCTATCAGCGCAGCCTCCTCTATCTCCCTGGGAATACTGCTCAGGAACCCATAAAAGAGAAAGACCGCAAACGGGATCCCATATCCGTAATATGCAAGTAGAACTCCAATCCTCGTATTATACAGCCCTATTGAAGCTATTATCTTTATAAGCGGTATCATGACGGTCTGAAAAGGAACAAGGATCGATGAAACAAGCAAAAGATAAACGAATTTATTCACCCTGGTCCTGTGTCTGGCAAGTCTGTATGCAGCCATTGAACATATGACTAGCAGCCCCGCAACACCAAACACAACAAAAAACAGAGAGTTCTTTAATGCCTGTCCGAAATCGATCTTCTCCATCACACGCCCGAAATTATTCCAGCTAATCTCAACAGGGAGCCCCAACGGGGACAGATATATCTCTCTTACCGTTTTAACAGAATTGACAAAAACCAGGTACAGAGGAGATACAAACACTATGCCAACAGCTAAAGCTGCGATACTCAGAATCCAGGTTTTTATTATATGTTTTTTATGTTTCCTTCTCACATCTGCACCTCCCTGCTCTGTGTAAATTTAAGCTGGACAAATGTAAGAGCTGCAACAACGAGGAAAAATATCGTCGATTTCGCACAGCCAAGACCATGGTTTGATCTTGCAAACGCCTCATTATAAATATCCATCGCTACTGAAACCGTAGAATTTGCAGGTCCGCCGTTTGTCAGCGCAAAATTGACATCAAAAACTTTAAATGCTGTATTTGCCGCATAAAATAATCCAATCGTAACTGCCGGCATGATCAGTGGGAATTTCACTTTTCTGAATATCTGAAATCCCCCTGCCCCGTCAAGCTGCGCTGATTCGACCAGTTCAGACGGTATATTCAGCAAAGCGGCGATATAAATAAACATTACATACCCTGCCATCTGCCAGACGCTCACCATGACCAGTGCATAAAACGCCATTTTCGGCGTAGCCAGCCAGGACGTCTCCAGCAGATCACTGTTCATTGCCGTCCCTATCTGAGGAAAGACCTTATTAAATATGAATTGCCAGATAAACCCCAGCACAAGTCCGCTTACCATATACGGAAGGATTATCATCGTTCTGGAAAGATTTCTGAATTTTACAAATTTATTTGTCAGAAGCACTGCAAATACAAGCCCAAGAATGTTCACAGCCGCCACATACATAAATGCATATTTCGCAGTAAACCACAAGTTCCGGCCAAACGAGTCCGTCCCGCTGAATATCAGCTTATAATTCGAAAGGCCCGTCCATTCCGGCGCCGTCTGCCCATTCCATGACGTAAATGAAAGAATTACGCTCATCAAGAAGGGCAGAAGCACAAAAATAAGAAATATTATAAGAGCAGGTCCGACAAACACACAGTCATACATTATTTCCCTTTGTTTGCGCTTTCGTCCCTTCACCCCCATCATCTGATCGCAGCCCCTTTCCACACATACGTCTTTGTCTTCGTAAATTCATCCAGCGTAGCATACAATCCCTCTGTACCGAGCCCACTTTTTCTGTGTCCGCCAAACGGCATATCATGTGTGCGATACAGACCTGTTCCATTGATCGTACAGTTTCCTGCATCTAACTGCCGCGCAACCCGAATCGCCCGCTGTATCTCTCCTGAAATAACACCGCTTGAAAGCCCATACGTGCAGTTGTCGGCAATGGCAACCGCCTGTTCCTCTGTTTTAAATTTGATCAAAGGAAATACCGGTCCGAACACTTCAAGATTCTGAGCGATATCCATAGCCGGGGTAACCCCTGTAAGCACTGTCGGTTCGAAAAAGTTTCCGTCAAATCTTCTGCCTCCGCACAGGCAGTACGCCCCGGCTTTTACTGTTCGATCCACGATCTCCTCAACTCTTTGCGCCGCCCTTTCATCGATCAGCGGTCCGATCCTGCTGCCCTGATCCAGAGGATCCCCAATCTTCATCCCTTTCAGGCGTTCCGCAAGACGTCCGGCAAATTCATCATAAATATTTTCCTGTACGATAAACCTTTTCGAAGAACAGCACGCCTGTCCGGCATGGACAATCCTTCCATTTATTGCCTCCGTTACTGCCGTATCCAGATCCACATCGTCAAAAATGATCAAAGGGTCATTCCCCCCGAGCTCAAGAAAACACCGCGACAGATTCTTTGCCGCCGAAACATATATGGAAATCCCAGCCTCTGTACTTCCCGTCATGCTCACTGCGTCTATTTTATCTGATGATGCAAGCGCGCTGCCGACTACAGAACCGTGTCCTGTAATTACCTGGAGCGCTTTTGGCTCTACCCCACACTCTATTATCAATTCCGAGAGATAGATTGATGAAAGCGGTGTCTCGACAGATGGTTTTATTATAATGGCATTCCCTGCCGCCAAAGCAGGGGCAACTTTCTGGGCATAGAGTTCAACAGGAAAATTGAACGGCAAAATACATGCCACAACCCCCAGCGGTTCCCGGGTAACGAGGATCATATCTTCATTTGACGGCAGCACAGAATCATAATCATATCTCAGTCTGTTTGCGTACTCTTTAAACAATCCGATCGCATGATCAACTTCCTCCTCGGCCTGCGTATAGATTTTCCCTGCCTCTTTTGAAAGGAGAAGCGCAATATCCTTTTTTTTCTCCGCAATCTTAGAAGAAACTTTCTCCAGGATCCTGACCCGTTCCAGCACAGGCACTCTTCCCCACTTCTCCGCGCCTTCCCGGGCGCATTCCAGAGCTGTATCGATATCGTTCAGGTCTGCGCACGGCACACTGTCGATTTCTTCATGAGTGTATGGATTTATGACAATGATTTCTTCTCTTCCCTCTGTCCCGACTTTTTTCCCATTCAACAACATTTTCATTCAGCGCAACCTCCTTATTGAACCTGAAACTCTTTAACAACATCCCAGTCCAGATCTACTCCTATACCTGGAAGATCCGGCACTTTTACAACTCCATCTTTCATTAATACTGGTGCTTTTGATAATCGGTCTCTCAGGGGATTTTCATCCAGAGTATACTCGATATATTTCGAACTGTTCATGCTCAGCGCCAACTGAAGATTTGCCGCGAGAGATACCATGGAAGCAGAAAAATGCATAACTGTCATCTTTCCCCAGGCCTCTGCCAGCATAGCGATCCTTCTCGCTTCACTTATCCCTCCCGTCCATATCACATCTGTCTGCACGATATCTACGCCATTATGTACGATAAACGGTTTGAGCCCATGCAGAGTAAGTTCTGTCTCGTATCCTGCAATCGGGATATCTACTTCCGCTGCTAACTTTGCGCTCTCTTCCCAAAAATCGGACGAGAGAGGTTCCTCCAGAAAATATACGTCCTGAGTTTCAAAAAAACGCGCCATTTTCAGAGCTGTCTCATAATCCCATGAATTATTTGCATCAACAGCAAGCTTAACATCCGTTCCAAGAACTTCTCTAACTGCTGCGACTCTCTCCATGTCTTCGCCCGGCTGCGCTCCTCCCACCTTCATTTTCATCATCTGGAATCCCTGGGCTTTGTATCCCGCCGCTTCTTTCCTGAGATCCTCTATTGTTTTTCCCGGCGCATAGTATCCCGCACTTGCATAGGGATAAATACAGTCATGGGCTTTTCCCAAAAGAGAGCATACGGGAAGCCCGGCTTTCTTCCCAAGGATATCCCACAATGCAATATCCACCGCACTCAAAGCTGCGATCCCAATGCCTCGTTTTCCAAAACGGAACGTCTGCTGATAAATACGGTTCCACAAACGCGTGATTTCCAGCGGGTTACTGCCTATAAGAAGAGGCGCAAGACACTCCAAGGTATACGCCGCGACCGAATCCAGACATCCGAGCGCAAAACCTTCTCCTATGCCATAGATTTCTTCATCTGTTTCTATCTTCAGAAGAAACACATCCCGGCTTGGGATTCGCGCTAGTCCGTCTCTCAGGGGCTTCTGAGGGTAATAACGGAGTTTAACGGGTTCAATTTTTGTAATAATCATTTCTTCTCCTTTCTGCCATCTCAGACCTATCCCCTGTAATCTCCCGAAGTTCCGTCTGTATGGCAGTTATATCATTTTTACAGAATCTCTTACCTTAAGGCTCGGATCGATCATAAAAGAAGAGGGGATCCATTCATCCGAAGATGATTTTGTAAGCTGATCCACAATCAGTCTTGATATGATCGAGCTGACTTTGCTAAACGGATGCGAGACCGCTGTGATCCCAAACGCCTCCATCCACGGATAATCATCATATGAAATAAGACTGACGTCGCCCGGTATCGACAAATGCAGCTCTCTAAGCGCTAATATAACCGTTGCACACATTGCCTCGCTGACAGCGATGATCGCAGTGGGTTTTTCCTTAAGTATTTTTTCTTTCACCATCTGTTTCACGCTGTTTACATAATTAAGCGTATATAAATACCTCTTATCCACCACAAGCCCCATTTCTTCAAATGCCCGATAATAGCCGGGTTTCCGGATCAGTTCACTTCTGTCTGTGCGGGATGCAAGCATAATCTTTCTGTGGCCGTTTTTCAAAAGATAACTGGTTGCCAGATATGTCCCCAGTTCATCGTTAAACTGAATGGTATCTATATTTGAATATGCTGTCTGGAAAAGCTGTATCATGGGAAATTTTTTTTCCGCAAGCTCAAGTATCGCCTCTTGTTTTTCATCTGATACAGGCGTAAAAATAAGTGCGTCAGCCCCCATGGCCTGAATCTGTTTTACATTTTTATCATCCTGCGCAATAATCTCATCGTCATGGAGCACGACCAGCCGGTAACCATACCGCTCCAGTTCATTTGACACTCCTCGGGTTATATAGTTATTAAATGAATTTATAAATTCATTATAAATAATTGCAATCGTTTTACTGTCCCTGTAGGTTTTCCGATTTTTTCTTGGTCTGTAATCCAACTCCTTTGACGCTTTTAATACTCTTTTTCTGATTTCATCCGTTGTTGTATAATTTTCATCAAACACCTTATACACTGTCGGCACAGATACATTTGCCAGTTCTGCTACTTCCTTAATCGTTGCCATATTATTTTCTCCTTAATCAAATATTATATGATAGAACATGCTATATTATTTGATTTTATCAGAAAAACAGAGTCGACGCAATTCAAGATTTACCAGAATTAATTATGTATTTTCTACAACCCAATTGATTTATTGTCAATTTTCTCTTTCTATATGTTGTATTTATCATACATCTTATCAAATAATTTGTCAATAATTATTTGATTTTTATTTGTTTTTAAATATAATTATTTTACATCTTGGATGATATCTAAAAACTCATATTAAAACAGCGGGCAGAAATCCTCTCTGCCCGCTGTCTTTTCTCATATTATCTTTTCTATATTATGCCCTGTACATCACAGCAATATCCTAGAACCTCTTGATCTTCCTCGTTGTCGTCTTCTCAAAGCGCATAACCTTTCCATCATTATTCCGGGTGGTGAACGTGGTAAAAAATACAAAGAATGGCAGTCTGATCAGAATGGCTCTACTTGGAAAACCCAGCTTAGAAGGGACATCAATGTTTGTATCAAGTCAGCTTCCACATACGAAGATTTTTTACTTTTAATGAGAGCCAAAGGATATGAAATTAAAGGGGAATCTTTTGAAGAAGATGCTGCCAAATACATCTCTTTCCGTCCTTTGGATAAAGAACATTTTGTCCGTGGCAGTACGAAATTGCTTGGTAAGGAATACACAAAGGAACGTATCCTGGAACGCATCAAAATGAAGTGTGAGCGAAAATCTGTTATTCCGAAAAAAGACTACTCTGCCCGCAGGCTCATTGATAGCTCGGATGAAAAATTCCAAAACAGTCCCGGACTCCAGCAATGGGCAGCTATCGAAAATTTGAAGATTGCTGCACAAAGCTATAATGAAGTTGGTTCTCTCTCCGATTTGAAGCATCAGATTACTGTAAAAACCGAAGCTGGAAAATCTGCCAAGCAGAGCGTTGTGAAACTGGAACACCGCATATAAGACCTTGCAGAAATCATCAAATATGCCAAGATATAAATATATGTACGCTCTGGAATGCTGCTTTGATACGCTGTGCATATTCGGGTTCCGCTTCGTTTGGTTTCATCGGCAACTTAATGAGTTTGATTCCACGTTGTTTACAGAGATGTTCCTTTAGTATGTCTATCTTCTCCGAGTCCGTATTCACTTGAATGGCAACCTGCTCCAGTGGAATATATACATCAAGTGCAATGCCGAATAACCTATCAGAGCCAAGTTCAACTTTCAATCCTTTCAAATTGGCATAATAACTGATTGCAAGAGCCGGGAACAACGACAGATACTCCTGCTCACATATTCTGCACCCTTTTCCGAGAACAGTTACTATTACTAAGAACTGCACAAATAATAAAGCGTATGTTGAAGGCATGGTTGACATCATTACCTCTTATGACGCTGCTATTTTTGCCATAATTATGGGCAAGTCAGATGAACCAATAGTTCATTACTGTTACATCCGATAAATATTTCTTCTCTTTTACAGAAAAAGTGCCTTACCTTTTGCCCCAGCTTACTCCGCATCCTGAGCAATAAATCCGATTACCTGCGTCTGATTTCTGATATTCTATTTTATCCGCAAATGCATTGCAGGCCAGGCAGCATGCCTGTATTTCTTGAAAATTGTTTGCATTTTCCTTTTCCTTGGAATTTTTTACCATACTCTGCGCTCTCAGTCTTCCTTCTCCATTGTAAACAAAGATTTCCCATTATAGCAGTCCGGACTGAACAGTCCCTGCTTATGGGTGACCGGGGTAAATACCTTCGTCTCCCCGGGAGCGATTTCTTCATGGTTGAAGATCAGGCTGTATCCCTTTTGATTTTTGATCACGGCCTGCTTAATATTATCGGACCAGCTGTAGGTCTCCATGACATTGCCGAATCCCTTCGGAAAATACCGGAAATCCAATGCGCAGGGATCTTCTTCGGTGGCATATTTCATGTATAATACGCTGTCCTGAAACATTCCGATGTGAACTCCCGGATTCACAATTCCCACAGCATCCCCGAGATGATATGCCAATTTGCTTCCGCTGTGAACGCTGGACACTTCAATGTAGACACAGTCCTCATATTTCCCTGCAATTTCGATCAGGCGCTGCTTCTCCTGTTCTTCCATCTGCGCAATCTCCTGCTGTCCTGTCTCCTGCAGAGCGCGGATCTTTCTCACCATTTCATCCGCCGTATCCTCCGGCTCTCCAAGTGACATTTTCGCTGCTGCGGCAATGATCCGGTCCAGTGCATTTTCCGAAGTATCAAGACGGGCCAGTTCCTCCCGGTATTCCTGTACTACATTCCCATACGGTGATACCATCATATATTTCAGCGGGCAGTGATAGACCGTATTTCTGGTCTCATAGATCAGAACATCCTCTTCCAGAGAAGCCTTGACCAACGTGGATGTCGTGGCTACATAGACATTTCTTCCCAGCCGTGGATGTACATCCGCAGTCCCCGACAGATTGTACTCTCCGTCATATACATAGGGCTCCCAGTTTCTCATTGTTACTTTTGCCTTTTCCATCCCGGATACCTCCTGTTTTTACTGAAAGTATACCAGATTCGGAGAATAATGTCATTCTACCGATGGTTGATTTTTGTATACAGAGCAATTTATTAAAAAATGCGCCAGAAGACTTATCTGCCTTCTGGCGCATTCATTATTTTTCTCTTAGTACAGCTTCGCGCCTGCCGGAATATGGTTGTCCACCATGAGCAGGTTCAGCTTCTCTTCGCCGTTCTCCTCGCATACTGCGGACAGCAGCATACCACAGGACTCAATGCCCATCATGGCTCTGGGGGGCAGGTTGGTGATGGCGATCAGTGTCTTCCCAACCAGTTCTTCCGGCTCATAGTAAGCGTGGATACCGGAGAGGATGGTGCGGTCGGTGCCGGTGCCGTCATCCAGAGTGAACTGTAACAGCTTCTTGGACTTGGGTACTGCCACGCACTCTTTTACCTTAACAGCTCTGAAATCGGACTTGCTGAAAGTCTCGAAGTCTACGGCTTCCTCGAACAGGGGCTCAATCTTCACGTTGGAGAAATCGATCTTGCTGTTCGGAGTGAAGAATCCGTTGTTATCACCGGCGGTCTGAGCACCTTCTGCCTTGCCGTCAGCTTTCTTGGAAGCGCTACTGTCTAAGCTCTTCATTGTCGGGATTGGATTGGTCAGTTCTTACGTCCTATTCCGTCTTTGTCCCCTTGGCTCCGTCCAAATGCATTTCAGGGTCTTTGAGGATTGCCGTCCTGTTCCGTGCTAATGTCTTAGCGTGTGGTACTGGATGCATCACTTTTCATTTTTCGGTCAGTCGGTGGATTAAGACGTAAACTGTAATTTGTGAGAAAAGGCACTGCTTTAACAGGCACTTTTAAATCACAAAAATCTTATCTTCCATCTTCTTGATCACTTCCTGCTTCTTCTCCTCGGTGCAATCTGCGTAGATATCCATCGTCGTCTGGATGTCCTTGTGTCCCATCACCGTCTGAATGACCTTGAGATTCGTTTCGTTCTCGCAAAGCCTGGTACAGAAAGTATTCACTCCTTATAATGTTTCCCTGAAATAAGGGACTGTTCTGCTTTCCAATAACTTCTTGATATCACCGATCAGATTCTTCACTGTCTGATAAGCTGCTTATCTACATCTCTTCCGGAATACATAACCCGAATCACTGTAACCAATTTCTTTGTCTTATCGGGGATATAGAAAATAACATAATTATCAACAGGCACAACTCGTGTATTTCGACTCTTCCAGGGCTCTCTTTCATATTGCCGGAACTTCTCCGGATACTCTCCCAAGGAAAGGATTTTTTCTTCGATCCGGTCAAGCTGTCCGGCTGCATTCTCAGGCGAAAGAAGATCAAATGCTATATACTCAAAGATACCGCGAAGATCGTTCTCAGCCTGCTCCGTAAAGGTAACATCATATTTCATACATTATAATCCCTTCGGATATCCGCAAAAACCTGAGCTGCAGATTTGGTACGCCCTGCCTGCATATCCGCATATCCTTTCTCAAGTTCCATGTCCAAAGTCTCTGCGTTCATTCTCGAAATATCAACAGGTCTCGCAGTTGGAATCTTTACCTCAAACGGAAGCCCCCTATTTAGAATGATCTGCTTATAAAACATATTGATAGCATTAGATGCCGGGATCCCCAAAGTAGCCAGAATTTCCTCAGCCTGTTCTTTAACATCCGGCTCTATTCTTGCATAAAGATTTGCTGATTTAGCTGCCATATCATCACGCCCCTTTCTTTTACCCATATTATAAGTCAATGTATGGGCAAAAGCAATACATTTTTCAAATCAGTGCCATGATCTGCTTCAAAAGGATCTCTCTTACAGACTGATCCTTCACATCTCGCAACAAACCAAGCGCTTCGTCCGCAAATCCATCATTATTATCTGCAAAACCCAGCAGATAATTCGGCGTAGTCTGAAGTACTTTGGCTATCTCTGCCAGACCGCTGGCTCTCATGTAAAATTTCTTTTACATAGCTTAATTGCGGTCTATTTAGCTTGTTTCTTGACTACTCAGGAAAAATATTTCTACCCTCGCCCCACCTGTATTTTCAGAATTTGAAAGTTTAATACCTCCACCATATTTTTCAGCCACAGTTTTTGCAAAAAATAGTCCCATCCCATAATGGGCTTCGCCATTTCTACTTGTGTCATCCATAAAAAACTGCTCTGTGCCATGCAATAATGCTTCTTTTGTAAATCCTGATCCGCTATCCTCCACAATGAATGTCAGCCGGCCATCCTGTTCCTTTGCGTCAATATAAATGATTCCATTTTCTTTTGTATGCTCCACTGCATTCTGAATCACATTCATTACGGCTCG
>ENA-UESE01000559-UESE01000559.1-human-gut-metagenome-genome-assembly--contig:-NODE-559-length-41712-cov-19.040110_pt1 | contig 41712 bp, 32 predicted proteins | sample MGYA00242995_ERZ507996 | MGnify/ENA primary metagenome ERZ507996 (study PRJEB26167, sample SAMN06115489) | human gut metagenome | host: Homo sapiens | place: China:Sichuan | collected 2015-04-15...
TGCCGATGTTCACACTTATCGGTTCGTTGAATTCTGATTTTTAAAGAACAGCGCTCCTAAGAGCACAGAATTGAGAGCTTACCAACTCATCAACTCTTTGTCAAATTTATTCGCTGATGACTTGGCGTCGTCAGCGAAGGATTGGAATTAAACACGACTCCGGCACGTTTGTCAAACATTTGCGTCAAAAACCGTATTACTACCTAGAAAACCTCCTCAGGCCATCATTCCCCGTCACCCGATCTTTCGCCGCGCATGGACTTCGACCGCATTTGGAGGTATCTTCTTCTGGACCATTCCGGAGGCGCCCGCGCGCCTCTTCAACAACCACCACCTTCATGACTCATCTCAAGCCCATTGCAGTGCTCGCTCTGATTCTTGCCGCCACGCTCGAGATGCGCGGTCCGATCACGGCCGTAGGCCCGCTCGCAGGGCGCCTTACCTCCGAGCTCGGCCTCTCCGCCTCCGAATACGGCCTTGCGGCCGCCCTTCCGGTTGCGGCCTTCGGGCTCTTCTCGTTCGCCGCCCCGGACGCAGCCCGCCGCTTCGGACTCTACGGCGCCGTCATCGTCTTTCTCGGCGTGCTTGCCGCCGGCGGATTCGTGCGCACGGCGCCGAGCTATCCCGCGCTCCTTCTCGGCACGCTTCTCATCGGCGTGGGCATCGCCGCCCTCAACGTCCTCATGCCCGTCGTGGTCAAGACGCAGAACGAGGCGAAGACAGGTGCGCTCCTCGGGATCTACACGGGCGTCGTCGGCCTTTCGGGCTCGATCGGCGCACTCACCTCGCATCCGCTTGCGGCCCTCACGGACTTCACCCAGTCGACCTTCCTCGCGTGGGCCGCCTTCGGCGCCGTCGTCCTCGCCCTCTGGCTCGCAGCCTTCGGCCGCTCGTCGGGCCCCTCCGCCATGCTCCTTCGCGCCCCATCCCTCAGGCGCCATCCTGGCGCATGGGCCGTCACGGCCGTCATGGGGCTGCAGTCGCTCCTCATATATACAGTCGCCGCGTGGCTCCCGCCCTATCTCCAGACACAGGGCGTCAGCGCCGACGCCGCAGGCGCTGCCCTCGCCCTCTATCTCGTCTCGGGCCTCCCCGCCTCCATCCTCACCGACCGCTTCATGAAGCACTGCGGTTCCGAATGGGCCTCAGAAGCCCTCATGTCCCTCTCCTATCTCGCAGGCCTCTGGTTCTGGACGCTTGGCGGCCCCTGGATCTTCCTCGGCAGCATCCTTGCGGGCGCCCCTCAGGGCTCCATGCTCTCCGTCGCCTTCATCCTGATGGCAAGGAAGACGCGCTCCTCGGCCCACATGCTCGGGCTCTCGGCGCTCAGCCAAGGCGTGGGCTACCTCGGCGCGGGCCTCGGTCCCCTCGTCTTCGCCGCGCTCCTCCCCGCAGGCTGGGGCGCCTCGCTCTCCTTCGTCGGATTCATCATCGTCCTCTGGGCCCTCGCAGGCCTTGCGGCCTCCCGCTTTTCGGAAATCCATCCATAAGGATGATCCGTCCGCCCTAAGCCTGCGTTTTCTGTACACTGTCAGCGCCCGGGCGAATCCTCCTGATCCGTCCCGAATCCATTCATCTTCAATACGGTCCGCCTCATCATGTCCCCAATCGAGAAGCTCAGCAGCACCCCGAACCCCGCCGTGCTTCTGCTTGACTTCGAATCCGCTCCAGCCGGACTCGAGGAGTCGCTCGCCGCGACGCTTCCCGAGGCGACCCGCAGCCGCATCACGGCCTTCTGCCACCCCGTGCGCCGCCGCCAGACCCGCTGGGGCCGCATTCTCGCAAGCGCCGCCGCGCGCATTCTCGACGCCGAACTCGTCGAGGAGCCGCCCTACGCTCCCTATCTTCTCAAGGACGGACGCCGCACCGCGCTCTGCATCGCCCACACGGGCACGAGCATTGCGCTCGGCATCGCCTCCGTCAAGGATCCCGTCATGGGACTCGACCTTGAGACGATGCGCCCCGTGCGCAGCATCGAGGGCATGTCCCGCATGAGCTTCGGCGAGGCCGCCTCCGCCATCGTGCGCCAGTGCGCCGAGAGCGGCGACTCGGAACCCTTCTTCCGCGCCTGGGGCATGAAGGAGTCCGAAATCAAGCTCAACCGCGGCGGCTCGGGCTGGCGCCTCACGCTCGACGAAGAGAGCCGTCCCGTCGTCCTCGATCCCGAGGGTCGCCCCGTCCTCGCCACGCACGCCGCCTTCGGCAGCCTGCGCCTCACCGTCCTCACGGGCGCATGCACCCCCGCCATCGGCCGCGTCACCCCCGCCGACATCGCCCGAACGCTGCTCTGAAAGCCTTCCTCGACGCCTGCGCCACATTCGATTTCGTGCAAATGGTTTGCGGTTGCAACTGATGCCTTGCTCTCGCGCCGCATGGGCTACACTCATGAATTGGCCGGGCGCCCGCGTCCGGCACGTGTTCAATACCCCGAAGGATATACGCCGTGCGCCGTTCATTGACCGCCGTCCTGGCGCTTTCAGTCTGCTCCGCCTCCGCGCTCGCCGCCGACACGCTCAGGATCGACATCAAGGGTCTTGACGGCGATCTGGCTGCCAACGCCCGCGCCTGGGTCGAGCCCCTCGAAAAGTCCGGCTACACGGATACGCCCGCCGCCCGCATGAACGTCGACAAGACCGTCAGGCTCTCCCTGCGCGCACTCGGCTACTACCAGCCCGCCGTCTCCATGACGGTCAGGGACAAGCGCAGTCTCGAGGTCACGGTCGTTCCGGGCGAGCCCGTTCTCATTTCCGACGTCGACGTGCACGTCACGGGTCCGGGCGCCGACGAGCGCGTCTTCAAGTTTCTTCAGAAGCGCCGCGTCCCCAAGAAGGGCGACGTGCTCAACCACGCCAAGTACGAGGAGTTCAAGAGCTCCCTCACGAACGCGGCCCTGCAGCTCGGCTACTTCGATGCAGAATTCGTCAAGAGCCAGCTCGGCGTCTCCATTCCCCTTCGCGAGGCCGTCTGGTCCATCGACTACGAGACCGGCGAGCGCTGGCGCTTCGGCGACGTGACCTTCTCGGGCTCGCAGATCGACGAGGAGCTTCTTCGCAATATGACGCCCTTCAAGAAGGGCGACTACTACAACGCCGACGTGCTCGGCGACTTCAACCAGAAGCTCGCCTCCGCAGGCTGGTTCAAGTCCGCCGTCGTTGCGCCCGACTTTCAAGCCGCGCGCGATGCGGGCACGACCGAGCTGCCGATGAACTGCGACGTCACGCCCCGCGCGGCCAACATCTTCGAAGTCGGTCTCGGCTACGCCACCGACACGGGCCCGCGCGCCAAGTTCGGCTGGAAGAAGCCATGGATCAACAGCCGCGGCCACAGCCTCTCGTCCTCGACCGAGGTCTCCTCGGACGAGCAGCTCGTCGACCTCTCCTACAAGATTCCCGTCGTCGCCAATCCGCTTGAGGAATACTGGCTCGCCCAGGGCGCCATGAAGCGAGACGTCGTCAACGACACGGACTCCAACAACATGACGCTCGCGCTCTCGCGCAACTGGGAGTTCTCCACAGGCTGGCAACGCTCGATCGGCGTCCACTGGATGTTCGACTCGTTCACGCAGGCAGGCGTCTCGAGCAACACCATGCTCGTCTATCCCAGCATCAGCTTCTCGCGCACCCGCAGCAGGGGCGGCATGATGCCCTACTGGGGCGACACCCAGCGCTACAGCATCGACACGGGCACCCATTATCTCGGCAGCGACGTCGACTTCATCATCATGCAGGCCCACGGCACGCTCATCCGCACGCCCTGGCGCGGACACCGCTTCGTCGTGCGCGGCAGTGTGGGCAAAATCAAGACGAACGACTTCGACGAAGTCCCGCCCGACCTGCGATTCTTCGCGGGCGGCGACCGTTCCGTGCGCGGCTACAAGTACGAGTCGATCTCGCCGCGCGACAGCGAGGGACGCCTCACGGGCGCATCCTGCATGGTGACGGGCAGCGTCGAATATCAGTACAACCTCACGGGCAAGTGGTGGACGGCCGTCTTCTTCGACGTGGGCGAAGCCAGCAACAGCTTCGCGAGCTTCGACTGGAAGCGTAGCGCGGGCGTCGGCATCCGCTGGAACTCCCCCGTGGGCCCCGTCAAGCTTGACGTCGCCAAACCCGTCGCCGCGGACGCCGGCGAGGACGACGGCCTCCAGTTCTACATCGGTCTCGGAGCCGAACTATGAGACGTTCAGCCAAAATTCTTCTCAGCGCCGGCGGCGTTCTCGTGCTGACGGCCGCAGGCCTCGCATGGCTCGTCGCCACACCGTCGGGCCAGCAGACGCTGCTTCGCACGGCGCTTCCCCTCGTGCCCGGCCTCAAGGCGGGCTCGATCGAGGGCGGCTTCTTCGACCTCACGATCACGGACCTCTCCTACGAGATGCCGGGCCTCACTGCAGGCGCCGACCGCATCACGTTGAGGCTCGACCGGGACGCGCTCCTCTCCGAGCGCCGCATCGCCGTCACGAAGCTCGAGATCCTGCACCCGCACGGCGTGCTCGACTCCGCATCACTGCCGCCCTCCGACCCGTCCGAACCCACCGCCGATACGGGCCCCGTCACCATGCCGTGGCCCGTCTCGCTCGACAACGCCGAAATCACGAGCCTCGACTTCACCGCCGACGGCACGAAGGTGACGCTCGCCTACTTCGGCGCCTCCGCCTCCTGGATCGGAGAGGCGCTCTCCGTCAAGCCCCTTCGCGTCCGCTCGCTTGCGGTCGCGCTGCCGGGCTCCGAGAAGACCGCCGAGGAAAGGGCCGAAGAGGAAAGGAAGGCGGCCGAGCGCCGCGCAGCCGAGATCAAGGCCAAGTTCGAGGCCCGAAAGCCCGTGATCACGTTCGACGCGACCGAGCTCAACAAAATGCTCGCCGACCTCTTCTCGAAGCCGCTCCTCACGGAGCTGCCCGAAGTGAGTCTTCCCTTCTCGCTCGACGTCTCCGAATTCGAGGCCACCGACCTCAAGCTTGCAGGCGCCTCGCCCGTCATCATCGACGAACTCAGGCTCGACGCCTCCATGAAGGCGAGCGAAGTCGAAATCCGCCGCCTCGACCTGAAGATGCCCGAAGCCACGGGCTCCCTCAAGGGGCGCGCACGTCTCTCGGGCAAGTGGCCGCTCGACCTGCGTGCGAACACGAGACTCTCCGTCGCGCCAGTGCGCGGCGAGAAGGCCGACGTGACGCTCGTAGGCGAAGTCATGGGCAAGGTATCGCTTGCGGCCGTGGCCGAAGGTCCCGTGCCCGCCAAGTTCCTGCTTGCGGCCGATCCCGCCACTGCGGGCCTCCCGTTCTCCGTTACGCTCGTCTCCCCCGGCCTCAAGCTGCCGCTCGAAGGTGCAAGCCCTGCCGACCTGACCTCGCTCTCCGCCATCAGCCTGCGCATGTCGGGCGACGTCCGCAACTGGAAGCTCGATGCAGGACTCGGCGTCAAGGCGCCGGGCACTCCGTCCGCCACCGCCGGACTCAAGGGCCGCGGCACCCTCACCTCGCTCACGCTCGACGAGCTCACCGCGAAGACTGCGGGCGGCACGGGCCGCGTCACGGGCGAGATCACCTGGGTCGACGCGCTCCGCTGGCGCGGCGACATGAAGCTCGCAAACCTCGACGTCTCCCACTTTGCGCCCTCCGTCAAGGCCGTCCTCTCGGGCGGCTCCCGCACGTCGGGCCGCATCGACAAGAAGGGCTGGTCGGTCGAGCTTCCCGAATTCGACGTCAAGGGCAGGATCGAGAACGCCGCCCTCGACGTTCACGGCTCTGCCATCGCGCAGAGCCCCATGAAGGTCTACGTCCCCGACGTGAGCGTCTCGCTCGACGCCAATAAGCTCACGGGCCGTGCCATGCTCGACGGCAAGAACATCAAGGCCGACATCAAGGTGGACGCGCCCGATCTGGGCAGAAACATGAAGGGGCTCGCAGGCAGCGCCTCGGGCTTCGTGACGATCGGCGGCACGCTCTCCGAACCCGTCGCCAAGGCCGACCTCACGGCCACGGGCCTTCGCTACGGAGACGACGTCGGGCTCGAGGCCCTGATGCTTCGCGGCGACATCTCCGCAAAGCCCTCTGGCGAAGTCGGCGGCTCGATGATGCTGCACGCCTCGAACGGCGCCCTCTCCGAGAGCCTCGTCCTTCATGACATCGTTGCTAGGCTCGAGGGCACCGACCGAAAGCACGAGCTCACGATGAATCTCTCGGGCGTGCCCGTCAACGCCGAACTCAAGCTTGCGGGCGCCTTCGACACGAAGTCCCTCGTCTGGAAGGGCACGCTCTCCAACGGCACCGTCTCGACGCCGATCGGCAACTGGCATCAGGACAAGGCCGCGGGCCTCGTCTACAAGGCCTCAAGCTCCGAGGCGGTGCTCGAACCTCACTGCTGGGTCGGCAAGCCGGGCGACGTCTGCATCGACGACAAGCTGCGCGCAGGCGAAAAGGGCTCGGCCACCCTCAGACTGCGCAAGTGGGAACTTGACGTTCTCAAGCCCTGGCTGCCGCCGCTCACCACGGTGGCAGGCACCGTCAACGGCACCGCCAAGGCGAAGTGGGACCTCTCCTCGGGCAGCCTGCCTGAAATCGATGCGCTCGTCGACGCGGGCGGCATGACCGTCACGCAGACGACGGGCGAGGAGCCCCTCGTCGTGCATCTCGACACCGTCAGCCTCAAGGCGCGCACCGACAAGTCGCGCGCCTCGGCCGAGCTCGACGTGAAGATCCGCGACAACGCCGACCTCAAGGCAACGGTCGCCGTGATCGATCCCGCCAAAACCCGCAGGCTAGACGGCCGCATCCTCTTCAACGGCGGCGACCTGTCGATCGTCAACACCCTGATCGGTTCGGGCGAAAAGGTCGAGGGCAGGCTCAACGCCGACGTGGCGCTCTCGGGCACGCTGCTCAAGCCGCTCCTCAACGGCGGCATCGCGCTCACGGACGCAAGGGTCTCCGAAGGCGCCGTGCCCCTCGTCATGAAGCCCTCGAACATCCGGATCGACTTCGCGGGCGACACGTCCACGCTTGAAGGCCGCCTCGAGACGAGCCAGGGCGCGCTCGACCTTGCGGGCGACGCGCAGTGGCGCGACATGGCGCACCCGACGGCGAACGTGCACGCCTCAGGCAGCGGCATCCTCATCACGGTTCCCCCGTACGCCAACGTCACCGTCTCGCCCGACGTCTCGCTTGCGGCCTCGTCCGAGCGCGTGACGCTCAACGGCAGGATCGAGGTACCCGCCGCGCAGATCACGGTGGCGGACCTTCCCGCCACGGCCACGGGCGTCTCGTCGGACGAAGTGCTCCTTGACCGCCACATGAAGCCCAAGGTCTCGAAGACCGCCACGATTCCGATCGACAGCAACATCGTGGTGCACATGGGCGATCAGATCTTCATCGACGCCTTGGGCCTCAAGGCGAAGCTCTCGGGCGACCTCAAGGTGACGCAGGACGCAAAACGCGGCCTCGGCCTCAACGGCCAGGTCAACGTCGACGACGGGCGCTTCCACGCCTACGGCCAGGACCTCATCGTGCGCACGGGTCACGTGATCTTCGCGGGGCCGCCGAGCCGTCCGCAGCTCAACATCGAGGCCATCCGCAATCCCGAGGCGATCGAGGACGACGTGACGGCGGGCATCCGCGTCACGGGCAACGCCATGCGCCCGAAGGTGACGGTGTTCTCCGAACCCGCGCTCTCCCAGCAGCAAGCCCTCTCCTATCTGCTTCGCGGACAGGGGCTCGACACGTCGAGCGACGACAACTCGATGATCACCTCGGCGCTCGTGGGTCTGGGCGTCTCGCAGACGGGCAGGATCATCGGCCAGATCGGCGACGCGGTGGGCATCAAGGATCTCGGCGTCGACACGGCGGGCGTGGGCGAAAGCTCGCAGGTCGTCGTGTCGGGCTACATCCTCCCCGGCCTTCAGCTCAAGTACGGCGTGGGCATCTTCGACTCGCTCGCGACCATCACGCTACGCTACCGCCTGATGCCGCGCCTTTACCTCGAAGCCGCCTCGGGCGTCAATCAGGCGTTCGACGTGCTCTACAGCTTCGAGTACTGACGGTCTTCTCCGCATCCGTGAACGCATCGAGGGCGCCTTCCTTCCGGAAGACGCCCTCGATTGTTCTTGAGCCTGTGGACTCGACCGCAGGTCCCGGTTCGTCACCGGGAGGCCTGCGAGCAGGATTCACGACTTAGAGGTCGGCGTTCTGCGTGCGCTTGGCGGGACCCTTGTAGCCTTCGGTTTCGATGAAGGCGGTGTCCATGGCGGCGACGCGCTTGCCGTCGACGTAGGTGTGGAGCCAGATGTCATAGTTCGCGCCGGCGAGCATGTTCTGGGCGAGGCCCTTCTGCGTGAACGTGAAGACCATGTCCTTCAGACCGTCGCCGTCAACGTCGCGGGCTTCGGCCTTGACCGGCTGGGCGAGCTTCTGACTCATCGTGATCTTGTTGCCGATGGAGGCGCGGCCCACACCGCCCCAGGTCTGCTTCGGATCGGCCTTCGTGGCGTCGAGCTTGCCGCTCGAGAAGAGAACCACTTCAACCTTTTCGTCGCTCTTCGGGTTGATGCTGTCGGCCATGACGGCGAGCGTCCACGGAGCCTTTTCCTCAAGCTTTTCGGCAACGGCGGCCTGGGCTTCGTTCAGCATGCGGACGTTGTAGGCATGCAGATATTCGACGGCCTTTTCCTTGGAGACCTTGAGAAGGGTCTTGGCGTGAGCCGTGACGGCGGGAACATCCTTTTCCCAGCCGGCTTCAAGCTTCTCGACGAAGGCGCGGACGTCCTTCTGGTCCTGACGCTGGAAGTCGTACGTGTTGGCGGCGGCGACAAACGTCGTGACCGGCCATTCGGAGCGCCAGCCGAAGTATTCCGGCGTGCCCTTGAAGTGTTCGGCCGTGGCCTTGTCCCAGCTCATGAAGGCCGTGCCTTCGGCCGGACGAGCGAGCGGATAGAACGGGATGTACGGGGATTCGCACGGACGAGCAAGTGCGCGATAGCCGGTGATGAGGAGCGGATTGGCGTTCATTTCGAACACTTCGGACTCATGCGTCGTGGCGCGGCAGATGCCGAGGCTGTTCGTATGCGTCCACTGGGCATCCTGTTCCTGGATGTCGTGTTCGTGCGTGCGCAGCAGGTCCTTCACGTCGTCAACCGTCCACTTCTTCGTGGCGACGGCGGAGTACGGGAACTGTTCCGGATCCGTGATGTTCTTGCCGATGATCTTGTTCCAGGCGAGGTTGTTGCGGCTGGAGTTGTAGTCGGCGGAGCGGCGTTCGGCCGGAGCGACGGCAACGCGGTAGTTGAAGTCGCTGTAGACGCCTTCCTTGGCGGGCTTGTAGCGACCGTTCTTGATGGCGCGCTCGATCATGCCCGGAGCAACGATGACGTTCTTGGTGTCAGTTGCGTCAACCTTGTCCATCATGAAGTTGTTCGGAATGTAGATAATTTCATTGTCCTGCACGCGCCTTGCGACCCACGTATTGCCCTGATGAATGGCCAGCTGCCAGGCTTCGTTCGGGTCAGCGATCGTATACGTGCGGCCTTCCGAGAAGTAGCCGTACTTGCCGAGAAGCTCGATGGCGATGTCGACGGCGTGACGGGCGCTCGTGGCGCGCTCGGCCATCAGGCGGCGGATGCCGTAGCCGATGCCGCCATCCTTGGTCGGCATGATGTCGTCCTTGTAAATGCCCGTGCAGGCATTCGTGACGATCGTGACGCCGTTTTCATTGACGAAGCCGTCGGAGAAGGAGGCGCCGGTCGGATCGAAGGTCTGCGACCAGAAGAAGCCGAAGGTCTTTTCAACCTGCGGAATGGAGGCGGCAGCCTCTTCGAACTTGATCATTTCGCCGGCCTTGTGAGTGGCAGCCGGGACCCAGTGCTGAGCAGTCAGAATGCGGCCGCCGTTGTCCTCATTGTGGCCCACGAGAATGTTGCCCGTGGCGCTGGCGTCCTTGCCGACGATGACCGTCGAGCAGGCGGAGGCGTTGAAGGCCATGGAGCCCATGGCGGCACCGATCGCGAGAACGGCAAGCTTGGTCTTGAAGTTCATTTGTTTCTCCTCAAAAGATTCAACTGCTGCGACAAATTGGTCCTGTGTCGCTAAGTAGCAGTTGCGCAGAAGTTTACGCATCGCCACCGGAACTGCCCACAGAATCTTCCCTTAGCCATGAACCCTTAAGCCTTTCAGACTAAGCAAAAACCCTTTCCCGTGGGCGACTGGGACAACGACAGTGTCACAAGAGGAGGCCGTGATTTTTCAGCCTGCACCTCACAGTTGGCCATGAGGCTTTCGCAGCCGGCCTCTCTATGGACCTTCAGCCGTTGAACTGACCTGTGCCGATCACACGTGGGAAAGGGCCTCTGTCTGACGACAGGGGCCCTGTGGATGGAGCGTTCAGGTGCAGACCGCGGCCCCACTGATGGTTCATGGTCAGAACAGGTAGCTCATGCCCAGGAAGCCCTGGACCGTGTCCTTGGCAGAGGCATCGTCGACCTTGGAACCGGCGCCCGAAGCGTCGCTGTAGTTGACCGCGACGTAGGCGATCACGTTCTTGGCGAACGAATATTCATAGGCGGCGCCGTATACGGCACGCTTGAAGTCGACGTCGGAGTTGTTGGCAAGTTCGCCATCAAAGTACTGGGCGCCGATCAACGTCTTGTGCGGCCCGGAAAGGTGCTCGAAGCCGAGGGCGAGAGAGTAGCCGTCCCAGCCGCCCTTCTGATCCGCCGTCACGGCCGTGGCCTTGGTGGCGGCGAGCTTGGCGCCCGTGGACCAGGCAGTCTGATAGCCGGCGCCGGCAAAGATGCGGACGGTTGGCACGACACGGTACCAGCCGCCGACCTGGTAGGCGCGGCCGTCGGCGGCGGTGCCGCCGGGGTGCTTGTTGTCGACGTTGGCGAACGTGACGCCGAGGAAGAGGTTGTCGCCGATGTAGTTCATGGCGGCGGCAAAGGTGTGGCCCTTGTCCTGCCATTCATTTGCATCGTCGTCATCCTTGTCGCCCGTGGAGTAGGAGAGGCCGAACTTGAGGTTGTTCATGACAGGCGAGACGTAGTTGATGGCGTTGTCGACGCGACTGGAGTTGGCAAACGTCGTGCCGATCGAGGAGTTCGAGTAGGAGGTGCCGAAGACGTCCCACTTGATGGAACCCATGGAGTACGGAGCAGCCGTGGACTGGACCGTGCCGGCGCGGCCGAGGCCGAGTTCGCCCCAGGCGCCCGGAACGGCGAGGATGGCGCGGCGGTCGAAGAGCGTGTCGGCGGTGGAGAAGCTGCCGTCGTCAACCTTGAAGCCGTTCTCCAGATAGACCTTGACGAAGTTTCCGTTGCCGAGGTCTTCCTTGATGTTGAAGCCGAGGCGACTGGAGGTGCGGCCGCCGGACTTCATCGTAAGGGAGCGTTCGCCGCCGTCGGCATCTTCGAACATGAGGCCGGCGTCAACGCGGCCGTAGATCTGGATGTCAGTGGCGCTGACGGCGGTGGCCGCAGCGGTGAGCATGACTGCAAGCGCGATCTTGGAATATTGCATGATGAATCTCCTTTTCTGTCGTATCAATCTGTCGAATGGGTCTTTCAATGAGGATCGAAGCGCGCCCTCGACGGGGGGCGCACTCCGTTTCTAGATTCAGCGGTTAAGGCTTCAGGCCTCGGCTCCGCGGGCCTCGATGAGGGCCCCAAGCGCCTCGGTGGAGCGACGTGCAGACTGCATTGCACCCTCCCAGAAGCCGGGATCGGCGGCGTCAGCGCCGAAGTGTCGGCGGATGATCTCGTCGACGGTCATGCGGCCCGTGTCTCGGAGCATCGCGACATAGAAGCCGTAGAAGTCGTCTCCCCTCTCCTCCCACTCGCGCATGAGCGCGAGGCTCATCAGGTAGCCGACGGCGTAGGGGTAGTTGTAGATGAACTGGTCGGTCTTGTAGTAGTGAAGCTTGTGGGCCCACAGCCACACGTCCGGCGTGACGTCGTCGCCGTACCAGCGCGTCCAGACCTCGCGCATGAGCTCGCAGCAGCGGCCCGCGGGGACCACGCCGCGGCGGCGCTCCTCGAGGAAGGCGAGCTCGAAGTCCATGCGGACCATCGTGTTGACGAGGAAGTTGCCCGCGCTGCGCACGTCCTGCCAGAGCATCTTGAAGCGTTCGGCGCCTTCGGCCTCCTCAAGGAGGGCGCGGCGGATGACGGCTTCGTTGAAGGTGCTCGCGGTTTCGGTGAGCGTCATCGGGAATTCGGTCTCGATCATCGGCAGATCTCGCATCTTCCAGTAGTGGAAGGCGTGGCCAAGCTCATGGCCCTGCTGCAGGACCGAGGTGATGGAGCCGAGATAGGTCGAGAAGACGCGCGGGATCCTGAATTCATTGAATCGCGAGTAGAAGGCGCCCCCCACCTTCCTGTCGGAGGGCTTCGCGTCGATCCACCGATTCTCGAGCATCAAGTCGACGAAGGCAGTCATATCGGGATTCACGCGACCGAGTGAACGCTTCACAATGCCGATGCCTTCTTCATAGGGCATGAGGCGCGGGGTGCCGCCCGAGGTCTCAGGAGCGGGCGCAAGCACGTCCCAGTAGGCCATCTTCGGGGTGCCGAGCACGCGGGCGCGCATGCGGAAGCCCTCGCGGATCCAGTCCGTGTTGCGCAAGATGGCCGTGCGAATCGCCTCGAGGCACTCGCGGCTCATGCGGTTCTGGGCGAGCGAGACGCTCACGGGTTCGACGCCCGCACGCTCGAAGCCCGCGAGCCTGATGCCGTGCAGTTCGTTGAGAAGGCCGGCGTAGAGTTCGCCGTGGCGGGCGTACCACTCCTGCATGGCCTCGCCGGCGCTCTGGCGGAGCACGGGGTCGGGATCGCCCTTGAGAATGGCGACGAGCTTGGCGGCACGAACCCGCACGGTCTCGCCTGCGGCATTCCTCGCGTCGAAGTCGACGAGCTTCTGAAGGGACTTGTGCAGGGAACCGAGCGGCGCAAAGGCCATGACCTCGATCGAGGCATAGAAGTCGGCGTCGGTCGCGCTCAGCCTGCGATGCCAGTCGGCCTGACGCTCGCGGATGACGAAGCGCCAGTGCGAGAAGGGCTTCATGCTCCAGAGAGGAGAGTCGTCGGGCTTTGCCGCGAGCGTCTCGAAGAGCGGGCCGGCAGCAGCCTCGAGGTCGTGATGCAGGCCCGCCGTGAAGTTGGAGGCGGCCATCGCTGACGCGTCGGTCGTGTCCTTCGCGCCCGTGCACTTGGCGAAGGCGGACATGGAGGACTCGATCGTGAGCGCCTCCTCGTAGGCCTCGAGGCCAAGGCGCAGGGTCTCGTCGCTCGAGAGGTCCTTCGTCAGGCGGGCGATTTCGGCGATGAGCTCGCGCACGCGCTCGGCGCCGCGCGTCCAGCGTGGATCCGCAAAGCTGCCGTAGGCGTCGTCCATCTGCCATTCGGGGGCGCCGGAGTTGAATTCCGTCATTTTTGAATGCTCCTTTCTTCTTTAAATGGCGAGCCAGAAGACGCTCACGTGATGCACGATGAGACCGACGATGCAGGGCACGGAGGCGCGCTTGATGAGTTCGAACGGATTCATCTGGAGCATGCCGGCGATGGCGACCACGACGCCTGCGACGGGCGAGAGCGGACGCGCGATCGTGGAAGCCTGGTGCATCGGCAGAACGAGAGTCACAGGGTTGACGCCCATGTCGCGGGCGATCTTGGGCACCATTTCGACGAGCGGATAGAAGGAAGCGCCGTTGGAGCCCGCGATGATGGTCACGAGCGTCGTGATGGCGACGAAGAGGATGGACATGCCGACGGCACCCGCACCCACGTTGTGGGCGACGTCGACGATCGCGTCGAGCATGCCGAGCGCCTTGAAGCCTTCGGCGAAGACACCGGCGGCGATCACGAGGGCGACCACGCCAGAGAGCGCCTTGCCCATCGACTGCAGGAAGACCTTGAGGCCCGCGGCGATCTTGTCGTAGTTGCCGCGCCAGCGGATCACTTCGCAGACCATGCCGATGATCACGCACAGAAGCATCAGGGCCGTGATGTCAAGCTTGATCGAGGAGATGCAGTACTGGGAGAAGACGACCACCAGAACCATCGGGAGGAACGGCAGGAAGGCGTAGATCTTCGGTGCGGCGGTGCTCGGACGCTTCACGTCCTCGGAGAAGACGAGCGTCTCGCCTTTGTGCTCCTCGCAGTTCCAGCCTTCGCGACGGTCAAGCCAGCGCTGCCAGAAGACGTGCGCGAGGCCGATGGCGAGCACGGTCGGAATACCGGCCGGAATCTTGAAGAGGAAGACGTAGTCGAGAATCGACAGGTCGCAGGCCTTGGCGGAGGCGGCCGTCGAGCCGCCGAGCAGCACGAGCGAGCAGGCGCCCGACGTGACGAACACGGTGCCAATCGCCTTCTTGTTGATGCCGAGCGCGGCAAGCGCGGGACCCATGAGCGCCAGACAGAGCACGCCGAGGCCCACGGCCGAGGTGATCACCATCGAGACGGCCTTGCCGAGCATGAAGGCGACGAAGATCAGGATGTACGGATTCCTGATGATGGAAAGCGGCTTGATCGCGATGTTCACGAAGGCGTCGTTGGCGCCGATGTGCGTCATGTAGGAGGCAAAGCCCACCATCGTCATGATCAGGAAGCCGAGGCCGGCAAGACGGTTCGAGAACATGTAGCGGATGAACTCGATGATGTTCAGATAGTCGTTGCCCGTCGGCAGCGCCTTCTTGGGCATGAACGTGCCCGTATCGAAGAAGACTGCGCACGCAAGCATGAAGGCGCCGCTTGCAAAGAGCACGAGCGGAGCATACTTGCCCTTGACGATGGCCCACCCCACGACGACGAGTGTGAGACAGCCGATCAGAATACCGATCATGATGTTTCTCCTGTTGATTGTCGGAGCGCCTCCCCGCACGCTGAACGGACGGCACCCTTCTTTTGAAGCCTTCACATGATCGCGCCGCGCATGCAGCCGCGTAGGGCAACGGAGGGAAGCTCTTCGGGATGACGAGGGTTGTCCCGTAGTCCGAAAGTTCAATTTTCCACTTCCGGAACGGCATTACACTTGCATGCAAACGACCCAAAGCACCATGCATAAGGGTTTCCATTAGATACCCCCAGTAAAAACCCTGAAATTCTCTTGAACCGCTTATACGACCGCATGACCCGCCCCGCCCCCAACAAGACGCCCGCCTGGACGGGCAGATCCGTACCGCTCCTTTCTGAAGAAGGCTTCGCCGAGGCGCTCGAGCGTCTCGAAGCGAAGATCGTTGCGCTCGAGGCACTCGCGAAGACGCCTCCGAAGGGTGCGGCCGCACTCGGCGATCTGGTGCGCATGGCGGACGAAGCGCGCGAGAGCGCCCTTCGAAGCGTGGCTCTCGCCTCTGGCCGTGCGCGGCTCACAGTCCTCGTCCCTCTTTGAAGCGGTCATGCTGCCGCTCGGCTCCCAGCAGTCGCATCTCGTCGCAACGATGAAGCTCAGGATCCCGAGCGAGGACGGCCACATGATCAGTCTGAGCTACGCGCAGGCGACGTCCGTCCTCAAGACGAGTCCCGACAACAGGTTCCGCCGCTCGGTATTCGCACTCTTCAACGCGTGGTTTGCGGAGCACTCGGCCGCCTTTGCAGACCTGCTCAATGCGGTGCTCGGCTGGAAGCTTCACGAGGCGCATGCCGCGGGACGGGACTTCATGACGGCGGCGTTCGAGGCCGACCGCATCACGCCCGCAGCGCAGCTCGCCATGATGAAGGCGCTTGAACTCAGGCGTGAGAACGCGAGACTCACGATCACGGAAAGGGCTCGCTTGCTCGGCGAAAGACAGCTGCACGTCACGCAGATTCTCGGCTCCGTCGAGGGCATGCACGCCTCGGCGCCCGAAGGGCTCAACGGGCTCGACGAGGTCTGCGGCTCGCTGTCCTCGGCCATGGCCTGTACCGACCCCGCCTTCGGCCGCTATCTGGAGGAGGCGCTCGAAAACCACTGGATCGACGCGAGATCAATGTCGCAGCGCGCGGGCGGCACCTGGTGCGAAGACCTTCCCGCCTACAATGCGACGGCCGTCTTCTCGACCCTCCCGTCGGGCACGGCGGGAGCATTCCAGTTCGCACATCCGCTCGGCGTGGGCTTCATGCACAAGGCCCAGCACGGCGAGCAGGCGCCCCTCAAGCGCCTCCCCTACTCCGTGATCGAGATCTTCGGACAGCTGGCCGTCACCATGCTCGAAAGACACATGGCCCGAAAACTCGAAGGCTCGACCGAGGCCGACCTTCTGCGCTGGCAGCTCATGCGTCGGGCATCGAACATGCTCCTCATGGTGCCCTCACGCCACAAACTCCTTGTCGACCTGTTGGCCGCAAGACGAGACGGCATCCTCTCGGCGAGCAGGTTCAACGAGGCGAGCCGCCGTGCCTGGGACGCATTTTTCGGCGGCACGACCGACGGATGCGACCAGTACGTCTGGTGCTGGGAACCTCATCTCTACCGCACAAACACGGTCTTCTACGACTGGCAGTACGCCTTCGGCTACCTGGTCTCGCAGCATCTCGCCGAGACCTTTCTGACGTCGGGCACCACGGCTTCGGGCGCCTCGCTCGGCGACTTCGCGAGGGACGCCTGCAGAATGCGCTGCGACGAGCTCATCAAAAAGCACCTCGACGCGGACATTCGCGACCCCGTGTTCTGGACGCAGGCGATCGACACCGCGCTCGCCCGGTGCGGACTTTTGCCTGCCGGGACAGGTCTTCGCCGATAACGCACGGACCAGACCTTTCGGAAAGGATGGAACATCCCGGCCAATGCATCTCCCTCGCATTCGTCAGGCCCGCGGACAAAAAAAGGGAAAGCCCCGGAAAAAAGGCTTTCCCAAAATGACGCGGCTCTTTGTTTGGGGACCAGAGCCGCGATCCCACTAGACTGCGTTTGAATTGCTGATACGGCCTCAGGCAGCCTTCGCACCTCTTGCGAGCGCATCGATCTGCTCCTCGAGGAGCGAGGCGATCTCGTAATGGTTGACGAGTTCGCGGAGCACCAGGAGGTAGGAGAGATGGAACTCGCAGCAGCGGATGGTCATCGAACCGCGGGGCTGGGCCTCCATCAGGCGGCGCTGAAGATCCTCGATGCGGGTGATGACGTCAGCCGCCCTGTTGCGAAGCGCCGTAACGTCGGCATGATCCTCACGGGCGTTGACGAGCGTGCGGATGTCCGCGACGAGCGTGCCGATGTCGTTCGTGATCTCGTTGCTGCCAACGCGGTGGCGGTTGGCCACGTGGTCGCGGGCAAGCTTGGCGAGGTTCTGCAGAGAGCGGCTCACCTCTCGGGTATTGGTGCAGGCGCGCAGATAGAGGTAGCGGGCATCGAAGTCGGCCTTGGAAGGCGCGGCCTCGGCGGCGACCATGCGGTAGTAGACGCTGCGGGCCTCGATGGCGTCCTCGAAGACGTCGGTGGCGCTCGCCTTGACCTTCGTGAGCTCGCGCTCACGATCGGCCGTGAAGTTCTCATGAATGCGCGAGAGCACCCGGAGCGTTTCGGAGAGGCTCTTCTGCACGTGCTTCGAGAGAAGCTGGCCCACGTAGGCGGCGTCGTAGACGGATCGGCTTTCGTCGGAGAGCGTCACGTCGTCCTCGCGGGTCTTGAGGTTGGAGCGCACGAGGAGGAAGATCGCGCCGAAGCCGAGGATGATGGCGGCGGCCTCACCGCCCCAGAAGACGAGCACGGCGACGACGGCGGCGAGCGAGCTCGCGGAGAGCGCGGTCAGGAACCAGCCCGAAATCACGGTGAGCACGCCCGAGATGCGGTAAACGGCGGACTCTCGGTCCCAGGCGCCGTCGGCGAAGCTCGAGCCCATGGCGACCATGAAGGTCACGTAGGTGGTCGAGAGCGGCAGCTTGAGGCTCGTGGCGGAGGCGATCAGGATGGCGGAGACGATCAGGTTGATCGAGGCGCGCACGTAGTCGAAGGGCAGCGGAATCTCGCCCTTGACGACGGGGAGCGGCTCGAAGCGGGAGGCGATGCCCCTCTGCATCGGCATCGGGATGATCTGGCTGATCACCTTGCCGAGCCCCATGGCGCCGCGCACGATCATGCGGCCGGGCGCGGAGGCGCCGAACTGTTCCTGCGTGCCGGAGCGGCTCGAAGAAAGGTTGATGGAGGTCTGGATGACGCGGTGGGCCTTCTTGGAGAACCAGAGCGTGAGAACCATCACGAAGCCCGAAAGGAGCAGGAAGGCGGTCGGAGCCGTGGAAGGCTTCAAAAGGCCGCCCATCATGAAGGCGTTGTCGGCGGCACCCGAGGCCTGCCATTCCTTCCAGCTGTCCCAGGCGGCGAGCGGCACGCCCACGAAGTTCACGAGGTCGTTGCCCGCAAAGGCGAACGCGAGGGAGAACGTACCCGCCAGAATGATGATCTTGAAGATGTTGACGCGGAAGACCGTGATGAGCACCTGGAAGAGCACCGTCAGGCCCGTGAAGAGCGAGAAGAGGATGACGGCCGTGTTGGCGTTGATCCACTGGATCCACTCGGGACGCATGAAGCTCGCGCCCTTGGCGCCCTTCATCACGAGGAAGTAGATGATGGCCGTGAGCGCGATGCCGCCGTAGATGGCGCCGATGCGTCGGTAGGCCTTCTCGAACTTGAAGGTGAAGACGAGGCGGGCGAGGTACTGCACGACGGCGCCCGAAATGAAGGCGACGACGACGGAGATCAGAATGCCCGAGACGATGCCGAGCGACTTGCTCGAATTGATGTAGTCGGCGACGTCGGAGAGCGGAGCGCCCGCGTCGATGAGCTTGAAGAGCGCGGCGGCAAAGGCGGCGCCCATGAGCTCGAACACGATCGAGACCGTGGTCGACGTCGGGAGACCGAGCGAATTGAAGGCGTCAAGCAGGATGACGTCCGCTACCATGACAGCGAAAAACACGATCATCAGCTCGGAGAAGGTGAAGAGCTGAGGATGGAAGACGCCGGAGCGGGCGATCTCCATCATGCCCGAGGAGAACGTCGCGCCCGCGAGCACGCCGATCGAGGCGACCCAGAGCGTCGTGCGGAAGGAGGAGATGCGGCAGCCGAGGGCCGAATTCAGAAAGTTGACGGCGTCGTTCGAGACGCCGACGAAAAGGTCAATGACTGCGATGACCCCGAGGAAGGCCAGCAACACCAGATAGTATTGGTCCATGTCAGATGTAAGCGTTGGTAAGACAACGCCCGCATTCTGACCGCTCCGCGTGACGGCTTCGTGACGGAATTATGACAATTTGATGACAGACGTCATATTCGACACTTTCTCCTGCGCCGCGAGCGTCCTCAGGCGGCGCCGTTCTTCCCGGGACCGTCACTCGCACTGTCATTTCAGCCCGTTCATCTCATTTGTGTGACACGACGGCATTCACGGTTCCCGAACGCAGAATCGCCCGCCTTTCGTTTGAAAGGCGGGCGAACTGCATCCTCAGCACGACCGTTTGAGGGCGGTCACCCCTTGACTTGTTTTGACCTGTTCTTTTTAGAGAAGGGTCAGGAAGCGCGAGAGCATGCGCACGCGGTTTTCGATCGTGTCGACGCGGAGGTATTCTCGTTCTGAGTGGAAGCAGCCGCCGGCAGGGGCAACACCGTCAACGACGGGGGTGCCGGCCTGGGCGATGCGGTTGGCGTCGGAACCGCCGCCGGCATCGACCCAGCCCGCTTCAAAGCCTTCGAGGCGGGCGGCTTCGTTGATGAGCTCGACGAGTTCGCGCGTCTTTTCCGTGCAGGGCATGGCCGGGGAGACGGAGGCGCGGCGGGCGTCGACGGTGATGCCCTCGCCCCAGTTCATGGCGGCGAGTTTTTCAATGCCTTCGTCGATCTCGCGGCCGTCCTCGTCGTTCCAGCGACGGGTGTCGATGCGAATGGAGCAGGTTTCGGGAACCGTGTTGCAGACCGTGCCGCCTTGGATGACGCCGACGGTCACGCTCGTGCCCTTGCCTTCGAGGTCCTGGAGCTTGGTGACTTCGATTGTGAACCTGGCGGCGGCGAGAATGGCGGAGCGGCCGTCCTGCGGGTTGTTGCCTGCGTGAGCGGCAATGCCGTGGAAGGTGACGTCCCAGACGGAGCGACCCTTGCGGGAGCGCACGAAGGCGCCGCTGGCGCGGCCCGGTTCGGAGACGACGGCGCGCCTGGCCTTCTTGGCCATCGTGGCGAGCCATTCGCGGGAGGAGAGCGAACTCACTTCTTCGTCGGGGTTGTAGCAGACGGCGATGGCGAGACGGTCGAGGTCTTCCTTGCGGGCGTTCTTGAGGGCGTGGAAGATGGCGATGACGCCGGCCTTGCAGTCGGCGCAGCCCGGGCCGTAGACCGTGCCGTCCTCGACGCGGAACGGACGCTGGGCGACGGTGCCATCAGGGTAGACCGTGTCGAGATGGGCGTTGAACATGATGTCGAACTTTTCAGCGCCCGGCTTGTTCGTGGCGAAGAGACCGCGGCCGGCCTTGTCGCCGAGGTCGACGAGTTCGGTGGCGAAGCCGATTTCGTCATAGTGGCGCTTCATGATTTCGGCGACGCGCGTGACGCCGTCGCAGGTGTTGCTGCCGCAGTCGATGTTGACGACTTCTTCGAGGTCCTTCAGATAGGTTTCAAGCATTCGCTCTCTCCGCTTGGTGATTCGGTTGTTGGTCCGTGAACGGGCATGTGGTCCGCCCGTCCGATGGGAGAGATTGTGGATCAAAACGAATCGCCCCGCCTTGTACCTTGGTTCAAGCGGGGCACACGATGCATTTTCGGGAGACTCGGACTCCCCATTCTCAGTCGTCGGTGAAGTCCCTGTCCTCGGGCGCCTTCTGGTCCTCGGCGAGTTCGCCGATGGCGGAGAGGTAGTGGTGGAGTTCAAGTGCGGAGCGCACCTCGAGCTTGCGGCAGGCGTTCGAGCGGTGGATCTTGACGGTGTGCTCCTGGATGTCGAGCTCGGCCGCGATCTGCTTGTTGAGCATGTCTCGGGCGACGAGCCTGACGACGAGCTGCTCGCGCTCGGTGAGCATGGCGAAGCGCTCGCGCTTTCGTTCGACGTCGATCGCCTCGCGGCGGTGCGCGATGTTCTTGCTGATCATGCGCCTGACGCTCTCGCGAAGCTTCGCGGGCTCGACGGGCTTTTCGCAGAAGTCCTCGGCACCACGCTTGAGGGTCGAGACCGCCATGCTGATGTCGCCGTGGCCAGAGAGAAAGAGGATCGGCAGGTCGATTCCCCTGCGAGTCATCTCCTCCTGGAGCTCGAGCCCGCTCATGCCGGGCATGCGCACGTCAAGCACGAGGCATCCGGGGTGTCTCAGATCGTCCCTCGCGAGGAACTCCTCGGCGCTCTCGTAGACGACGGCGTTGATGCCGCCCATGCGGAGCATGAAGGCCTCGGAGTTGCGTACGGTCTCCTCGTCGTCGATGATGCGTGCGAGCGGCGCGTAGAGATCCGGGTTGGGCATGCTGGTGAACATGATTCTAGTGACTCCTATGCAGCTTCGGCGGTCCTGACCTGCGGAAGCGAAAGCGAGACGACGAGACCCTGGGGCTCGGCGCGTCTGAAAGTGAGGCGCCCCCTGTGGCGCTCGGCGATGACGCGGCAGATCGAGAGTCCGAGGCCGAGGCCCTCGAACTTCTCACTCGTAACAGGATGCGAGAGCTCGGCAAACTTCTTGTCGTCGAGCGGCAGGCCGTTGTCCTCGACCTCGAGCACCCAGCGCGGATTGTTTTCGACGCCGAGATCGGCCTTGAGGCGCAACCTGATCTCGGGGTGCTCGACACCGCCCGACTGCAGCGCGTGGAACGCGTTCTTCAAGGTATTGACGACGAAGAGCTCGAGTTCGAGTGGATCCCCCTCGATGGGAGCCGCATCGACAAGGTCGGCCGCGACCCGGACGGACGAGCTTGCGGCGCCCGAACGGAAGGTGGAGTACGCCGACTTCACGACGGCGCAGAAGTCGATCTCGCGCTGCAGGCCCTCCTTCTGTCTGGCATAGTTGCGCACACGCTCGACGATGCTCGAGACGCGCTCGGCCTGACGCCCGATCTCGCGGGTCGCTTCATCAATGACAGGGTCGTGCCCCTTGCCGCCGAGATAGAGCGAAAGTCCGTCGGCGTAGTTGATGAGCGAAGCGACGGGCTGTCTGAGCTCGTGCGCGATCATGCTCGAGAGTTCCGAGACGATGCCTGCGCGCTCGAGCTGCGACAGGCGCTCGCGATCGCGTCTGGCGTTGTCCTCAAGCACGTCCTTCTCGTCGATCACCTTGACGAGCGCCTTCGTGCGGCGCGCGACGATCTTGCTCACCGACACACTGTAGAGCATCGAGGCGGCGAGGATGAGAAATCCGAGGACGAGCGCGTACTTGTAGCGCTCCTCGACCACCGAGAACCTGGCGTCGGACGCCTTGTTCGTGGGCGCATAAGCGAACTTCTCCGCCACGCGGCGCACGTTCCTGTAGTCGTTGGCGAGCGTCCACCTGTAACCCGACTCGGGGACGGGCATCGAGTAGACTGCGGCCGCGATGCGGCGCCTGACGTCCTCGGGCACGTAGGTCTGGGCGGCGAGCGCAAGGCCTGGAAAGAGCTCGGTGGAGCTCACGCAGGCGAGCCCCTGCTGCGACTTCTCACCTACGACGCGCAGGCTGCCCGGCTCCACGAGCCCCGCAGCCGTCATGGTCTCAAGCTCGCACACGCGCAGAATCCCCACGTCGGCGTCACGCTCGAGCACGGCCCGCGCAACGGGCAGGCCCGAGGCCCCGAGGAAAGTCGTCTTGCCGAAGAAGTTCTTCGGGTACTGCGAGACATTGGCCACTTCGTCGAGCGCCGTGATCCAGCCGTCGAAGGACGCCATGCCCGCAGCCGCCACGAAGGCGGTCCTCAGATCGGAGACCTGGTTGTAGCGCGTGTCGTCCGCCCTCACCACGAAGACGGAACCCGTGGCCCTCTCGGGATCGGTCGCCTGCGGAAGCTTCAGGGTCGAGATCCACTCGACACCTGCGCCCATGTCGGAGAGATAGATGTAGTAGCCGCTCGTGACGAGAAAGAGGTCGACCTCGTGGCTCACGACGGCGGTCTGCAGGTCGAACGGCGCGTACTTGTGAAGCGTCACGCTGACGTCGGCGCCGCCCTTGCCCGCGCCCCTGAGGCTCTCCTCAAGACGGGCCGCCAAGGGCTCCATGAAGCTCGCCCCCTGTCCGAGATCGAGTGGATCGGCGTAGCCGATGCGAAGCGAGCCGTCGAAGTGCCTCACGACCTTCGCGGGTGTCTCGATGGCGATGGACGCGTCCTCCTGAACGCCCGCTTCGGGCGTGGCGGCGCGTGCCGTGCTGAGTAGAAGTGCCGCCAGAAGGGCGAGCATTGCTGATGGGCGCATGAGTGTGTGGCCTTGAGGACCCGGCATGCGTTCAGGCCGAGTCGTTCTGATGTTCTTGTGCGGTGAATGCCGACGGGAATTTTCCAATTATGCGCATTCGGCACGATCGCGACCAGAGGAGGTACCCGAAAGGGCGCGCACAGAACCTAAAAAAGGCGGGCGCACCGTACAGGGCGTCCGTCAAGAAGAAAAGCGACCGGCAGGAGAACCCGGCCGCTTTGAGAGGAAATCGATATGTTTCGAATCGATGTATTTCGAGGTTCCGGCTTAGTTCAGGATGATGGTCATGACAACCATCACGATCAGACCGCCCGTCATCGGGATCGCCGTGCGGCGAACCAGAGCGAAGGGGCTGATGCCCGAGCAGCCTGCCACGGCCACGACCACGGCGGTAATCGGAGACATCACGCGGGCAAGCCCCGTCGAGAGCTGCATCGGCATGAGAAGCAGGATGGTCGAGACGCCGAACTGCTGGGCGAAGTCAGGAACGAGCGGAGCGAAGGCGAAGAACGGAGCGTTGCCGGACCCCATCACGACGCAGGAGATCGAGATGAAGGACACGACGACGATCATGATGGCGTAGGCCGGAAGACCGAGGTTCTGCGTGCCGGCAATGAGGTAGTCGATAGTGCCGGTGGCGATGAGGCCCTTGGCGAAGAGTTCGCCCGCGACGATGAGGGTGATCACCGTGGCGAACTGGCGGCCCATCATGTTGAAGAATTCAAAGCCGGTATTGAGTACGTCCTTGACGGCCTTGCGGGCGAGTTCGCAGCAGAGGGCGACCGTGAAGGAGATGAACATGGCGGTCGGAACGTCGAGCTTGACCGTGTCGATCACAAAGCGGTTGAAAACGATGAGCAGGACGAGCGGGATCATCGGCAGAAGACCGTACCAGGCGGGAGCGCCCTTGACGTCGATCTTTTCCTGCTTGGCGGTGGCTTCGTCGACCTCGTTGGCCTTGTCGCCGTCCTTGGCGTCAAAGTAGCGCTGCGTGAAGAAGTGCAGGGCGGCGACGGCGATCGTCACGACGATGCCGACGGGGATCTGGTACTCGACGAAGTAGGTTATCGTGTCCATGCCGGCCACCTGGGCGGCGTAGTTCGCGGCACCGGAGGTCGGCCCCATGTCAAGACAGGAGACCGTGGCGATGACGGCGGCGGCGGAGAGGCGGGAGGCGCCGAGACGCACGAGGACCGGGTAGATCGTGACCATCAGGAGCATCGCGAGGCCGGAGGCGGACGGGATGAAGAGGTCGGCGATCGCGCCGATGATGTAGGCGAGCGAGAGCACGAAGTACGGCGAGCGGAAGATGCGCAGCGGCCTGCAGAGGTAGTCGGCCATGATGGCGGAGGCGCCGATCATGGACATGTACTTGGAGTAGCCGGCAGCCGACATGATCAGCAGACCGATGCCTGCGGTGCGACTCGACATCAGCGACGTGATGCACTTGAAGAGGTCGAAGCCGATGAAGCCCGTGCGGGCGACGCCCTTCGGAAGGATCTGGGCGCCGTTGGGCAGAAGCCCGAACGCGTCCATGGCGATCGAGCAGACGAGAAGCGTGAGGCCGCCGAAGAAGAGCACGAACTGTGCCTTCATCTTCTTGAGCAGGATGACCACCACCATGATGGTGACCAGAAGAGAAATGATGACGCCGACCATGGCTGACGTTCCTTTTGGTTTGTGTTGGTTCTTTTGGGTCCGGGTTGGAGGTCCGTCGACCGCCCGCCGCAGGTCACGGCGGGAGGCGGAAAGGGAGCGGACTGTGGGGGATTCTGAACCAAGCAGGGCGCATGCACCATGTACCAAGGTTCAAGGACGAGGATTTTTTCGGCGTTCATAATGGTTCCGCATCAGGGAACGGCGCCCCTGGACACAGCCACTGTCCGGAACGCGTTCCCCTACTTCGACCACAACGCGTCCGCTTCCGGCAACAGCCTCCGTCCGGGTTCGGGCGCCCCCCTGCAAACCAAGGGGCCACCATTCGATTCGTCAAAGGAGAATCTTCCATGGACAAGAAAGCCGCACTGCTCGAACGCTTCATGCGCTATGCAGCCATTTCCACCCAGAGCAATCTGAAGGCCGGCTGCGTGCCGAGCAACCCGCGTGAATTCGAACTCGCCGAAATGCTCGCCGGCGAACTTCGTGAAATGGGCCTTGAAGACGTTGAAGTCGACGAACATGCCATCGTCTACTCGAAGCTTCCCTCCAACCTGCCCGAAGGCACGAAGGCTCCGGTGATCGGCTGGGTCATCCACATGGACACCGTCGACGTCGGCCTCTCCCCCGACGTCCACCCGCAGGTCGTCAAGAACTACCAGGGCGGCGACATCTGCCTCAACAAGGAAAAGGACATCTGGCTCAAGACGGCCGAACATCCTGAAATCGAACGCTACGTGGGCGACGACATCGTTGTCTCCGACGGCACGTCCGTGCTTGGCGCCGACGACAAGTCCGCCATCGCCAACGTCATGACGGCCCTCTCCATCGTCACGAGCCAAAACCGTCCGCACGGCGACATCCACATCGTCTTCGTTCCCGACGAAGAGCTCGGCGAACAGGGCGCCCGCAAGATGGACTTCTCCAAGTTCCCCGTCGACTTCGCCTACACGATCGACTGCTGCGAACTCGGCGAAGTGGTCTGGGAAACGTTCAATGCCGGCAACGCCAAGCTGACGGTCAAGGGCGTCACGGCCCACCCGATGTCCTCCAAGGGCGTCCTCGTCAACCCGATCCTCGTCGTGCACGACTTCATCAACATGCTCGACCGCGCCGAAACGCCGGAATGCACCGAAAACCGCGAGGGATTCGTGGTCCTCAAGACGATGCAGGCCAACCCGAGCCAGGCCGTCCTCACGATGAAGGTCCGCGACCACAACAAGGCCCTCTACGAACGCAAGAAGGAAAAGCTCGTGCGCGCCGCCGAATACCTCCGCTTCCGTCATCCGAAAGCCAGTATCGAGATCGAGCTCTCCGACTCCTACGCCAACATCGCCGACGCCGTGCGCGACGACAACCGCGTGGGCATCGACTACCTCTATGACGCCCTCTCCACGGCCGGCGTCGAACCCAAGACCACCGCCATGCGCGGCGGCACGGACGGTTCCTACCTCTCCGTCAAGGGCATCCTCACGCCGAACTACTTCACCGGCGCCCACAACTTCCACAGCAACTGCGAGTTCCTGCCGATGAAGTCCTGGGAAAAGAGCCTTGAAGTCACGCTCGCCATCATCGATCTGACGGCGAAGAACGCCCGCGGCTGATCTCTGCAAATGAAGTGAACACGAAGCGGCCCTGCTGTCATGCACAGCAGGGCCGCTTTCCGTTCAGAAGGTCTTCCTCCTTCGCCAACACGAGCAGCAGATGGAGGGCATGCTTCTCAACGACCTCCTGCCCGTCGACATGCGTCTTGCGCGCATCATCGACACGCTCTTCAGGGCGCGCGGCGAGTCCCTCTCCGAGCGCCTCAAACCCGTGCCCGTTCCCGTGACGGTCCTGCAACTCGCAGAAATGGTGCATGCGGACCGCGCCTTCCTGAGCAGGATCCTCTCGAAGTGGCGTGAGGCGGAGTGCTTCGAGCGCAAGGGCAGGCGGCTCCTCTTCTCGCGGGCGATCTTCGACATCTGTTTGTGTCTTGAGGGCCGGGAGCGCCTGGTCCGTGCTCCTCATCCCTGGCATCGAGTCTAGGCGGGTCCGAAGGCCCCCTCTGTGACAAAGTTCATAAAGACGTTTTTTTGCCCAGACCCGCCCCGCAGCCTTCCATAGACGGATCACCCTAAGCAAACCACCTGATGCACAAGCGAAGCCTTCCACGCTATACTATATCTGTTATGAATACGCAGATCCTCCTTCCGACCCCTTCCGCTCACCATCACCTTTGGTGGCGCTCCTTCTCTTTCTAGAGCGGGTCGGGCGAGCTTTGCCCAAATTCCAGTCCAAAAGACCCGCACTCCCGCGGGTCTTTTTGCATCAGGCGCACAGAAGCCCCGGGACGACGGACAAGACACAACGAAAACGTCCACAGAGGTTCCAACATGTTCCAAAGGCTCAACGAGCGCGCAAGGTCCTGCAGCAGACGATGGCAAAAGGAAGACATCCGACTCCGATCCGTCCTCCGACAACCATCACCCGACAGGCACCCGACATGACAACGCTTCGATTCCACGGCTCCGCCGCCGTTCTCCTTCTTCCGCTCGCGCTCTTCGTGGCCGTCACGGCCAGGCTCTTCATCTCCGAAGCCGCCTTCGACCTCACGGGCCTCGCCGCCGCAGGCGTCCTCACGCTCTTCTCAGGCTCGCTCCTTGCGAAGTCCCCTTCCGAATACTGGAAGGCCGCCGTGCGCGGAGCCTCGTCCGAGCTGACGGGCACGGTCGTGCTCATCCTGATCGCCTCGGGCATCTTCTCCGCCATGATGAAGGCCTCAGGCGTCGCCGACGGGCTGGTCTTCCTCGGAGGAATGCTGCACCTCACGGGCCACGCCTTCACGGTCTTCGTGCTCCTAGCCTCTTCCCTGATGGCCGCCGCGACGGGCTCATCCATCGGCACGCTCCTCGCCGCCATGCCGATCTTCTTCCCTGCGGGCGTCGCGCTCGGTGCGGATCCCGCCATGCTCGCGGGCGCCGTGCTCTCGGGCGCCATCTTCGGCGACAACCTCGCGCCCGTCTCCGACGTCACCGTCATCTCGTCGGTCACCCAGCGCTTTCGCAACGGCACGCCCGCCGACATCGCAGGCGTCGTGCGCACCCGGCTTCCCTACGCGATGATCGCGCTCGCCGTCTCCCTGCCCGTCTACGCCTTCATGGGCGAATCCCTCCCCGTCTCCGAGGCGGCGCTCTCTGGCGATGCATCCGCCCTTCTGATGCTCGTCCCCGTCGCCGTCCTCATCGCCGTTGCGGTCAAGACCCGCGACGTGCTGATGGCGATCTCGGCGGGCGTCGTGACGGGCACGGCCACGGGCCTTCTCATCGGCCGCCTCAGCTTCGCCACGATCTTCGCGGCCGACGACGGCAGGCTCTCGGGCTTTCTCATCTCGGGCATCAGCAACGTCTCGCCCATCATCCTGCTGTGCGTCACGCTCTTCGCCTTCACGGGCATCGTACGCGAGGCGGGCGTGCCCGACATGATGGCGAAGGCCCTTGAAGCGGGTTCGGCGGGCCGCCCCTCCGCACTTCGCACCGAGCTCTTTCTCTCGGCCGCCACGCTCGTCGTGACGACGCTCTTTGCAGCCGTCACCTCCGCCTCCGTCGCACTCGTCGGCTCTCTCACCGACGACATCGGCCGCGCCTCGAACGTGCACCCGTACCGCCGCTCGCACATCCTCTCGGGCCTAGCGAACAGCCTTCCCGTCCTGATGCCGTTCTCGGCCTTCGTGCTCATCACGATGGCCGCCGTCTCGGGACTCGAGGGCGCGGCTGCCGTCACGCCCTTCACGCTCATGACCGCCGCCTTCTACCCGATCGCGCTCTTCCTCGTCTTCGGCTTCATGGTGCTCACGGGCACGGGCCGCATGATGGAAACGCCCGAACCCGAAGCTGCAGAGGCCAAGACTGCAACCGCCCTCTGAATAACGCCAGACATTCAGGATTGACAAACAGGAAACAGACGATGACATCTGACGACACGTTCGAACTCTACGACCTCGAGGTCACCGTTGAAGGCGACGAAAAGGACTTCGTCTGCCGCCACCATGCGGGACACGCGTTCAGGGTGGAAGGCGAGGACCTCGTCTTTCCCGAGGGCGGACGCTTCTCGATGTATGCGCTCGCGGCGCTCATCCCGCTACTGCCCGCCAAGGAACGCCCCACCTCCCCGAACGACTGGATGACGACCGATGCGCTCATCGCCTGTCCCGATCCCAACTGCGGAGCGAAGTTCAGGATCCGTCGGACCGCAAAACGCATCCTCTCGCACGCCGAATGCACCGTCGTGCCGCTGGGCGCAAAGGCCTGAGCGGTCCGGCAACCGTACAACCAGGAGTACATGATCATGACCCAAGCGCCCCTCATGGACCGAATCCACATTACTGAAGACTATTGCGTGCCGCGCGTCATCAACGGCGGCTGGCAGCTTTCCGCGGGCCACGCGCTCGAGCGTCCGCTCGACCTCGCCGACGCGTCCCGCGCCTTCAACCGCCTCATCGACATGGGATTCGACACCTTCGACTGCGCCGACATCTACACGGGCGTCGAGGACTTCTTCGGCGGCATCATCCGCGAGCGCCGGAAGGCGGGGCTTCGCCTGCCGCAGATTCACACGAAGTTCGTGCCCGACCTCAACGACCTCGCGAACGTGACGCCGGCTTACATCGAGAACATCATCACGCGAAGTCTCAGGCGCCTCGGCGTCGAGCGACTCGATGCAGTCCAGTTCCACTGGTGGGACTATTCGGTGCCGGGCATGGTCGACGTGGCGGGTGAGCTCGTGCGTCTTCAGGAAAAGGGCCTCATCCGCCTCATCTCCACCACGAACTTCAACGCCGTCGAGCTTCGAAAGCTCATCGACGCAGGCATCCCCGTCGCCACCAACCAGTGCCAATACTCGGTCCTCGACCGCCGCCCCGCCATGCGGCTCGAGCGCCTCTGCCGCGAGACGGGAGTAAAACTGCTCTGCTACGGCACCGTCGCCGGCGGGTTCATGTCCGAGAAGTGGCTTGGCGCGCCGAAGCCCGATCACTTCGAGAACCGCTCCCTGGTCAAGTACGCGCTCGTCATCGAGGATTCGCTCCGCTGGGAAGGCTTCCAAGCGCTTCTCGCCCTCATGAAGGAGATCGGCGATCCGCTCGGGCTTTCGATTGCGAACGTCTCGACGCTCTGGACGCTCTCGAGGCCCGAAGTCGCCGCAGCGATCATCGGCACGAGAAGCTCAAGGCACGTCGACGGGAACGCCGCGCTCATCGGCCGCACCCTGCCGCCCGAGGGCGTCGCCCGCATCGACGCCTTCCTCGCGGGCTTTCCGACGGTCGACGGCGACTGCTTCGACCTCGAGCGCCTCGACGGCTCGAAGCACCGCGCCATCATGCGCATGAACCTCGTCAACAGCGTCGACGGGAAGTGATTGCAGAAGGCAATTCCATTTGAGAGAGTGCCCCGACCGGCCATTCGGGGCATCCCCTACCTCGGAAGTTTGACATCCTCCCGAGTATGAATACCCGGGATTCCTCGTATTCGCGTCAGGACGCGAAGAAAAGGACGGTTCCCGCTGCTGACTTGTTGCCAAGTTCACTTGACGGGCGAACTGAGCCTGTCCGGCTCTTCTTTAGCACGTTGAGTGCACCTACGACGTCCGCGTTTTCAGTGTAGCCGCAAAGTTGGCAACCGAAATGCGCCTGCGTAGGTCGATTTGATGAACTCGTGTATCCGCACTTGGGACAAGTCTGGCTCGTGTACTTCGGATCGGCAAGGATGAGCCGTCCGCCGGCCTTGAACAAGGCCCACAGGATGGCCATCCTCATACCATAGGGCGCAACGCGTGCCAAAGAGCGGTTCAAGCCGCTCTTCTGCTTCACGTTCCTGCCCGGATCCTCAACCGTGCCCTTGGCCGATTTCGTCATGTTCTTCAACTTCAGATTTTCCATGGCCACCCATCCGTATTTCTGTGCGATGGTGTGAGCCGTTCTCTTCATGAAGTCCTGACGAATGTTGCGGATACGACGATAGTGCGTCAGAATCTGGTTCTTCAGTTGCCTGCACCTGCGACTCGGCTCCCGTTTGTCAAACGGGGCCGCCTTGCCCAAATCGGCTAGCTTCTTGCGGGCTTCCTTGTTGTGGCAAAGTTGCTTTTGAAGAACGGCAATTCGTTTCTCGTGCTTCTTGATGGATGAAACTTCGGGAAGCCCTTCTTATTGGACTTGAACTCATTGATGGAGGCGCACTCATCCTTCAGACCTTGCTGAAGCGCTTGAGATGGCGCATCCTGAAGCCACAACATGTCGTCTTCCTGTTTCCAGCACGTGAGCTTTTCACAAAGTTCCGCATAGTTCAGAAACGGCAGATTGTGCTCAAGCCTCTGCTTCTGCAATTCGGTCGTCTTGTTCCAAACAAAACGCCGGCACCCGGTGGGCTTGAGCGAAGATTCGCGTTTGCTCCCGGGTAGGCATCAGTTCGAACTTGTAGGCGATATTGGCTTTCATGACTTCCGTCCTACACCGTCCTTTTCGAGAACGCATGGTTCGTAGACAATCTGCGAACCAGAAGAGTACCTCTCATCCCATCGATTGAAATCGAGGGCTTTCTCGGCTTGGATTTGTAAGTTTGACCCGAAGGCTTGACCTTCCGCGCCCTGACTGGGCTTTGCCTTGAAAGCCCTTTCTCAAAAGGATTGCGCGGCACCTATAATGCATCTACGGCAGAGCCGGACCCTCGAAAGCACTACTGCTTTCGCATGACCTCCGCATCCCGAGAAGACCATTTTGAAGACGGGACGGAGTCCGCCCCTCGCATGCCGAATCAAGGAGACAACACATGGCCATGAAGACCTACGACTTCGCCTACGGGCGCGGTCGCAAAACCTTTACCGTTGAAGAGGACCGCGTTCTGAAGGTGGTCCGCACCGAAGAGTTCCCGCCGATGGAAGACATCAGGGGCGGCGTGCTCGAGGCGATCCGCCACCCGATCGGCTGCCCGTCGATCGAGGAGATCATCAAGCCCGGCGACACCGTCGCCTTCATCTGCAACGACCCGACCCGCGTCGCCAACAGCTTCGACTTCATGCCGGTGCTCGTCGACGAGATGAACCGTCTCGGCGTGAAGGACGAGGACATGAAGATCGTCTTCGCGCTCGGCACCCACCGCGCCATGACGCACGAGGAGATGGTCGAGGGCGTGGGCGAGAACGTCGCCTCCCGCCTCAAGATGTACAACAGCATCTGCACGAATGACGACGACTTCGAATACTTCGGCACGACCTCCCGCGGCACGCCCGTGCACATCCACAAGGAGCTCTGCAACGTCGACCACGTGATCCTCACGGGCACGATCGTGCACCACTACTTCTCCGGCTACGGCGGCGGCCGAAAGGCCATCCTTCCCGGCTGCGCCGCGATGGAGACCGTTCGCGTCAACCACAGCTTCATGCTCGACGAAAACGCCGCGCTCGGCCGCACGACGGGCAACCCCTGCTACGAAGACCAGATGGAGGGCGTCGCGCTCTTCGCCAAGGGCCGCTCGCTCTTCCTCTTCAACGCCATCCTGAACGCCAAGCACCAGTTCCTGCGCATGTTCGCGGGCGACTATATCGCCGCGCACAAGGAAGCCTGCAAGTTCGTCGACGAGGTCTACGGCTGCGTCATTCCGAAACTCGCCGACATGGTGATCGTCTCCTGCGGCGGCTATCCGAAGGACATCAACGTCTACCAGATGCAGAAGACCATGGAGAACGCCTCCTGCGCTGTCAGGAAGGACGGCGTCGTGATCCTGCTCGCCGACTGCGAGGAAGGCTCGGGCTCCAAGGTGCTCGAGGAAACCTTCCGCCGCCTCAAGACCCCGGCCGCCATCAAGGCCGAGCTCGAGGCCAACTTCAAGATCGGCGCCAACAAGGCATACGCCATCACGCGCCCGATCGAGAAGGCCCGCTACATCCTCGTGACGAGCCTTGACCGCCAGCTCGCGAAGGACATGCTCTTCACGGGCGCCGTCGACACCGTCGAGGAGGCCCTCGAGATCGCGAAGCAGTACGTGGGCGAGACGCCCGACATGATCCTGATGCCCGAAGGCTCCCTCACGGTGCCCCGCGTCGAATAAGGATCCTCCTGCGGCGGGCGTCTGCCGACGCCCCCGCATCCGAACGACTGCCGCCTGCCTGCGCCTCACCGGCCAGGCAGGCTTTTTATCCAGAACCACATCTCGAGGCCAGCATGCCCGACAACATCCGCTTCGACATCGACCGCGACGTGCGCATCGGTCTGCCCGAAGCCGTCTTCTGCGAGGGCAAGAGCCACGACGCGCTCCTCTCGCTCCTCAAGCGCTTTGCGTCCGACGACGAGAAGCCCATTCTCTTCACGCGCCTCTCGGAATCCGTCTGGGCACGCGTGCCCAAAGACCTTCGCGCCGCCTACGACTACGATCCCCTCTCCCGCACCGCCTGGCACCGCACCTGCCAGCGCCATGAAACGGGCCTTGCGAGCATCGTCTCCGCGGGAACGGCCGACGCGTTCGTGACGCACGAGGTCGCCCGCACGCTCGAGTACCTCGGCTGGACCGTCCGCCTCTTCGAGGACTGCGGAGTTGCGGGCCTCTGGCGCATTCAGGCCGCAAGGGACGACATCAACAAGGGCGACGTGGTCGTCGTCTGCGCGGGACTCGACGCCGCGCTCGCAAGCGTCATGGGCGGCCTCACCTCGAAGCCCGTCTTCGCGGTCCCCACGTCCGTGGGCTACGGCATCGCCGAAGGCGGCCGCGCTGCGCTCTCGAGCTGCCTCGCGTCCTGTGCGCCCGGCGTTGCCGTCATGAACATCGACAACGGCTACGGCGCCGCCTGCGCCGCCGCCCGCGTCCTCACCCTGCTTGAATCCGTGCGCGCTGCGCGCTGACCGAGGAGCACCGACCATGTCCGACCTCTTCAACCACCCGATCCTCACCGTCCGCATCCATGCGGGCTTCAACGCCAACGTTTTCCTAGCCGGCCTCCTCGCCCTGACGGGCCAGACCGCGGGAACGGCACAGGCCTACATGGCGCGCCGCTTCCCCGAAGTCGACGCCGCCATCGAATTCGGCCCGCGCGCCGTCAACGGCATCCTCGGCCACACGCTCTCGATCAGGACGCCGCACGAGCACGTCCACAGAACGCCCGCCGACATCCTCCGCCACTATGAGGCGAGCACGCTCTCCGACGAGGCGAAGGCGAAGGCCGCCGCCATCTGGTCCGTGGTCGCGAACGCCGAGGCCCGCGTGCACGGCACGACGCCCGATCACGTCCACTTCCACGAGGTGGGCCGCATGGCGAACATCATCGCAGTCGGGCTCATCGCCGACTTCATGACCACGATCGATCCCGCCATGATCGTCGCGAGTCCCCTCCCGATGACCGACGGCACCGTCAACTGCGCCCACGGCGTCGTGCCCTATCCCGCACCCGCCCTCTACGCGATGCTCGACGGCGTCGCCGTGCGCCCCTGGTCGGGCGAAGGCGAGCCCGTGACGCCCACGGGGCTGGCGGTCCTGCTGGGGCTCGGTGCACGCTTCGGCGGCTGGCCCGAGATGGTCGTCACCGACCACGTCACCGTCTTCACGCCGAAGATCTTCGAGGGCGTCGCCAACGGCACGCTCATGGCCTTCGGCCAGCCCGTTCCCGCAGCCGAGTGAACGCCATGACGCCTGCCTTCGACGATCCTCGTCTTGAGCGGCTCGCCTCGAAGCTCTCCGAAGCCTCGAGCAACGGCGCGGTCACGCTCGCCTATTCGGGCGGACTCGACAGCCGCTTCCTCGCGTTCTTCGCAAAGCTAGCGGGCTTTCGCGTGAGGCTCCTGCACGTCACAGGCCCGCACGTTGCGCCCGCCGAGACGGCCGAAGCCGTCGCCGAAGCCAGAGCCATGGGACTCGAGGCCGAGCTCGTGCCACTCGATCCTGCGGACATGCCCGACCTCGCCGCCGCAGGACGCCTGCGCTGCTACATCTGCAAGCGCCACATCTTCACGGAGCTTCTCAGGATCGCCGGCGACGTCCCGCTCTGCGATGGGACGAACCACTCCGACCTCGCCGTCTACCGTCCCGGCCGCAAGGCTCTGGAGGAGCTTGGCATCCGCTCCCCGCTTGCAGAGGCCGACATCAGCAAGGACGAGATACGTTCGCTCGGCGCCGCACTCGGCTTTCGCAATCCGGGCCAGATGGCAAGGCCCTGCCTGCTCACCCGCTTTCCCTACGGCATGAAGCCCGCGTCGCGCGACCTGACGTTCGCAGCCGACGCCGAAGCCGCCGTCGAAGCCCTCATGAAGGAGGACGATCGGCTTTCGGGCCTGAGGTTCCGCTGCCGCTTCCCGGACGGCGTCAGCCCCGTGATTCATCTCGAGCGAACTTCGGTCTCGCATGCAGAGGCACCGGGACTCCTTGCCGAAGGTCTCAGGAAGAAGCTCGGCGAGCGTGCGTCAGGGCTTCGCATCGAGCTTGTGAACGAGCTCTCGGGGTGGTTCGACCGGCCCGTCCGGAACTGAGAAAGTCAGAGCACGACAATGAACAAAAGGCAGCGATCCCGAAGGACCGCTGCCTTCTGTATTTGATTGAAGCCGCTTGGATTCGGCCCCTGAAAAAGGATCGCCCCGAATTCCTTGCGGAATCCGGGGCGATTTGTTCAGTCAAACTGATGTTCTATGCGAACGGGCAGTTATTAGAACTTGTGGACCATACCGAACATGACTTCGGACGTCTTGGTCTTGTCTTCTTCAGTCTTCCACTCGACCTTCTTTTCAGAGTAGCCGGCGGCCGTGTAGACGAACGTGCGCTTGGAGAGCGGGTATTCATAGCCGACGCCGACCATGAAGTTGTTGCCTTCGCCATTGCCGTCCTGAGTGGTTTCGAAGAGGGTTTCGTAGTCGTTCCAGCCGGCCGTAACCTTCAGCGTACCGCCAACGACAGGAGCCGTGGCACCGACGACGAGGCCGTAGCCCTTGTTGAGGGCGGTGTTGGCAACGTCGACATCCTTGCCGCCGTCGAAGTACTGGACGGCAACCATCGGCTTGACCATGCCGAAGTCATAGTTGGCAAAGGCAGACACGACGGTCTGGTTGTCGTCGTTGGTCTGGTCCTTGAGTTCGGTACGGTTCCAGTCCGTCTGGCTGTAGACGAGGCCGGCGTTGAGAGCACCGGCACCGTACGTCACGCCGAGGGCGTAGTAGCGGTCGGCGTCGGAGGAGCCTTCCTCAGTTTCAATGGCGACGCCCTTGTCATTGACGTTGGACTTCTTGAGAGAGGCCTGGGCGAGAACCGTCACGCCGGCAAACTTCGGAGACTGGTAGGTGAGCGTGTTGTCCATGCGGTCGCCGAGACCGAGGAAGACCTTGCTGGTCTTCGCGATGTTGTCCCAACCCGTGCTCATGGCGGTGGCGCCGGAGCCCATCTGACCGTAGCGGCCGACACCGGAATCAAGACCGCCCGTGCGGCCGGCGGAGAGTTCGCCGTACGGCGTCTGAACGAACAGGATGGATTCGCGGTGGAAAAGGCGGGAGCCCTTGTCGAAAGCGCCGTCGTCCGCCTTGAAGCTGTTTTCAAGGTTGAAGCCAACCTTGTAGCCGTTGCCGAGATCTTCCGTGCCCTTCAGGCCGAAGCGGGAGCCGGAGTTCTGACCGGAACCCATGCCGAAGCTGTCGGTCGTGGTCTTGCCGTTGTCGACCTGCGTCCAGTTGAGACCGAGGTCAACGAGACCATAGAGCTGAACGTCGGCAGCGAGAGCAGAGCCGGCAAAGGCACCGAGAACGGCGACGGCAGCTTCCCGAGGGGCTCCGTCGAGATGGCACGCACGCTTTTGCACTGCGCTTGCACCGTGGTCCGGTCTTTTCTCAAGACCTGTGAGGCATTTTTCCAGAGAACATTCAGGCCGTGTGAAATTTTTACTGTCGCATTAACGCGTCAAACGCGACGCATCGCGCGTCCTTCAGGCGCCTCGACCTAACTGTCTCTCATAAGTCATAAGGTGTCTCCTCTACTCCCAGTGTTGTTTCGGCACCACAAACAGCCTCCGAAAGCACTTTTTCCGGGCATTGAAGCCAGGCTAAGTCCGCCCCTGCGGCCTCATGAACGAAAAACAAAGAACGCACGAATCCTGCACGCCGGAAAGCAGAAAACCGGCGCCCGCCGCAAGGCGGGGCCGGTTTTCCGGGATGAGAGGACCGAGGTCGGGCTTCGGGCTACCAGTTGCCCGAAAGACCGATCACGAGGTTCGCGAAGATGTCGTAGAGCGTGACAAGGTAGCGCTCGTCGAAGTCGACGGCGGCATGCTCGTGCGAGGCCTCAAGGCCCGCGCCCACGAGGAAGTAGCCTGCGCGGCCGCCCTGGCTCTGCACGCGGCGAATCATCAGAGTGGCGTCGTCGGAGCCGTTGAGCGGCACCGAGGGACGGACCTCGCGCACATGGCGCACGCGGCGGGCGCAGACGGTGATCATCTGCACGATGCCGTCGTCGGGCACGAAGTCGACGGCCTCGCCCATGATCTTGTGGCTCATCTTGACGCCGAAGGCCATGGCACAGCCCTGGGCACGTGTGACGGCCTCGCGGGCGAGCTCGCGGTTGATCGCCTCGTTCTCGCCTCGGACCTCGACCTCCATGTCCGCATGGGCTGCGATCACGTTGCGACCCTCGCCGGCATGGAGCGTACCGACGTTGACGCGGGTCATGCCGTCGGAGTGGCGCGGCAGGGCCATGAGGATGAGCGCGGCGTCGGCGGCGGCCAGAAGCGCGTTGCGGCCGAGCTGGGGCTGCATGCCCGCGTGGGCCTGCACGCCCTCGAAGTGAAGGTCGATCTTCGTGGTACAGAGAAACTTCTCGGGGGCGGCCACGACGGTGCCCGCCTGAAGGTCGGTCGCGATGTGGGCGCACAACAGCGTGTCCACGTCGTCGAGAAGCCCCGACTGAACGATCGAATAGGCGCCGCGGGAGCCCTCTTCGCCCGGCTGGAAGATGAAGCGGATGCGGCCCGTCAGACGGTCCCTGTTCGCCACGATGAAGCGGCCAAGCTCGAAGGCGACGGCCTGATGGCCGTCATGGCCGCAGGCGTGCATGAGGCCGGGACGCTCGGAGGCGAAGCCCTCCCTGTAGGGAATGTGGTCGGGATCGACGGGCTCGTTCATCTTGAGGGCGTCGAGCTCGACGCGGAACGCGAGGGTCTTGCCCGGGTGCCCCGTGTCAAAAGTCGCACACAGCCCCGTGAGGCCGCCCATGCGCTGCAGCAGGACGGGCGAAACGCCCGCGGCCTTCGCAAGGCGCTCAGACTCGCTCACCTCGGCCTCTGAGCGGCCGCGCACGTAGATGGGATCGATGAACTCGCGCCCGACCATGACCTTGAAGCCGAGCGACGTGAAGAATTCGGCAGCGCGGGCGGTCGCGATGAATTCGGCCCAGCCCGTTTCGGGCGTCCTGTGGACCGTGCGCCTGCGAGCCACCAGGTCGGTCTCCCTGACGGGATCGATCCAGTGCGGAATGGAGCCGGCGGGGGACGTCGGATCCGTCTGATCGTAAGTGGGTTGCATGTCAGTGTCTTGATGCTTTGGTCTGAGGCATGCCGATATGTTGTCTGCGGCTTCTCCTGCGTATTACTACGCAATCCGCATCTGAATTTTGGGTTGACCGTCCGCTTTGCGGACGCCGGCATACCGCACAGGGAGTAGTGTACCCGCAAAAATACGGATGGTCTACTAAGACATTTCACCTAGAAGCTGAGTCGTTTTCCTTGCCGCCCCGTCTCTTTTCATCACCTCCAAAAAGCATTCTGCGTAGAACTACGAGAAATTCCCAATAAGGAACCGTGCATCGGATAAGGATCGCCCTGCTACACTCTTTCGTCGCCACACCCATTGAATGAAGGAGTCCATCATGGCCTATCTGCCCGAAGTCGCCACCGTTCTCAAGCTCGCCTTCGAGCATGAAGGCTGGACCTACGGGTTCGACGCCGGCACCGGCACGCTCGACGCAGGGTTCGACCTTGACAGCCGCATCGGCCAGACCCCGCTCTACATCCATCTTCTCGAGGACGTGGTGCTCTGCCACGCCTATGCGCCCTTCAAGGTCGCCGAAGAAGACCGCCGCCGCGTGATGGAGTTCGTCACGCGCGCCAACTGCGGCCTCAAGCTCGGCAACTTCGAAATGGACCTCGACACGGGCGTCGTCTGCTTCAAGACGACCTTCTGCCTGACGGGCGTGCCCCTGCCGACCCGCGGCGCCATGACCGAACTCGTGCGCGGCGCGCTCTCGGTGCTCGAGGACTACGGCAATGCGCTCGACGACGTCGTCAAGGGCAGGAAGACGCCCTCCGAGGCCGTGCGTGAAGCGGAACGCAATTGATGCGCCAACCGGCGGTTCTCAGACATGACAAAGGGACGGTGCGGTTTTTCCGCAATCCGTCCCTTTTTCGTTTTTCAGGCCTCTTCAACAGGCCGCTTCAGTTCATCAGAGGCTTCTTGCCTCGACGGGCAGGAGCGCGAGCTCCATCTCGGCGTCAAGTTCGCGTCCCGCCTTCATGAAGACGGCTGCGAGCATGCGGCGAAGGCGCACGGCGGTGAGCTCGGGCGAGATGACCTCGAGGGTCGGCGTCACGGGCGCATCGGCGGGCGGGAGGATCGTGAGGGCGGCGGCAAGGCGCTCGCGCGCGGCCTCGTCTGCGGGCAAGGCGGTCATGCGGCGCTCGACGAGGTCAAGCGCAACGCGCAAATGGCGCTCGGCGGCGTCGAAGTCCCCGAGGGCCGCAGCGCACTGGGCGCGGTAGGAGGAGACGGCGGCCGAAGCCTCGGGTCCCGACTCGTCGCCCAGCATCATCAGGGCGGACGCGTGGTCACCCGAGCCGATCACGGCGGCAATGTCGGCAAGCAGCGCTCGCGGCAGACGGTTGCTCATCTCTTCTCTCCTTTCACTCTGTCTCTGTTCTTGGCCGGTCAAAACGCACGCGTGGTGCGCAGTGCATGAATTGTACGCGTACAGGCGCGAACTGCTCTGAATTATCGTGCAGGGTCTCTGGCCTTCCCTGCGTCTCCGCCCGACTTGCCCGCCTGAACGGGCGGCAGGCTCGAGTTGATCTCCCTGCGCGCCTCGGCCGTGCGTTCGAAATAGGTCCTGTAGCCCTCGTAGTCGTCGGCGGCCACAAGCCCCTTGAGATGTGTGAGGGCGGCCTCAAAGCGGCTGATGCCGTCGAGGATGGCCGTGCGGTTCGCCCTCGTGATGTCTGCCCACATGCGCGCGTCGGCGGCCGCGATGCGGGTCGTGTCGCGAAATCCCCCGCCTGCGGCGGCAAGCGCCGTCCGGCTCTCGGGGGACGAGACGGCCATGTCCATGAGCGCGAAGGCGATCATGTGGGGCACGTGGGAGACCATCGCGTAGATGCGGTCATGCTCCTCGGGCGTCATCTCGACGACCGTGAGGCCCGCCGCACGCCAGAGGTCGACGACGACGGCCGCATCCTCAAGATCGGATTCGGGCAGCGGCGTCACGACGCCTGTCGCACCCCTGTAGAGGGTCGGCGTAGCAAACTCGAGCCCCGCCTTTTCGGCGCCCGCAATCGGATGAAGGGGCACGTAGTGACGGATGCGCTCTGGACGCGCGTTCAGGCGCACGGCCGTGATCACGCTGCCGCGCACGCTGCCCGCGTCCGTGATGACGGCATCGACGGGCGCGGCGCGGTCGACCTCCTTCATGACGGCGCCCATGGCCAGCACGGGGACCGCGAGAAGCACCAGGTCGGCGTCGAGCACGCCCTCGGCGATCGAGGGCGTCACGCGGTCGGCGATCCCCCGCTCAAGGGCGAGCGAGAGCGTCGCGGGATTCGTGTCGACCGCCGTGATCGAGAGCGATCCGCCTGGAAAGCGGCCCTCGGCATGCGCCTGCTTCCAGGCGAGCGCGGCCGAGCCGCCGATGAGTCCGAGTCCGATGATGGTGATGCGCATGGGTGCGTCCGTCCGTTGAGCCGTGTCAGGAATGCGTCAGGCAATCATAGGTCACGACACGGGTCTGCGCCATAAGGCATAGACCTCAGGGGTTTCCACCGCTCATTGAAAGTCCTCGATGTGACTGCGGATGTAGTCGTCGGCCCAGGCCTCGTTGACGACGGCCTCGTCGATTTCGTCGAGCTTCATCACGTCCCTCACCATCGCGTAGTAATCCATGTCGAGAAGAATGCGGGTGAGCACTTCCCCTTCGGTGCCGAGCACGTAGAAGGAGTGTTCGGGCGAGCCCTTGAGGAAGCGCAGCTGCACCTTGCGGTAGAAGCGGTTTTCCGCAAGGAAGGCGTCGGTCATGAAGCACTTGACGACCTCGATCACGCGGTCGTCGAGACCGGCCGCGAAGATCTGGGCCTTTTCGACGAGGGCGTTCGGGTCGATCACGACGCGGTAGTCGTAGTCAAGCGGGAAGCCCGTCTCGGCAAAGAGCTTCTGCTTCTCCCTGAATTCGTTCACCATCTCGCCCGCGACGCGCAGGTCGGTCGTGGCGGGATAGTCGACCATGACCTTTGCGGTCATGTCGGTGAAGCGAAGCGGATAGTAGCCGTTGCCCGTCGCATGGCAGTGCGGGCATTCATAGGCGAAGAGCTCGCCCCTCATGAGCTTTTCCGCCGCTTCGGGATATTTCTCTGCGACGAGATTCTCCCAGAGCGTGAAGGTGATCGTGCCGCCGCACTTCGGACATGCGGCTTCCTCGTCGTGATGGTCGGCCACGGCGCAACTCCTTAGACTAAACAACCTCGCCACTGAAGTGGGAGGGTTTCGATACAGTCGAGGCTTTTCGCCTCGGGGTTGCCCCCGATTTGC
>ENA-UESE01000561-UESE01000561.1-human-gut-metagenome-genome-assembly--contig:-NODE-561-length-41633-cov-81.852416_pt1 | contig 41633 bp, 32 predicted proteins | sample MGYA00242995_ERZ507996 | MGnify/ENA primary metagenome ERZ507996 (study PRJEB26167, sample SAMN06115489) | human gut metagenome | host: Homo sapiens | place: China:Sichuan | collected 2015-04-15...
CGTAACGTCAGCCGGAATTGTGTAGTCTCGTCCGCATCAAAACGCGGATACCGGGTTTTGTGCGGCGGCTTGAGGGGGAAGGAATAAAAAAAAGCCCGGACTAAGCCGGGTTTTGAAATGGCGACCCCAACGAGACTCGAACTCGTGTTACCACCGTGAAAGGGTGATGTCCTAACCGCTAGACGATGGGGTCATCGAAACTAGGTGCATATATACAGATAAAAAAAATAAAGGTCAAGTATTATTTTTACAAAAACGAATTTTTTTTGTTCCGGGGCCCAAAAGGCTTCCGGTATCCAAAACGGCTAAAGCGGCAGGACGCAGGGAACGGGGATTGTATCGGAATGCCGCCGCGGGAAAACGGCCGTTTTCAAAAACGGCAGGGCAGGAAGCGGATCAGATGTCAGTCGTAACCGCGGTAAGGCTTTTGCGGCAGCCGGACGTCGCGGTTTTTGACGCCGCCGTCAAGCGCGGACAAAACAGCCGTCGTTTCCGAGTAAAAGCTTTCTCCCTCATATTTTTCCAAAGCATGTGCGGCCGATTGAAGTTTGAACTTGTCATTTCCGGCCACGGCTTTGTAGACTTTGTTGATTGCGTATTTACGGCAGATTTCTTTCCCTTTGGCATCCAAAGTGCCCGTCAGTTCCCGTATCTGCCGTTGAACGATCAGACGGTGGCGGCGGTAATGTTCTTCGGGAACGATGTTTTTGATTTCGTGTTCGCGAACCAGACGCTCATAGAGCAGATTGACGTAAGTATTGCGAAACGAAAGCTTTTTCAGCAGATCGTCGCTTTTGAAAGCGAAAGCCCAGCGGTTAAGCATGTTTATGTCGCGTTCTCTTTTTTGTCGCTGGATTTGTTCCGCTTCCGCCGCGGCTGCCGCAAATATGCCGCGGATTTGCGGATTCGGATATTCCTCGGTCAGGGTTTCCCTCAGCCGGCGGATTTCGTCGTCGGTGAATGAATGATGCCATGCCTGCCGAGCAAAAAAACGCTGCGTGCGGTCGGCAAAACCGGGGCAGAGAGGTTGACGGGCGCCGGTTTCCCGGCCGATTGCCGCGGCCAGGGCGGCCAGTCCGCCGGCATCTCCGCGGAAAACCTGCTGCCGCACTTCGTCAAACAATTCCGGCTGTGTGTTTTCAACCGACAGTGCCCGCCGCGCCAGCGCCGCTTCCGCCGCCTGATAGGTTATATCTTGGGAGCGGGGCGCCAGCCGGGCAAAAGTCCGGCAGAAAAGGCCGAAATGTTTGGCCGACATGGTGGGGGCGGAAAGAACATATTCCTGCAAAACCAAATTGGCGGCGCTCGTCAGGAGCACCGCCTCGTCTTCTAAGGACAGCATATCGCGGACGGCTTTGTCGAAGCGCCCGTCCATAATTTAATAGCCGCTGTAGGGAATGATGCGCGCCCGGTCTGAGCCGCTGCCGTAAAGCACCATGCAGCGCTGGCCGACGGCCATCAGCACGTCGCTGCCCTGAGTAACGGTGACCAGTCCGCCGTTGTCGAGCTGGACGACGTATTCATACCCGCTTTGTTTGGAAAGGCCGCGTTGAGCCAGATTGCCGGCCGCGCCGCCGACCAGGGCGCCGCCGACGGCGCCGAGAACGCCCGCGGTGCTGCCTTTGCCGATCTGCGAACCGGCCACGCCGCCGGCGATGCCGCCGATTGCCGTACCGAGCGAATTGTCGCTGTCGGCGACGGTGATCGCACGAACGGAAACGATGGTTCCTGCCCGGGCGCGGTTGACCGACCCGACCGCCGCCGAATCATACTGGTTGGCGCCGATCTGGGAAGCGCACCCCGCCAAAACCGCCATTACCGGCAGTATCAGGGCAATAACAAATTTTTTCATCCTTCTTCCTCCGCATGATAAAGTTGTTCTGTTGTTATCTGCTTTTTATATTATCTACAGATTGCTTTTTGTCAATGCCGGACTCTTGCCAAATGAAGTTAACTGTTATATATTGACGGACAAAATTAACTTAAACGGAAAAACTAATTTAACGGGAAAACTAAAATGTCAGAAAGAACCAAGGTTGTAAAATTGCTGTCTTCGGACAAACCTTTGGCCGACGTGTTGGTCAAGGGCTGGGTGAGAACGCGCCGCGACGCGAAAGATTTTTCTTTTATCGAAGTAAACGACGGTTCCTGCCTGAAAAATATTCAGGTGATCGCCGGCAGCGCTCTTCCCAACTACGAGGACGTCAAAAAACTGACCACCGGTTCTTCGGTTGCCGTCAGCGGCGCGCTGGTTCCCTCTCAGGGCGGCAACCAGAAATATGAGATCAAGGCCGAAAAAATCGAGGTTTACGGCTGGGCGGACGACACTTATCCGCTGCAGAAGAAGAAACATACCGACGAATATCTGCGTACCATTGCCCATCTGCGTCCGCGCACCAACAAGTACGGTGCCGCATTCCGGATTCGGTCCGAACTCTCATACGCGATTCACACTTTTTTCCATGAACGCGGATTCCGCTACGTCCATACGCCGATCATCACCGCTTCCGACTGCGAAGGCGCCGGCGAAATGTTTCAGGTGACCACGCTTGACCTGAACAACCTGCCGAAAACGCCCGACGGCAAAGTCGACTATTCTCAGGACTTTTTCGGCAAAGAGGCGCGGCTGACGGTTTCCGGCCAGTTAAACGGCGAAATGTACGCGACGGCGCTCGGCGACATTTATACTTTCGGCCCCACGTTCCGGGCGGAAAACTCCAACACCACCCGGCATGCGGCGGAGTTTTGGATGATCGAGCCGGAAATGGCTTTTGCCGACCTCACCGACGATATGAATCTGGCGGAAGACATGGTCAGATACTGTGTTAAACATGTTATGGAACATTGCGCCGAAGACATGGAATTGTTTGAAAAATTTGTCGCCCCCGGTCTGAAAGACACGCTCGATACGATCGTCAACAACGATTTTGCCCGCATTACCTACGGCGAAGCGATCGAGATCATGAAAAATTCCGGCGAACGTTTTGAGTACAAACCGGAGTACGGCATTGACCTGCAAACCGAACATGAGCGTTTTCTGGCCGAAAAACATTTCAAGCGTCCGGTAATCGTCCGCGATTACCCGAAGGAGATCAAAGCCTTTTACATGCGTCTGAACGATGACGGCAGAACGGTTGCGGCAATGGACGTTCTGGTGCCGGGCATCGGCGAGCTGATCGGCGGTTCCCAGCGTGAGGAACGCTATGACGTCTTGTTGAAGCGCATTGAAGAAATCGGCATGACGGAAGCCGACTATGAGTGGTATCTCGATTCCCGCCGCTTCGGCACCGTTCCTCATGCCGGATTCGGGCTCGGTTTCGAACGTATGATGCTGTTGCTTACCGGCATCGGCAACATCCGTGACGTCATTCCTTTCCCGAGAACGCCGAAATCGGTTAACTTTTAGGAGAAGCAGGTGAACAGATATTTCCTTATTCCGGCTTTGGCCTTTTTGGCATTCTCCGCCCGGGCGGAGAATGCGGACAGCGAAATCAACGTCGTCATTTTTGCCCCCAAGCCGCAGGCGGAAAGCGCCGCGGCTCGGCTGCCTTCCTGCAATGATCCCGCAATGTTGAAGGCCGTTGCCGAAAAAGTGAAGGAATATCAGGACGAAAATCCCGCTTCCAGCATCATCAGCCGCCGCAAGCAGGCGCTGATTGTCAAAAACCTGAAGGAATTTGAGGAGATTCCGGCGGCGGAATTTGACAACGCGTCCAATTATGAAGTGGCTCGCGAACTGGTGATGACCAAAATAAATTACCGGATTGCCGAAGACAATCTGCGTTTGTGCCGGGGCGGCACCGTCAGCGGTATTTATCTTTTGATGTATCCGGAAGGAAGCGGCACCCGCGTGCAGATACTGAATTTTGTTCCGGCGCCGGACAGCGGCAATGAGTTTTCGATTTATTTTGAACCGCCGGCAGACGGGGAAACGCCGACGGAAGAAAAAGCGTCTGAACCGGCGCGGACACCGGATGCGGACACCGCTTCCGGACAGGAACCGGACGGCGCTTCCGCGGCGGCGGAAAATGCGGCGGAGCCAAAAGAATTGCCGGCCGGCGACGCGTCCGCAGCGGCGGAAAAATGAGTTTCCGATTACGTTTTTTTCAAATGAGCGGTTGAAAAAATAGAAAAAAAGGATATAATCATACTTCGTGTGAAAAGAAAAGGATGGTGATGTCGGAATGAGTAAAGGTTCTTCGGTAATGGTGATCAACAAGGCGGCGCAGCTGCCGGCTTTGCCGGACGCGGGCGGCCTGTTGTCCTATTTTGAAAGAATTAAGAGCTTTCCGGTGTTAAGCGAAGAGGAAGAGCAGGCGCTGATCCTCGACTTTAAACAAAATCATAACCTTGAGGCCGCGCACCGGCTGGTGGTTTCGCATTTGCGCCTGGCCGCCAAAATCGCCCTGACATACCGTCATTACGGTCTGCCGTTGGCCGATCTGATTTCGGAAGCCAACATCGGGTTGATGCAGGCAGTCAAAAAATTTGATCTGGAAAAGAAAGTGCGCCTTTCGACTTATGCAATCTGGTGGATTAAGGCGGCAATCAACGACTTTATTCTGCGTTCGTGGTCGCTGGTCAAGATCGGCACCGTAGCGGCGCAGAAAAAGCTGTTTTACAATCTCGGCCGCATCAAGGCCAAACTCGGCATTTACGAAAACAAGGAGCTGGAACCTTCCGTCGTTAAGCAGATTGCCGGCGAGCTGGTGGTTGACGAAAAAGACGTGGTGGAAATGAACCGCCGTCTGGGCGGCGATTCTTCGCTGAACGTTACCGTCGGCGACGAAGAAGACGAACGCGAAAAAATCGACATGCTGGTCGACAAGCGGCAAAATCTGGAAGCTGCCCTGACCTGCAAACAGGAAGCAGCGCAAAAACACCGGATGCTGCAAAAATGTCTGAGCCGGCTGCCCGAAAGGGAAGCTTACATCATCCGTCACCGGATGCTGACGGAAACGCCGCAGACGTTGGAGGAAATCGGCGCCAGGTTTGAAGTCAGCCGCGAGCGGGTTCGCCAGATCGAAAAAAAAGCGTTTGAACATTTGTCCGCTCTGGTTAAGGAAGCTGCCGCGGAAACGGCGGAAACTGTTTAAGCTGCTGAAAAACGGAAGCGGTGAGGCAATCGGCAATGGCGAAGAAAAAAGAGAAATCAAACGAATTTGAATTTACCGGCGAGATGTCTGCCGCCGCCGTCACCGGTCTGGAATTCCGGGACAGCTTTTCGCCTTCCGAATCTTTGGACGGAATGCTGGAACGGATGGAGGAGCGGATCAAAAAAGTGCGGAAAATCAAAAAGAACAACATCTTTGTCAATCCTTTCAAAAGTTCGGAAAACTGATTTTTCATGGCGGATGAGTTTTTTAATCGGACGGTGGCCGCTCTGGCGGCGGCGGGGATCGATTCTCCGCGTCTGGAAGCGCGGATACTGCTGGCGCACGTTACGGGCATGGAAAGCAATGTTTACGATCCCGGGCGGAAACTTTCTCCCCGGCAGATGAGCGAGGCCGGCCGGCTGCTTGAACGCCGCCTGGCGCATGAACCTTTGGACAAGGTAATCGGCCGCCGCGATTTTTACAAATATCGTTTTGTCGTTAACCGCGAAGTGCTCAGTCCGCGTCCGGACAGTGAAACGCTGGTGGAAGCCGCGACAGAGCTGATTGCCGAACACCGTTTGAGCTCTCTGCTTGAACTCGGGGTCGGTTCGGGCTGTCTGCTGCTGTCGCTGCTGGCCGACTGTCCGGGAACGCGGGGCGTCGGTGCGGACATTTCGCCGGCGGCCTTGGCGGTGGCGGCGGAAAATGCATGCCGGCTGAAGGTGGAAGACCGCTTGCGGCTGGTTGAGTTTGACTATTTCAAAGATGTTTTCAGCGAACGTTTTGATCTCATTGTCAGCAATCCTCCTTATATTCCGAGCGCCGACGTCGCTTTTTTGGCGCCGGAGGTGAAGGATTATGACCCGTTGTCCGCTCTGGACGGCGGTGCCGACGGTCTGGATCATTACCGGCAGATTGCGTCGGTTGCCGGCGGCTGGCTGAACGACGGTGGATATCTGGTGCTGGAGGCGGGGGCAGGGCAGGCCGGCGACATCGCTTCCGTTTTTGCCGGTTCCGGCTGGCAGACGGTTGGCATGCGGGAAGACTTAAACGGGATTAAACGCTGTGTAATATTGAAAAAATAATTTGCATTTTGCAAAAATTTTTGTATTATTCACCCGTAAACGCTTATTGAATTTTTAGGAAAATCGGCGTTTTTGTTTCCAAACCAACTTAAAAAGAAAATAAATTTGTTCCGGGGTGTTCCTGTCCGTGCAGGCGCTCTTTAACCTGATGTTTTATGGTATAAATATGAAAAAAACAAACAACAAATACCGCAGCGGCGGCAATAACAGCAGCAACAGTACGATCTACTCCCTCAATTATAAATTTGACAGCAATTCCATTGCCGGCAAAATCAGCGGCACCGCGCTTGACCTGATCAAACGCTATAACGACTTTGCCAAAGACGCCCAAAGCAACAACGATTATGTCAATGCGGAAATTTTTCGCCAGTATGCCGAACACTACCGCAAAATCGTGACCGAAATCAACGAACGCAAGAACCAGCAGCGTCAGGCCTTTGCCGCGGAAAACGGCGAACTTCGCAATGAGGCGGAAAACCGGCCGGCGGTGGAAGAACGGCAGCCGGATGCGGAAAGTGCGGGAATTGAAAACAGCGACCGCAAAGAAGAGAATACGGCGGCAGAAAAGGCTGCGCCGGCGACAGAGAAAAAACGCGCTTCCTGCACACGACCGGGTAAAGAAACGGCAGAAGCTGCCGCTCCGGCTGCGGAGAAAAATGCTGCCGGAGAAGAACGGGTTCCGGCGAAGGAAACCAGAAAATCGTTTAAAATCATCGAAATCAGCCACGCCAAAGCGGACGAGGCGGCCGCCGTCGTTTCTTCTGCCGCTGAAGCGCCGGCGGCGGAAGCCGCGCCCAAGCGGGTTTACCGCCGTCGTAAAACCGCCGCTACGTCCTAAAACCGACAGAGAGGACGTCCGTGTATTTCGTCATCGCTTTTTTTACCGTCACCTTTGTCGGAGCGCTGATCAGCGCACGGACGCTGTGCGGCTACAACGACATTTCGCCGTGGTGGAAAGTCGCGGTATTCCTGCTGTTGTGGGCCGTTTGGGCAATGCCGGCGGTTTTGGGCGGCCTCCGTGCCAAAGGATGGCTGGAAGGGCCGGTTTACAATACGTTGGCTCTCGGCGGCTATTTTCTTTTCGGCTTTGCCTTTTTGCTGCTGATGCTGCTTTTGTTTCGTGATTTCGTCTGGGCCGTTTCTTACGGACTAGCCAAGTTGTCGGGGCATGCTTCGGCCGGCTGGAGTCCGGTGAATACGGCGGCTCTGACCAAGGCCAACCTGATTACTTTGGCGCTGGCTTTGCTGCTGTCGCTTTATGCCCTGTACGAAGGCGTGAAAACCCCGCGCGTGCGCGAAATCGTTATCGAAACGTCCAAAACAGACCGGGAAATCAAAATCCTGCAGATCAACGACATGCACATAGACCGCAGTAAACCGGTCAAATGGTTTGCCGATATGGTGGATCTGGCCAACGCTCAGGAAGCTGATCTGATCGTGCTGCCGGGCGACATCATTGATGACCGGATGGAGGCGGTGCTGCCGCAGGCCGGTGAACTGAAACGGCTGAAAAGCCGTTACGGCGTTTATTTTTCGCCCGGGAACCATGAATTTTACAACGGCCTGGTTGAAATACAGTGGTATTTGCAAAAAGCCGGTTTTGTCTGGCTGTCGGAAAACGGCCGCAACGTGGAGAGGCTGCCGCTTTATATAGCCGGCATGCCGGACGGGCCGCGGCAGCGGACGCAGACGCAGTATCCGCATCTTTTGCGGAATGCCGATCCCGAAGCCTATAAAATTTTGCTGGCGCACAATCCGACCAGGGCGAGGGAATATCTGGGGCAGGGGTTTGACTTGCAGCTTTCGGCCCATACCCATGGCGGACAAATCTTTCCTTTTCATCTGCCGGTGCGGCTTGCCAACAATTTTCTTTCCGGTTTGTACGAGTTGCCGGAAGGCAAGCTCTATATTTCTCGCGGCGCCGGTTACTGGGGACCGCCGATGCGGCTGCTGGCGCCGTCCGACATGACCTTGATCCGGCTTCTTCCGGTGGCGGATTCCCTGAACAGGGGTTGAAACAAAAATAAGCAATGAAAAAATTTGTTTTCAGGGGCAAAAAATGTTATAAGTAACTCCCAAAGGCGGCTACGCAGAGGACGAAAGAAGAGCCAAAGCCGATATTTACAAAGAGCTTTTGCAGAAGCTTTCGCTGACATGGCATGATCAGGATGAATCATAAAAATGACAAAAGAGGCGTAAACATTAAAAAAACATCTCCCGCCGGGAGATGTTTTTTTGTATTGATGCCCGACAGTCTCCCCCCCTTTTAATGGCGGCTGAATGGTTACGACAACGATACAATCAAGAAGATATGGAAGTTGTACAAGGTCAACATAGTGTTTGCCTTTTAAACTACCGCGCAGTCTGGGTGTGTAATTATCGTCGTCGGTCCGAAAGCCCGGCGTCACAGATTATATAAAGCAAGTCATAGCCTGAGCTGCCGGGAAGTGTTCCCGGTTGCAAGGCAGGGAAAGATTGTTTTTGATAAAAATCATGTTCAACAATATCTCCGAGATATGCAATAGCAGATGTAACGGCACAATTGAAAAGTCGGTCTTTATTGCAGATAAGAGCTGAGTTTGCCCGGCTTAAGCAAATGAAATGTATTTTGGTCACGGGGATAGTTTGTCAGCAGCGTCGGCTCAGATGAAGAAAAAAATGAACATTATGCAGAATTTTAAGGACGATGGGATTTGGGGCGGTTCCGATTGGAGCTGTAACGAAATGGCACCTGCTGATGCCTTTTCTATAGAACACCCCAGTTTACCGGGGGATATCTACTGATGCCTTACAGATTTCCACCATTGTTATGGCGGTTGAATGGTTACGACGACGATGCTGCAGCGTCGGATTTTTCCTTTATTTGCGGTAAACCGGTCATCATTGTGTGAAAATTTTTCGGATTATCATTTTAACGGTATCGGTTACGCTCATGTCTTGCAAAATGTTTTTTCGGGAATGATTTTAATGTAATCTTTTTTATGCCGCCGTTTTTTCATTTCTTCTTCGCCAAAATCATCTTTGTTGCTTTTTGTGCCGTGTCTGATTAACGTTTCCGTAAAAGTAAGACCGCAATAATAATCCCGAATTTCATCTTTAAATGTGTTTTTTGCCAATTCAAATAACGGCATATACCATTTTGAGTACAATGTGCCCTCAAGAATAACCGTTTCGCAATTATTTTTTCCATACATAAGCAATTCTGACAGCAAGGGCAGCGCTTTTGTGCCTGTCCCGTCTTTGACGCGTAACATTTCTCGACGGACGACGTCTTGAGAAATCACCATGACGTTGTGTCCCAATTCATGTTGCAGCACTTTGGCAACAGTTGTTTTGCCGCTCCCGGAATTTCCCCTTATAATCACCAATTTTGACAAGTCTGTTTCTCCGTCGGTTCCAAAGCGGATGGCAGGTCATAGGCGGATGAAATAGAGAAAATAAAGCGCATTGACGTTGCATAATAATCACTGTCTTTACTCATCACATGCTTTTTGCCGTTTTTCCTGAATGCTTTGGCGATAGGAATATCTTAATCCTTTTCCGGATTTTTTGCAGCTTTCGGCAGATTCTTTTTCATGATTGCTGCGCCAAAAGTGTTCTCTTGGCAAATAACCGGTTTCCGCCGTTTTTACATTTTTATGCGCCTATTCCCATTCGATCATCGGATAGTCTTCTTTGCCGCCCGGCAGCTGAAAATGCCACCATTCGCTGTTGATAGTTTCAAAACCGACAGAAGTCATCAGTTTTTTCAGCAGTTCCCGGTTGTTGATTTCTTCCGCATAACGCGTGTCGAGAAAATCCTGCCGCGCTTTTTCCAGATGCTTGTAAAAAGGCTCGGTTTCCCCCTTGGTCAGTTGCTTGGCAAATTTTTTCTCATAGCCGTCGATTTCGGTCGGGAATTTCAGGTTGCGTCCCTTTTCGTCGGTGAGGCAGCAGTCGATCGCCGTACCGTAGCAGTGCAGGCTGTTTTCCGGTTTGCTGGCAAACAATCCTTCTACCGTAATCAGTTCCAGAATCCGCCGATGGGCAACCGGCGGGCGGTAGGCGTCGCGAATACGCAATTTGAGGTTTTGCGCGGCCAGTTCACCTGCCAGTTCCTGCAACCGAACCGCGGCGTCAACATGGATATAGGCCCGGTCGCCGAAACCCACTTCCCAGTATACGGGATGTAAAATGATGTTTTCCGGCGTTGCGTACATCATGTCGATGATGAATCGGTCGCCGGTAATTTCCGTCAGATTGTTTTTAATAAGAAAATTTCTGTCCATGTTTTTATCCTTTCTGTTGCCAAGATCCGTTTTCGTTTTGCTGCCAGTAAAAAACGTCGGCGTCCTGTTGTTTCAGCTCTTTCCACATCTGGCGCGCCTGCGTCAGGCTTTCTTCCGAGTTGCCGTCAAAAATATTGAACACTCTCTCAAACCGGCAGATTACGTCCCATTCGGCTTGTGCGCCGTCGGTCAGAAACAGAAATTCCGCACCGTTGGGCACGTCGTCGCCGGCAGTCAGCCAGATCGGCTGCATGTCCGCAAAGCCGTCTTTGCGGCTGCCGTGCGGCAGGAAAGAAGTGTCGTTATAGGTCCACAGCAGCGAGTTCAAAAACTCAACGCGTTCTTCGTTGCCGATTTTTACCACGATTTTTTTGCCGGTGCCGTAAGCCTTTTCCAAAAGCTTCGGCAGCACGTCTTCCAGACGCTGGTTTTGCAAATGGTAAAAATCTACTCTGCTCATGGTCTTAACTTCAGCTGGAGAACGTTGATTTCGTCTTGTTCCGCATTCTGGATCATCAGGTGCAGCGGGCGTTTTTCTGTTTGGGCGTCCTGAATATGTCCCAATGCGGCGGAGAGGGTGACGCAGTCTTTCAGATCCATTTTCAGGATGATGTCGCCGCGTTTAATGCCCTGACGGTCGGCGTCGCTGCCGAATTCGACCCCTTCGACCAAAAGTCCCATGGTGGTCGGCGACAAATTCATGTTTTTAACGATTTCCGGCGTAATTTCTTTCAGGATCATACCGCTTTCTTTTAAGATTTTGCCGCCGTCGGAATCTGGTTTGACCTGCTCGCGGGGGGCGGCTTTGGGTGATTTCGGCATATTTTCGACCTTAACCGTGATCGGCTCAATCTCCTGATTGCGCCAGATTACAAGCTGCGCTTCGCTGCCGGCCGGCATTTCGGCAATCAGCCGCGAAAAGTCTTTGCAGCTGTTGATTTCGGTCTGACCGAGGCTGATGATCACGTCGCCGGCCTGCAGCCCGGCTTTGGCTGCCGGTCCGTTTTCGCTGATGCCGGAAACTATGATTCCCTGAGAGTCTTTCAGGTTCAGGCTGCGGGCCAGATTTTTGGAGTTCGGCTGTACCCGGATGCCGATCCAGCCGCGTTTGACCTCGCCGCTTTGCTCCAGCTGTTTGACGATCCATTCGACAATGTTGATCGGGATGGCAAAGCCGATTCCCATGTTGTTGCCCGAAGTGGAGAAGAGGGCGGAATTGATGCCGATCACTTCTCCTTTGGTATTGAACATCGGGCCGCCCGAACTGCCCTGGTTGATGGCAGCGTCGGTCTGGATAAAATTGTCGTACGGACCCGCGGCAATGTCCCGCGATTTGGCGGAAACGATGCCGGCTGTGACGCTGCCGCCCAGCCCGAACGGGTTGCCGATGGCCAGTACCCAGTCGCCTACCCGGATGGCGTCGGAATCGCCGAAAGTTACTTTGTCGAGTTCAAACGGCGGTTCGATTTTGATCAGGGCGATGTCGGTTTTTTCGTCGCCGCCGATGATGTCGGCTTCGACTTCGGTGTTGTCAAACAGTACCACGTTGACGACTTCGGCGTTCTCAATCACATGATAGTTGGTGATGATGTATCCGTCTTCGCTGATGATAAAGCCCGATCCCAACGCTACCCGGCCTTCCAGCGGATCATAATATTCCCCGCCGCCGTTGCCGCCTTCGGCCGGAATGTTGATCTGGTCGGGCTGCTGGATGGTGGAGATGTTGACCACCGTCGGGATCAGCTTTTCCGCCAGATCGGCAAAAGACGGAAAACCGTATTGCGCCCGGACGGGAAAAGCGGCGGCCGCGCCGCACAGAACCATAAGCCAAAGTCGTAATCTGTTCATCTTCCTATCTCATCGATTTGCGGAAAAACTGGAAAAACTCGCTGTCAGGCGACAAAACCATCGAAGCGTTGCCGTCGGTGAGCGCGTTTTTATAAGCCTCGAGCGAGCGGTAGAAGGCAAAAAACTCCATATCCTGCCCGGCGGCTTTGTTCCAGATCATGATTGCCTGTTCGTCGCCCTGACCGCGGATGATCTGTGCCTGCTTTTCGGCGTCGGCGAGGATGATGGTTTTTTCCTTGTCGGCGCTGGCCTTGATCTTCTGCGCTTCCTGCGACCCTTGTGCGCGGAACTCCTTGGCTTCGCGCTCGCGTTCGGTCTTCATCCGGGCGTTGATCGCCTGCAAAACCTCAAGCGGCAGGTCGGCCCGGCGGATGCGCACGTCGGCAACGCTGACGCCGATCTGTTCCGCGTCGACCTTAACCGCGGCGCTGATGTCGTTCATGATCTGGGTGCGCTTCTGCGACAACAGTTCCTGCAAAGTGCTGCGGCCGAGGATCTTGCGGATGGAGGAATTGACGATTTCCGCCAGTTTGCTCTGCGCCTGATATTCGGTGCGCACGGTTTTGTAAAACTTCAGCGGGTCGATAATCCGGTAGCGGGTAAAACTGTCGACGTCCAGACGTTTTTTGTCGTTTAAAACCACTTCCTGCGCCGGCGGATCAAGGTTGAGCAGCCGCGCGTCATAGAAAACGACGTTCTGAATCATCGGAATTTTGAGTTTCAGTCCCGGTTCCTTTACAACTCTGACCGGACGGCCGAATTGCAGAACCAGCGCCTGTTCGCCCTGGTTGACGGTATAAATGCTGCCGGCGGCCAGAATGACAACGGCCGCGGCCAGCGCAATCAAAACATATTGAATCTTACTCATCGTCGTCGTTTCCTTATTTCAAACTGTTCAGCGGCAGCAGCGGCACCACGCCGTTGCCTTTGGCGGAAGGGTCGAGAATGACCTTGTCGGAATTTTTCAGGACGTTTTCCATGGTTTCCAGATACAGGCGCTTAGCGGTTACCTCACGGCCTTTTTTATAGGCCTGATAAACCGAGTTGAAACGCTCGGCCTCGCCCTTTGCCTTGTTGACGACGGCTTCCTTGTAGGCTTCCGCGCCTTGCAGAATCTGCGAAGCCTGGCCGCGGGCGTTGGGAACAACCTCGTTGCGATAAGCTTCCGCTTCGTTCTTAAATCTTTCCATGTCGGCTTTGGCGCGCTGAACTTCGTTAAAGGCGTCGACCACCTGTTTCGGCGGATCGGCCTTTTGCAGTTTGACGCGGACGATTTCCACGCCGGACCCGAAGTCGTCGAGCACTTTTTGCAGTTCAAGCTTGGTGTCTTCCTCAACCTTGCCGCGGTCGCCCGAAATGATCGGCATCATTTTCGACTGGCCGACGATTTCGCGCAAAACCGACTGTGCGGCAACGCTTACCGTCTGATCGGGGCTGCGCATGCTGAACAGGTAGTCTTTGGCGTTTTTGATCCGCCAGACCACGGTCAGGTTGATGTCGACGATATTTTCGTCGCCGGTCAGCATATGGCTCTCGGTAAATGCGCGGGAAACGTTGGAAACCCGGCTGCTTTCGGCCACCCCGAGGTTAATGCTCCGTTCCTGAGTCATGCTTACTTTTTCCACCGTCTCGATCGGGTAGGGCAGATGGTAGTGCAGTCCCGGTTCGGTGGTGTCGACATATTTGCCGAATCTCAGCACCACCCCCTGTTCGTTGGTTTGCACCTGATAGAAGCCGGATGCCAGCCACAGGGCCGCCGCCGCGCCGATAATCAGTTTGGCGCTGCCGTCAAAATTGAAGCCGCCGCTTTTTTTGATCCGGCGGAATTTAACGACTTTTTCCGTATTCGCTTCGCCCTGCCACGGGGAGTCATCGCTGTCGTCCCACGGGCTTTTGTTGTCAGCCATGTTTTTACACCTCATTGTTTATTATATTGCATTAAATCCATATATAATATAAATGTATCCTAAAAACAATTAATGATACGACAATATCAACAGGAGAGAATTATGGAAGCAGAACTGCGCCGTATCGCCGGGCAATACTTTGCTCCGGAAACGATTGAGAGCGTCAGGGTTTTTAACCGCCGCGCGATCGTTACTCTGGTTAATGCCGCCGAAGACCCGGCCGGAGCGGAAGCAATGGAAAAGGCTTTGCTGGCATATCCGGAAATAGACAAAGTTTCGGTCGTTTATACCGCGACCCGCCGCGATGAGGGGGATACCCGCTGGCGGATTCCCGGAGTAAAGAAAATCATTGCCGTCGCTTCGGGCAAAGGCGGCGTCGGCAAATCCACAACCGCCGTCAATCTGGCGCTGGCGCTGGCGGATCTTGGCAAAAAAACGGCGTTGTTCGATGCCGACATTTACGGTCCTTCGGTGCCGACCATGCTGGGGTTTGAAGATGTGTCGCCGATTTCTTACGACGGCAAAACTTTCGAACCTTTTGAAAACCTCGGCCTGAAGTCGATGTCGATCGGCAGTCTGGTGGACAAGGACACCCCGCTGATCTGGCGCGGGCCGAAAGCCTGCGGCGCCCTGCAGCAGCTTTTGACGGAAGTCAACTGGGGTGACATCGACGTCATGGTGATCGACATGCCGCCCGGCACCGGCGACATTCAGATTACGCTGGCTCAGCAGGTGAAGCTTGACGGCGCGGTTATCGTTTCCACCCCGCAGGACATTGCCCTGATCGATGCGGTCAAAGGCATCAACATGTTCAAACGGGTAGAGGTGCCGATTTTGGGCATTGTCGAAAATATGAGTTATTACCTGTGTCCCGAGTGCGGTCATAAGGAATTCGTCTTCGGCGAACACGGCGCGCGGGAAACGGCGGAACGTCTGGGTGAAAAGTTTCTGGGGGAGATTCCGCTCAACATTAAGATCCGCAGTTATGCCGACGGCGGCACCCCGATCGTTTATGCCGAACCGGACAGTCCGTTCAGCGAAGCTTACCGCGAAATTGCCGCAAAAATAGCCGCGGTTTTATAAAGCGGAAAACTGTAAGCTGCAGTATGTAAATAAAAAAATACCCCGGCAAAAGCCGGGGTTTTCTTATGCTTTATATCGCATTTTTGAAAGTACACACTCCTCATTTCGGGCACAGATCTTCTGTTGTCCGTTCATTTTCGCTGTTATTTAACCGGCTCAGGAAATTTCTCTCAACTGATTTTGTATGTTCAACTGTTTTACGGTGTTTCCTTTCGGAGAATTTCACCGTGCCTCTCCAAATTACAAGCCGGCAAATAACAAGCTTTCGCAGCAAAGGGTATCTATACATTTTATACCCTGAAGGGTATTTTATAAAATACCCCGCCCCCTTTTTTTGAGAGCTTGGGTAATACCACATCCCCCCCCTCCGCGGAATGCATGAAAAGCAGCACACGCATCCTCATGATCGTTTTGCGGGAAAAATCTATTGGTTACCCCAAAAAATAGCATATATAAACGGGAAAAAATTGCAAGTTAAAAATATCGAAAATAGCCGTATTTTTGTTTTTATAATGCGGATGAAACATCTGTCAGCTTGATGATACAGGCAAAATTATAAACAATAAAAGCGATGGCGACGGATATGCACAAACACGATATGCCGATTGAGAAAATTCTGTTTTTGCAATCGTATTTTACAAGATACGGTATGCTTGGCCCCCTTTAAACCTCTCAAAGTGCAAAAAGCCGCTGTGGTGCACATTCCTGCCGGTATGCGGGAGCAAAGCAATAAACTATTTTAACAGGCCTTTTGGTTTACGGATAAGATTTGTTGAAGTTGACGCTGTTAAAAAAACGGCACAAAATAAAATCGTCCGCATATTTGTTGTCGGGCGTCTGCGAAAAAACGTCAGATAGTTTTCAGCGTCTGCGTTCGGGCAGTCCTTCTTCTTTTTCAAGTTGTTTGATTCTCATCAGCAGATCGTCGATCTTAAGCCTGAGCGTTGAAGACGGATTATGCCGCAGGGCGTTTTCCGCCTGCCGCCGGGCCGTTTGCGCGTCGCCGCCGAGAAAAGAGAATTCCGCCGCCGCGTAGTTGGAGGTTGCCATGTCGTTTTGCATGCCGCTGGCTCTTGCCAGAAGCAGCCAGGCATAGCTGTCGGGGTTATAAACCAGAACCTGGTTCAGCATGCGGACGATTTCTTTTAAGTCTGCCGGGCCGGGATTGTTTTCGAGCATGGCCTGCGACAGGTTAAGCTTGAACAGGGACGAGGCCGGCTGCAGTTTCAGCGCCTGCCGGTAAGCGGCGGCGGCCGGAACAATTTTTCCCGTTTCCATCATCATCTGTCCTTTTAATTCGTAAAAATAAGGGTTTTGCGGCTCGTCTGCGATCAGTGAGTTAACCTCGGCCAGCGCCTCTTTCATTTTCAGCTGTTTGAACAGGGCGATGGCGCGGGCGTAACGGGCGGGGACGGAATTGTCGTTGGGCGGATATTTGAGAAACGTCTGCCGCGGTTCTTCGGTATAGGCAAACAGTTTGGCTTTGATTCTTTGAAATTCCTTTTCCTGAGGCCCTTGCGCCGGCGCCCGCGATTCCCGCGCCGCTTTTTCGACGAAGGATATGCGTTCGTCGGTCAGCGGGTGAGTGCGGTAATAGTCGCGTTCGGCAATGCCCTGCATTTTGTTGCGGTATTGTATTTTTTTTAAGAATGCGAGCATGCCGGCCGGCGACTGGTTTATTTTTTTCAGCAGGTTGACGGCGGCCTCGTCGGCGCTCCTTTCTTCGCTGATCTGGTATGAGAGCATCGAATTGAGAGCCGAACTCTGCGAACCGAGAATGGCGGCGATGCTCAGGTCTGCACGTCCGGCGGCGATGCCGGCCAGGCCGCCGACCAGCATTGAAGCCAGGCTGATGCTCTGCACCTCGCGCGATTTGATTTTGTGACGAAGAATGTGTCCGCCCTGAATATGCCCGGTTTCATGCGCCAGCACGCCAGTCAGCTCGTTCTGGCTGTCGGCGGCGGTAATGGTGCCGATATTGACGAACATGCGGTTGCCGTCGGTGACGAATGCGTTCAGTTCACGGTCGTTGACAATATAAATCTGCCCCGGGCGGAAAGCTACGCCGGCGGCGTTGAATACCGGCCGCAGCGTCTGATGCAGAAATATCTCGGTTTCTTCGTCCGAAATCAGGGAAATGGCCCGTGCCGTTCCGCAATTTAAAAAAACTGACAGCAGCACAAGACTGCCTGCCAGTTTTTTTGCCGTTGTCAGAAAAGCGTTTATCCGTTGATAAGCTTTTTCCACCATGCAACCTTCCTTTTTTCCGGTTTCTCTTCGTTTTCCGTATTGGTATTTGCGGGAGCCGGCGTTTCATGGCTGTTATACAGAATTACCGCTTCTTCTTTTGCCGGTTTTTCTTCCGTTTCACCGGACGGTTCGCCGCTGCGGCGTCTGCTGCCCCGGCGGCGGTCAAAACGGCTGCGCCGGTCGCGCCTGCCGCCTCTGCGTCGGAAACCGGCGTTTTCGTTTTCCCCTGCGTCGGCTTCGGTTTCGTTTTCCGCGGCGTTCTCTGCGGTCGTTTCTTCCGTGTCGGTTTCGTCGCCGGTATCGTTTTCCTCATATTCGGAAATTTTGTTTTCCTTTGCCGTTTCTTCGCCGGCGGGTTTGATTGCTTTTATCCGTTCGATTTTGAAATCCGCGATGTTGCGGACGCTGTCGTCGGCACAGATGACAACCTGCATTTTATAGCGTTGTTCTATGTTGACCAGTTCGGCGCGCTTCTGGTTTAAGAGATAAACGGCCACGTCTCGCGGCAGCGAAACAGTAATTTTTGACGAGCGCCCTTTGATGCCTTCTTCCTCAATCGTACGCAGGATGGAAACCGCGCCGGATTCGATGGTGCGGACAATGCCGCGGCCGTGGCAGTGCGGGCAGGTTTGATAATTGCTTTCAAAGAAAGAGGAATGCATCCGCTGGCGCGAAATCTCAAGCAGCCCGAAGCAGCTCATTTTGCCGATCTGCACGCGGGCACGGTCTTTTTTCATTGCTTCTTTCATCCGTTTTTCAATCGCCTGATTGTTTTTCGGCTCGTCCATGTCGATGAAGTCGATTACCACCAGTCCGGCCAGATTGCGCATGCGGAGCTGTTTGGCGATTTCGTCGGCGGCTTCCAGGTTGGTTTTGAGCGCCGTTTCTTCCAAATCTTTTTCCTTGGTGGCGCGGCCGGAGTTGACGTCGATCGAAACCAGTGCCTCGGTGGGGTTGATTACCAGATAGCCGCCCGATTCCAGCTGCACGTTGGTGTCGTGCAGCTTGTCCAGCTGTCCTTCGACCTGAAAACGCTGGAACAGCGGAATGTCGTTCGGTTTGCAGGACTTGAGCTTTTTCATGCTGTGCGGCGACAGGATCTTCATAAAGCTGCGGGCAGCCTGATAGGCGTTGTTGCCGTCGATGATGATTTCCGAAATTTCTTTGGTGAACATGTCGCGCAGCGCCCGTTTAATCAGGTTTCCTTCCTCGTAGATCAGAGCCGGCGCACCGCTTTTCAGCGAATCAAGCCGGATTTGTTCCCAGGTGCGGATCAGGTAATTGTAGTCGCGGACAATGTCCGATTTGGTCTTTTCTTCTCCGGCGGTGCGCACGATCAGCGACATGTCGCTTGAAATCGGCAGTTCCCTGATGATGGTTTTTAAACGCTTGCGGTCGGAAACGTTGGTGATTTTGCGCGAAACGCCGCCGCTTTTGATCCGGTTGGGCATCAGCACGCAGTAGCGGCCGGCCAGCGACAGATATGTCGTCAGGGCGGCGCCTTTGTTGCCGCGTTCTTCCTTGACCACCTGTACCAGAAGAATCTGGCCTTCTTTGATGACGTCCTGAATTTTGCTTTGATGGAAAAGCTTGCGCATCAAAATCAGCTTTTTCTGGATTTCAAAGTCATATTCGCCGTCGTCATCGTCGTCGGCGGCCACTTCGTCGTCGCTGCCGTTGTCCATGCCGGCGCCGCCGGTTTCTTCCGTTTCGTTTTCGCCGTTGTTTTCGCATTCTTCGTCTTTTTCGACAATTCTTTCGTTTGCGGTGCCGGCGGATTCGGCAAGGGTTTTGACTTCTTCTTTCTTTTTACCGTCGTCTTTCGCTTCTTCCGCGGATGCGGCGGCTGTTTCCGCCGGCGCTTCCGCAGACGCCGTTTCGCCTGCGGCGGCAGATGTGTCTTTCGCGCCCGTTTCGGCAGTTTCCCCGGCTGCTTTCGGCTTGCGTCCGCGGCGTCTGCCGGTGGTTCCCGCTTTTTTCTTTTTGTCGGCCTGCTTGCCGTCTGCGGCTTGGTTTTCGCCGTCTGACGCTTTTTCTTCTGCTTCTTCTGCCGCTGCCGCGGGGGCTTCTCCGGTTTCCGCACCGCCGTTTTCAACGATGGCGGCCGTTGGCGTTTCTTCCGCTGTCGCAGCGGAAGCTGTGTTTGAAGCTTCCGTTTGTTCGGCCGCCGTTGCCGGTCGCGCTTCCGCTTCCGTGCCGTTTTCGGCGGCGGCTTTTGCCGCTTCTTCCCGGGCGCGCGCTTCCGCGGCTTCCTGTTCCAGGCGCTGGGCGCGTTTTAAGGCTTTTTCTTCGCGGATTCTCGCGCGTTCCTGTTCGCGTTCCTTAATTGCCTGTTTTTTGTTTTCGATCATGGTGTCGACTTCTTTTTCCAGTTCGGCCATGGTTTTGTCGTCCACATGATAATAGTCGGGATGGATTTCGCCGAAAGCGAGGAACCCGTGGCGGTTGCCGCCGTAGTCGACAAAGGCGGCCTGCAGCGAAGGTTCGATCCTCATCACCTTGGCCAGATAAACGTTGCCTTTGATCTGTTTTCTGCTGCTTGATTCGAATTCGACGTCTTCAAGCTTGTTGCCGTTGACCACGACCACCCGCGTTTCTTCGGGCTGGGTGTCGTCGATTAACATTCTTTGGGTCATATTTTAATAAACTCCGTTCACTCCGCGGAAAACGCGGAAAAATTATTGCATCCGGAGAGAAATCGTGCGGAGAAAAGCAGGAAAACACAAGCTTCGGACAAAAGCTTCAAACGCTTCTGCCGGGCTTTGCCGTATTGCCGGAGCAGCTTTCTCCGACCTTCAAACATTCAGAACTTTCCTGTTCTGCGATCCGCGGACAAACGCTTTTTTGCTTGCTTGTTATTTGGCTTGTCCGCAAATCAGAATCTCTATCCGGTTTAAACCTCATTCCGGCCGGGATGCACAGGCACGTTTTTCACCGTGAAAAACGGCGGCAACCAATGCGCGGGGAACCTAAAAAACATTTTGTCGTCAAGTCGTAAACGTCCCCGTGCCGGTTAAAAAGACATCCGGCCGCTATTGACAATATACCGGCTGATGTAAAATTACAATACGAAATTTCATTTTTTTCTTTCTCCTTTTTAACAGATTGGTAATAAGTGGCATTTATAATTGCCGAAACTATGGTGGAACAAAACCGGTAATGAGCATACTGAACAACATAACGGCGGCGGGCTGCCGCCGAATACTGATGCTGGCGATGATGGTGCTGTCGGCGGTTTTCTTATGCGTTTTCAGAGCCGATGCCGCCGGCCGCGTCAGCGGGCTGCGGATCGGGCAGGGCATCGGCAGCGTGCGTATCGTTTTTGACGCCGACGCCGAATTCGACTATAACGTTTTTCTGCTCGATGGGCCGAAACGTCTGGTGGTCGATACCAGAAACGTCTATGTCGGCAAAGCGCTGGAAAAGACCAAAGACAAAAACAATCTGGTCGGTCGGGTGCGGGTGGGCGATATCCATGACGGAAAAACCCGCATCGTTTTCGATCTGCTCAAGCCGGTGGTGGTCAAAAAGGTTTTCATGCTGCCGCCGCAGTCCACTTTCAAATGGCGGCTGGCAATTGACGTGACCGTCGCTTCCGAACGCGAGTTCCGGCAAAAGGCGGGCATCGACAACGCCTACGGCAACAAAAGTCTTTCGCTGTCCGGCAGTGTGCAGGCGGCGGCCGATGCGACGCCGAAGCCCCGTAAACAAAATGCCAGAAAAATCATCGTGATCGACGCCGGGCACGGCGGTCACGATCCGGGAGCGATCGGCTATTCCGGCGTGCATGAAAAGAACATTACCCTGGCCATGGCCAAGGAGCTTAAGCGTCAGTTGGACCGCAAGGGAAAATATACGGTTTATCTCACCCGCAGCACCGACGTCTTCATTCCGCTGCGCAAACGGGTGGAAATTGCGCGCAAACACAAAGCCGACCTGTTTGTGTCCGTGCATGCCGATTCCGCTTTGAACCGCAAGGCGACCGGGCTGTCGGTCTATACCCTGTCGGAAACGGCTTCGGATAAAGAGGCGGCGGCGCTGGCCGAACGGGAAAACAAGGCCGACGTCATCAGCGGGCTCAATCTGGTCGAACAGTCCAAGGAAGTGAGCGACGTGCTGATATCGCTTGCCCAGCGGGAAACCCGCAACCGTTCTTCCGAATTCGCCAAATGTCTGGTAGACGAAATGCGCAAATCGGTCAAGCTGATCAGCGATACTCACCGTTTTGCCGGGTTTGCCGTCTTAAAAGCGCCGGACGTGCCGTCCGTGCTGCTGGAGATGGGCTATCTTTCCAACAAAAACGAAGAACGTCTTCTGCGTCAGGAAAGCTACCGCCGCAAATTGGCCGTTTCCGCCGCCAAAGCGATCGACCGCTATTTTGAAGACATGAAACACAAATCCCTGTTTTGATCCCGGTTGTCGTTTAAACGGCTGATAAATCAAGAATACGGTTGTCGTTTGCGATAAAAACTGTTATGAGTGTGTCATAATATAATCTGTTGGGTATGAAAATGTTTAAAACTTTGTCTTCTTTACTGAGCACGTTTTTCTTTTTTGCGGTCATCCTGATTGTCGTGATCATCAGCAATCTGTGGCGCTTCAGCCAAAGCCTGCCCGATTACCGCCAGCTGGAAAAATACGAGCCGGCGGTCACCACCCGCCTGTATGCCGGCGACGGTCAGCTGTTGAAGGAATACGCGGTGGAGCAGCGGCTGTTCATGCCGGTCGGCAAAATCCCCGATCTGGTCAAGCAGGCGTTCATCTCCGCCGAAGACAAAAAGTTTTATCGGCATTCGGGGATTGATTATGTCGGCATTGTCCGCGCCGTTATCAGCAACGTGAAAAACCTGGGCAGCGGCCGCCGGCCTTCGGGTGCGTCGACCATCACCCAGCAGGTGGCCAAAAACTTTCTGCTTTCTTCGGAAGTGTCTTATGTCCGCAAAATCAAGGAAGCGCTTTTGGCCTGGCGGATTGAACAGGCGTTTGGCAAAGATCATATTCTGGAACTGTATCTGAACGAAATTTACCTCGGCAACCGCTCTTACGGCGTGGCGGCGGCGGCGCTCAACTATTTTGACAAGCCGCTGTCGGAACTGACGCTGGAGGAAGCCGCCTATCTGGCGGCGCTGCCGAAGGGACCCAACAATTACAATCCCCACGCCCGTTACGAGGCGGCCGTGGCCCGCCGCAACTGGGTGATCGGCCGGATGCTTGAGGAGGGGTATATTGACGAGCTTGCGGCCGAAAACGCCAAGGCGCAGCCGTTGAAAGTGGTGAAACGCGACAGCGGTTTCGTAAAACATGCGGAATATTTCAGCGAGGAAGTCCGCCGCGGAATTGAACGGCGTTTCGGTGCCGAGGCGCTTAACGAGGGCGGGCTGATCGTCCGCACCACCGTTGATCCGCGTCTGCAGGAAATCGCCACCCGGGTATTCCGGGAAAAACTGCAGGAGTATGACCGCCGCCACGGCTGGCGCGGGGCAACGGCCAACATCGCTCTTGAAGACGATTATATGTCGGTACTGGAGAAAACGGCGCTGCCGGCCGGAGCCGAAAGCAACTGGGAAAAGGCGGTGGTGACCCTGGTCAACAATGCGCGGGCGGAGATTAAAACGGTTGACGGCGAAACCGGCGTCATTCCTCTTTCCGTTCTTTCCTGGGCAGGCAAAACGCTGCCCGATCAGGGGATCGGCAGGGCGCCGAAATCGGTTAAGGAGGTGCTGAAACCGGGTGACGTGATCTGGGCGGAAAAAATCGGCGAAGAGAAAATCAAAAAACAGAAACTGCCGGAAAACGCTTATAATCTGCGTCAGGTTCCCGACGTCGACGGCGGGCTGATCGCCATCGACCCTCATACCGGCCGGGTGCTGGCAATGGTCGGCGGGTATTCCTACAAACGTTCGCAGTTTAACCGCGCCACCCAGGCGCGCCGGCAGACCGGTTCGTCGTTCAAGCCGTTTGTTTATCTCACCGCGCTGGAAAACGGCTATTCTCCGACCGATCTGATTTTGGACGCGCCGTTTGTGCTGGATCAGGGAGCCGGCCTGCCGAAATGGAAACCGGAAAACTTTACCAAGAAATTTTACGGTCTGATGACTTTGCGCGAAGGAATTGAAAAATCGCGCAATCTGATGACGGTTCGTCTGGCGCAGGACGTCGGCATGGACAAGATTTCCGCCTTTGCCAAAAGAACGGGCATCAACGACCATCTGCCGGAGCTGCTTTCAATGTCGCTCGGCGCCGGTGAAACCCGGCTGATCGACCTCACTTCCGCCTATGCGGAAATTGTCAACGGCGGCAAAAAAATACAGCCGTATCTGATTGAGCGCATTCAGGATCGTTATGGCCGTACCATCTTAAAAGAGGATAATCGTGACTGTGCCGGCTGCAATTACGATGTTTGGGAAAATCAGCCGACCCCGCAGCTGGCAGACGGCCGCGAGCAGGTGTTTGACAGCCTGTCGGCGTATCAGATGACTTCGATTCTGGAAGGCGTGGCCACCCGCGGCAGCGGCGCCCGGCTGCGGCGCCTGAACAAACACCTGGCCGGCAAAACCGGAACCACCAACGACAGCAAAGAAGGCTGGTTTGTCGGTTTTTCGCCGGATCTGGTGGTCGGCACCTACATCGGTTTTGACGAACCGCGGACGCTCGGCCGCTGGGAAACCGGCGCCAGCGTGGCGCTGCCGGTATTCTATGCGTTTATGGAAGAGGCGCTGAAAGATCAGCCCGATATTCCGTTCCGCATTCCCGCGGGCATCAAACTGGTGCGGATCAATTACAAAACCGGAAAACCGGCGGTGCCCGGGGACCAGGTGGTCATTACCGAAGCGCTGAAGCCCGACTTTGACTTTGAAACGGCCGGCCAGCGCATCATTAACGGCAGTTCCGACAACGACAATGACGGAGAAGACGACCGCAACGATTTCAAACGTTTCGGCAATTCCGCCGACAGCGAAAACTTCCAGCTCGGAACCCAGTATTAGTCAACTTTTCAACCTATTGAAAGGAAAAACATGCAGGCAGAAGTATTAACCTTAATTGACGAGATCAAGCAGTCGCTTTCGCTGCTGAGGAGGTCTCTTTGACTACGATAACGCCGTTTTGCGTCTGGAAGAACTGGACGCGCTGACCGCCGCGCCGGAACTGTGGAACGACGCCGCCCGCGCACAGAAGCTGCTGAGCGAAAAAAATTCGCTGGAAGAAAGCGTCACCGCGCTGAAGCAAACGGAAACGTCGTTAAACGAATTAAGCGAACTCTGTGAACTGGCGGAAGAGGAGGGTAATCGGGAACTGGTTGCCGAGATCATAACCCAGCTGGAGGAGCTGAAGGTAAAAACCCGCCGCGGCGAGTTGGAAGCGCTGCTTTCCGGCGAAGCCGACAAAAACGACGCCTTTCTCGAAGTTCATGCCGGCAGCGGCGGCACCGAGGCTCAGGACTGGGCGGAAATGCTGCTCAGAATGTATACCCGCTGGGCGGAAGCGCATCAATATAAGGTGGAATATGTGGAGGAAGCGGAAGGCGACGTTGCCGGGCTGAAGTCGGCAACCGTCAAAATCAGCGGACACAACGCGTATGGTTGGCTCAAGTCGGAAACCGGCGTTCACCGTCTGGTGCGGATTTCGCCGTTTGACAGCAACGCGCGCCGCCATACCAGTTTTGCCTCGGTCGGCGTTTATCCCGACATTGACGACGAAATCCGAATTGAGATCAACGAGTCCGACTGCCGGGTCGATACCTACCGCGCGTCGGGCGCCGGCGGCCAGCACATCAACAAGACCGATTCCGCGGTCCGTATCACCCATATTCCGACCGGAATCGTAGTCCAATGCCAAAATCAGCGTTCGCAGTTTCAGAACCGCGACGCCGCTTGGAAAATGCTTCGCGCGCGCTTATATGAAATGGAACTGAAAAAACGCGAAGACGCGGCGCAGGGAGAAAGGGATTCGATGGGCGACAACGGCTGGGGCTATCAGATTCGCTCCTATGTTTTGCAGCCCTACAAACTGATCAAGGATCTGCGCACCGGCGCGGAAACTTCGGACGCCAAGGCGGTTTTGGACGGTGACATTGATTTGTTTTTGGAGGCGGCGCTGGCCGATAAGGTAAGCAACAAATGAAAAAAGTTTCAAACCGGCTTTATCTGGCCCGTAAAATCTTTGATTATACGGTGGTTTTAATCCTGATTCTGCTGCTTTTGTTCATTTGGCAGCTGTACCGCGGGCCGATTGCGGTTCCTTTTCTCAAGCCTTATATCATCGCGGCCTTAAACCAGGATAACGAAAACGCGGAAGTGACGGTGGACAGCGTCAACATTGAGCTGGTGCGTTCGATTAAACCGATCAAAATCATTGCCAAAAACGTGGTTTATGAAGAAAACGACGGCCATATGCGGATAAACGCGCCGGGGGTGGCCGTTTCGTTCAGTATCCGGGCGCTGCTGCAGGGCGTGATTGCGCCGAGTTCAATTGAAGTGAACAATCCGTCGGTTTACATTTTCACCGATTACGGCGTCAGGGACAAAACCCGTGCGGCGGAAGTCAGCCGCAAGCAGATAGACTATTACGTGACGGCGTTTGAGGAGTTTCTCGAGCGTTTCAATTCGCCGGACAGGACTTATTCGGAAAGTTATATCAACGACATAGAAATCAACAACGGCAAGGTGGAGTTCCATGAGGTTGACCTCGGCCGCAAATGGGAATTTGCCGACCTCAATTACAATTTTGAGCGCAACCTTACCGATATCGAAACCGAAATCAGCGGGTCGGTCAAACTGCGCGACAAGCTGGTCAGCGTCGGTATGGAAGCCCGTTATCGTCCTTCCGACAACCGGCTGGCGGCGCAGATTTACTTTTCCGACCTGGTGCCGGCCGACATCGTCGACACATATGTCAACGGCGGCGCCCGCCGCGACTGGTACAACGTCAACCTGCCGATCAACGGCAAAATTGCCGCGCTGATCAATTTCAACGAATTTTTGAAAAACCGCGGCGACCTGATCGAAGCGGTGGACACCGCGCTGGAAAAAATCAAGTTTCAGCTGGAAGGAGGGCGCGGTTTCATCCTGTTTGACACCGGCGATGCCGATTCCCGCTATGACATTTCCTCTTTTATGCTGGAAGGGGAGATCAACGGCGGTCTGGACCGGGTAGCGATCGAAAACGCCGACTTTTATCTCGGGGAGCAGAAGGTAACGCTCGGTTTCAATGTTTCCGGGCTGGAAGATTATCTGCTTAAAGATTCCAAAAAGAATTTGCGGTTGTCGCTGACGGCGGATATCAGAAAGCTGAAATTTGACGACCTTTACACCTACTGGCCGCGCTATGTCGCTCCCGATGCCTGGGAGTGGTGCCGGGACAGCATTTTCGGCGGCGATGCCAAGAACGCCCGTTTTGAATTTGACTTCGGCTATGACGAAAAAACGAAAACTTTCGGGCTGACGGACCTGAAAGGGAAGGCCTATATTGCCGATTCGAACCTCCGCTACATCAATACCATGCCGATGGTCAACAATGTTTACGGCGTTTTCAGCGTTACTCCGACCAGCATCAATATCGCGCTTGACAAGGCGGTGTCGGACGGCATCATGCTGAGCGAAGGAAACGTTCTGATCTATGACCTTGACAAGTACAACAACTATATCGACATCCGGCTTTTTTCCAATTCTTCGATTGCCGACGCTTTGAAACTGATCGACCACAAGCCGCTGGAGTTTACCTCGCAGATGGGGCTGCATCCTGAAGTTATCGAAGGGGAAGCCGACACCGAGCTGGGACTGAAATTTGAACTGAAAAAAGACCTGGACTACGACGACGTGAACGTGACGGTCAACTCAAAGCTGCACAACGTGCGGATAAAAGACGCCGTGGACGGCCGTCCGATAACGGCAAAGGAACTGGAACTGGCTGTTGACAACGACGGCATGTCGGTCAAAGGCGACGCCGAGTTTGACGGCATTCCGCTCAAAATCGTCTGGGACGAGCGTTTCAAGACCGACAAGCCTTACCGCAGCCGCTATCAGGCTTCGCTTAAGCTGGATGCCGCCGGCGCCGAAAAGTTCGGCCTGAATTACGAAATGCTGAAACCGCCTTATTTTGAGGGCAGCGCGGAGGTGGAGGCGACGGCGACCCAGGGCGGCGACGACAAGCTGACGGTCGACCTGAAGGCCAAACTGCAAAAAGCGGTGATGAACTACAGCTTTTTGGGTTTTTACAAGCCTGCCGGCGCGGCGGCGGATTTTGGCGCCAAACTGGTTTTTGCCAAAAAGCAGCTGACGTCGATCCCCGATTTCAAACTGCATAAAAGCGATTTTGACATTGCCGGTAAAATCAGTTTTGACAAGAAAGGCGCGGTCCGCGTGGTCGATATCGGCAAAATCAAAGGGCCAAAAACGCAGGCCGGCGCCAAAATAGAAATGCCTTCCGGCAAAAACGGCGTCGTCAAAATCAATATTTCCGGCGACAGCTATGATTTGTCCGAGTTTTTTGACCGCGGCAAAAACAGTTCGGCCGCTGCCGGCGAAGCAGAAAACGATTGGGAAAAAACGCCGGACGTTGACGTCAACATTGCGGTTAACCGCCTGTGGACCAACCCTGACGTGTCGGTGACCGGTTTTGCCGGCAGCGCCAGGCTCAGAAACGGCGTCGGCGTGCATGAAGTGCACATGATCGGCAATTATGACCATAATCGCAGCATGAACCTGAAAGTGGATTATGTTCCGCGGCCGAACGGCGAATGGCTGCTTTCCGTCAGCAGCAACCATGCCGGCAATACGCTGCGCTTTTTGCGTATCTATAACGACATGCACGGCGGCAATCTGCAAATAGAAGCCAAAAAGGGAGCTGACGGGGAGTTTATCGGTCATGCCAAAATCCGCGATTTCAGCCTTCACAACACGCCGCTTCTGGCCCGGCTACTGACGGTGGCCTCTTTCAGCGGCATGGTGGACATGCTGACTGGGGAAGGGATGACGTTTTCCCATTTCGACGCCCCGTTTAAATACAAAAATCGCATATTATCTGTAAAAAGCGGCAAAACCTACGGTAACGTCGTCGGGCTGACGTTCAGCGGCGCCTACAACACCGCCAACGAGGACATCAGCATCAAGGGGATGATCGCTCCGGCTTACGGACTGAATACGCTGATCGGACGGATTCCTCTGGTCGGCAGCCTGCTGGCCGGCAAAGACGGCACCGTGTTTGCTGCCAACTATTCGATTACGGGCAAGGCAAGTGATCCGAAAGTTCGCCTGAATCCGCTTTCGGTATTGAGTCCAAATTCGTTAAAAGACGCGGTTTCCAGCGTGTTCGGAGGAGAAGATGACAAGTTCTAAATATAAGATCGGCATAGACTTTCACGGCGTAATTACCGCTTCTCCGGCGTTTTTCCGCGACTTTACCGCGCTGGCGTTTGACCGCGATTATGAAGTTTTCGTCATTTCGGGAGGACCTTATCTGGTGGTGAAGAATTTTCTCGATTCCTGGAAGATCCGATACAACAACATTTTTTCGCTGATCGACCATTTTGCCAGCCGCGGACAAGTCAAATATTTTCCCAACGGCAACTTCAAAGTGCCGGACGAATTGTGGGACAAAGCAAAAGCGGAGTATTGCCTGCAAAACGGCATTGACATCCAGATCGACGACACGCCGGGTTACGGCGCGTCTTTTTCCACCCCTTTCTGCTGCTACAATCCGGAAAACCGGACTTGTGAAGTCGGCGGAAAAGTCATCGACTTCAACGCTTCTCCCGAACAGTCGCTGCGGGAAGTGGAAGAGTTTTTGTCCCGCAAACACTGAAACGGTATCGCCGGAAAAAGATAAAAACAAAAGGTTCTTCTTTTCGGGCGATAAGAATTTTCAGGCGATAACCCGGGCAATAAAAAAGCCCCCGGCCGGATCCGGGAGCTTTTTTGACGACCTGATTTGCAGATGTAAAATCTTGCCGGTTACCAGGCGTAATTCAACCCGATGCCGAAAGCCGCGGCGTCGTACGAACTGCCGTAAGTGTAGTGCGTCCAACCGTAGAAGGACAGGCGGTTCCCAAAGCCGTAACGGCCGCCGAGTTCGATTCTGCCGAGCGTCTGATTGCGGAGAGAATCGGTCGGCCGCAGACTGTCGATCCTGACGTCGCCGCTGTCGCCGAACGTTTGTATGACGGAAGGACGGATGTAAACTTTGGCCGTTCCCTCGTCGTAATAAAACGTTTTCTCCAGCTTGATGCCGGCTTCCGCTTCAAAGTAGTTCAAATTGTCGTATGCGGCCGTCGTTCCCGCCCGGTCGTGAATGTCGCCGTAGTTGATATGGGCGTAGGAAATGCCGAGCGACGGTTCCAACGTCAGCGTTTTTCCCAAACCGTAAACGTAACCGGTTTCCAGGCTGCCGCCGAACTGATCGGCGTCGGTGTCCGTCTTAATGGTACCGTCGTCGGTTTTGACGTCGGCTTTTTGAATGCCGCCGAAAACCGTGCTCATGACATACAGGCGGTTTTTATCGAAGCGGTAATACAAGCCGCCCAGCCAGCTGTCGATGTCAATGCGGCTGCCAAGGGTTGAGTTGTAATACGTTCCTTTGCCGGAAAGGTCATACTGTCCGCGGCGGTATGCGGCGAAAACGCCGAGTTTGTTATGTGCGTCGGCCTGGATGTCGAAACCGCCGGTAATGCCCCAGACGTCGGCTTCCATGTCGACCGGCTTGTCGATATTTGCGTTTTGATAGCCGGCGTCTATCCAGGCGTTGCGCAAAACACTGCCGTCATATGCTTCGTCATAAACACCGCAGCAGTTGTTGCTGAATATTTTTCCGGCGGCGACTTTGGCGGAAATTATTCTGCTGAGGCCGCGGGTCAGTTCTGCCGCGGCGGCAGGCAATCCGCCGTAGGCAACATATTCCGGCGCCACCGGACGAACGACCGGCGGCTGCGGCTCGGGTTCCGGTATCGGGGTCGGTTCCGCTTCCTTCGGGAACAGCCATTGTTTGTTAACCGCGTCATATTTGACGGAAATGTTATATTCGTACGGGTTGCCGACCATGCGCGAAATGACGAAACCGCCTTTGGTCGCGTCGTCGTCGTCCGGTGTGTTGGCAAAAACGATGTCTTCCGTTTGTTTAACGCTGCTCAGCATATTGAGAATGAGACCGGTGGTGCCGGTCAGATCGCCGCTGATGTTAAGAACGTCGGAAACGTTTTCGGCCGTGTTGACGTCCAGCCGGATGGCGGCGCCGTCGGCCCGGTAACCTTTCAGGTTGACGGTGCCGATGGTGTTGTTGGCAATGTCCAGCATGGCGTTTGTCAGTTCAACAAACTGATTGTCGAGAAATGCTTCCGATTTCAGCACCAGCGACACGTATCGGCCACGTTCAGTTTTTCCGCGTTGTCAACTCTGCCGTTTAGCACCAGGTTGCCGCTGCCGTCGCCGGTAATGTTGATCAAGTAGCCGTTTTCGCCGTTAATGCCGCCGTTAAACGTCATCGTGCCTTTGTTGGTGATGTTGATGTCAAGCCGATAATGATAGTCTTGTTTTTCATTGTGTTCAGTCCTTTTTTCCAAAGCAATGTTCATCGGGTTGAAGTAGACAAAGCGATTGTGAAAAGCAGGTTTGCTCTAAAAAAACTCATTAAAACGATCCTTTTTTCAAAGCAGGAATTTTTTTCTTTCAACGATGAATTAACTCATTGATAAAAATGATTAATCGGGTATTATACAAAAATGAAAACTGGACAATATGCGTGTTGAAAAAAAAGGATCCTTTTTCTGCCGCGTTTTTTGTTCTTTTTTGTTTCAAATATATGAATAAGAATCAATACCTTACTGCATAATTTTTACAAGAGTGGAACGTTCGAAAAAAAAGGATCCTTTTCTTCAGGCTTGTTTATGTTTTTTGTGCAAAAGTGCAATAAAATCGTTTGTCTGCCGGGGTATCTGTCTGCCGGAGTGCTTTGCAGCGACAAAAAAACTCCCCGGAAAACCCGGGGAGTTTGATTTTTAGAGCCGGAAGAACATCAAATAAACGGTACCGAAAACATCAGCCCTTTGTTTTTCAACAAGTTGTTTTCGTTGCGTTTGATTTTGAACTGCGAGCCTTCGCCCAGCTCTTTTTCAAACACTTCGCCGTAGTTTCCGCTTTCCTTCAGATAGGTTTGCAGCCATGTCGGCGCCAGCTTGAAACGCTTCCACAATTGTTCGTCCAAGCCCAGCAGGTTGCGGGTTGAGGGGTCTGTCGAACTGACGTGGATGTCGACGTTTTTGGAGGTAAGGCCGGTTTCTTCCGCCTGCTTGACCGCGTTCATCGTCCATTTGATAATGCTTTTTAACATGGTGTTGTCTTTGTCGGCATAAACGTAAATCGGGCGGACGGTAATGGTTTCCGGCAGCATTTCGACGTCGGAAACGCCGGCCGGGCTGTGAATGACGATGTCGCGCAGAATCATTGAATTGCCGGTAAACAACTGGCAGCGGTTGAGCAGAAACGCCTCTTTGGCCCGCTGGATGTTGGGAAACGTCAGAAACGAGAAGTCGAGCTGATATTTGTCATTGTAGACTTTCAGTTTGGCCAGATCGTCGCTGTTGTTGACCACGCAGACTTTTTTGCCCCTGTAGGCTTCCATGGAAGTGGCGCCTTTGACGGCATGCGCCAGAAAGACCTGCCGGTCATAATACCAGACGTCGACCGGCGCGGCGCGGGTCGACATTTCGGTCGTGGCCGAAAACGGCAGTCCGCCGATCATAACGTCGATTTTGTTGGTGTAAAAGGCGTTTGACACCTGGTTTGAAAAAAGCGGCACCATTTCGATTCTGTCGCTTCTGCCGAAAACGGCGGTGGAAAGCATTTTGCACAATTCGACGTCAATTCCCTGCCAGTTGCCTTTTTCATCCCGCCAGGCGAGGATTTTGTTGCCGGTTTCCGTCCCGCAGTAGATTTTGCCGCGGGTGTGAATGTAGTGCAGACCGGCGTTGACGGTCGGTTTGGGGGCGGCGGCAAAGGCCGGTGCGGCGGCCAGCGCCGAGAATGCGAGGCATAACCATAATTTTAGTTTCATTTTAACAACCATTTTGCTATTATGACTTCAGAATGATTGCTAATATAGGGCATTTTTTTATGAAAAGTAACTGTTTTTTACGACTTATCATTTTTTTTGTGCTGCTGACGCTTGCCCTGCCGGCGGCGGCCGAACCTTTGAGCGAAGCGGAAGCGCGCGCGTTCGGCGAAACCAAGGGCAGAGAGCTGTTGAACACTTTTGCCGAAAAAGATCCGGCGGTAAAGTATAAGAAGCTGGACGAGCTTTTTTTAAATTATGTGGATCTTGACTATATTTCGCGATTCGTCGTCGGCAAATACTGGCGGCAGATGAGCGCGGAACAGCAGAAGAAATATCAGGAGCTGTTTACCCGTTATGCCTTAAACGTCTATAAGGGCTTTCCGCTTAGTTTTGACGACAATCTGGATTTTGTGATTTCCGACGTTGAGCGCGACGGGGAATATGCGCTGGTGCGCACCAATATAGATTACCGCGGCATGGACGGCAAGGCGACGACTTTTCTGGTCGAATTCCGGGTGCATAAGAAAAACGGGCGGATTATGATAACCGACATCAAAGTGGCGGAGAGCTCGCTCATCCTTTCTTACCGCGGCCGTTTTTATCAGATGATTGCCGATGCGGACGAGGAAATGGAATGGTTTTTGGAAGATTTTGAGCTGCTTGCGGATTCGGGGGAAAAATTCTATTCCGAAACGGAAGAATAGTTCGAAGAAACATGCCGTTGTTTGCAAATCCCCGGTTTGCCGCCGCAAGCCGGGGATTTCTTTTCCGTTTTTCCTCCGGCCTGAAAAGGCAAAAGCAAAAAATGGACAAAAAATAAAAAATGGCGGAAATCGTTGTTAGATAAAGCTTTTAGTAAATACAACAGGTTGGCAAGGGTGAATGTTTAACAAAAAATAGCCTAAAAAATGTTTTTTTCGCAAAAACCGCTTGCTTCCCGAAAATATTTATGCTACATTAACACTATAAAAAATAATTTTATTTAATTACATTGTCTTATAATTCACAATAACTTTTCTTGAAAATAAAGGAAAGAAAGGAAGAGTTTCGAGTATTTTTTCGGTACGGAGACTTCTAAAGACATGTAATTTTCTAAACCCAGTAAATAACAAAAATAATAATATGGCGCAGAAGATTTTTAAGAACATCTACGTGATGTTCACTTTAGTAGTTATGTCTATCGTTGTTGCATCTTGCGACAAATCTGAAGACGAGTTTTTGTTGAACACCTATAACAACGGTGGCAACAATAATAGCGAGATCACGATTAACGTGAAGCGCGATGCCGAAAACGGTATTATCGAGGCTTCTCGCGAAGTCAACGGTCTCCGTCAGGATACAACCATTACGGTTGCTCTTGGTGGTGTTAATTTCGACATCACTCCGGTTGACACCATTAAGGTGGCTTCCGCAGAAGTAATCCGTTCCAACTTTGCCGAAATCGGTGAAGCCGAGGTAGAAGAGTATGAAGAAAACGGTGTTTATTTCACCAAAACTTCAAAATCCTACCGCGATGAACTCACCGGTTATGCCAAGGATATCAACATCTCTTATCTTGATGCATACACTTACGTATGGGGCAAGAAAGTTGAATTCCCGCAGGCAAACGGCGCAGTTGAAGTTGTTGAGGAAATCAACGTTCTCGACGAAGGTATCAAGGAAAAGATGCATTACTATACGGCTACCACTCAGTACAAAGTCGCTTTCATGGAAGGCAGCTCTGTTGAGAAAGGTCTGGAAGTGTTGGCTATCGACGCCGATGATACTTTATTGAGCACCGAAAAAACCGACGAGGGTTACGAAACCCTTACTTCTACTACAGCTAAGAGCTGGGTTGAAATTACTCGTACATACAAAATTTCCGGCGCAGTTGCTACTCGTTACGAAGTTGTTCTGAACAACGGTGTTTCTGCTCCTGCTTACGAAGTGATGAATGTTGAGTCTTTCAATCTTTCTTCCAAAGGTGCAAACCTGGAAGAAGCTTCTGTTTCCGGCAACCGCGAAGAAGGTAACATCAAAGTTACTTCCTATCGTCAGAACTATGTCGTAGGTAACAACATTTTCGATCGTACATTTGTTCTCTCTTATGAGACTGCCGTACTGACCGTTGATGAAAAAACTTTCGACATGCCGAGCCGCAAATATGAGAACGTAACCGACGGTAACTTCAATATCACCGATATGGAAGGCATCACCGGTTATGACCGTGTACTGTACACTCACAACATGAGCGCTACTTTCAACGGCAACTCTGTTGCAGCAAAAGCAGAAGTTGAACTTCGCATGGTAGAGGTTAAGGATGAGCTCATCAGCCGCGTAATCGTAGAAGACGGCAAAGATTATATCAATGCTTCAACTACGAAATCTTGGGTTAAAGTTAAGGAAGTATGGTCTGTAGGCGGCGAAAAGGTATATACCAAGTCAGTTAACCTGATTAACGGTATTGCTGCCCCAGCTAAGATCACAAAGATCCTTGCCAGCTTTGACCTGAACAGCGCAGCTGCTTCTCTTGGCGGTGAAAAACTGGTTAAGACTGAAACTAAGGGTGATTTCAAGGTTATGACTTACGAGCGCACCTATACGGTAGCAAATGATAAGTTTACCCGCGTTTTCACTTTGAGCTATCAGAAAGCCGTTTACACCGTGATCAACCATAATATGCCTTATTCCGAATATGAAAACGTTGCAGACAATGGCTTCAATATGAGCGATATGTCTAATACGACTCAGAACGGTAAGACTTATAACCGCAAGAACTACGTTCATACTATGAGCGCAATGTTCAACGGTTACGATGCCAAGGCCAACGCCGAAGCAGAGTTGTTGGTTGAAATGGAAGTTCCTCGCGAAACTCCGTCTTGGCTGGGTAACCCGACCGGAGCAAAATATACCCGCGTGCAGAAAGCTGCCGGACAGAAGTTCATGGACATGATCGTTTTCACTTATGAGAACGGTGTTGTTATGGCTCCTAACGGCAAGGTAGACATGAGTTTGATCTATGCTTTCAACGCATCTGTAGCATCTGCAAACGGCGTAGACGTTTGTATCAACGGTGCATACAGCGGTGTATTCGGCAACGGTAAATGGCAGCCCGCCAAAATTACCATGGTAAGCGGTCGTTGGATCTATGCAGGCAAGTCCTCTTCTTGGGATCACACTGTAATGGAAACCAATGCTGTAACCCTTGGTATCGGTGTTGACGTGACTCCGATTCCGAGCGCGCAGAAGACTACAATCAGCAACGGTAAGATCACTATTTCTTACGCTGCTAACAACGGTAGCACAACTGCAAATTCTTCTCTGTCATTGCGTTAATTTTTTACGTTGTGAACAGTAAAGAACGTTCGTGTCAAGGATACTCTCTCATCCCTCTCCGGAACCAAAATTCCGGGGAGGTGTACTAAAAAAATCTGGGGCTATTCCCGCATTCCTTTAAAAACAAGAAAAGATGAAAAATATAGTAATTGCCATTGTAGCAGTATTGGCAACTGCATTCGTGAATGTGAGCAGCGCTAGCGCTCAGTCAGTAACTTTTGGTTCTGAAAAGAAAGGTCTTGCTTCCGAACCTTCTGCAGAAATGCAGGAGATCGCCAAGGTCGATTCTATGACCCTGGATTATATGGAAGCTTTCGCTTCTCGGAAACATGACGAGCTTATGCTCAAAACTTCCGACGGTAAAACGTACTGGAAGGGACGCGCGATTGAAGGCTTCTTTATCGGAGCTGTCGGCGGAGCATCCTATATTCCGAACGCTAAGAGTTTCTCTTATGTGTTTGGAGCAGAAGTTGGTTATACCATGTGGTGGGGTGACTTTTTGGTTACCGGCCGCGTAGGTGAAATCAATTTCGACGGTTTGACCTATATGGCGCCGTCTGCCTTTGGTGAAGTGAGAGTAAATCTCGCACACTGGGGTAAAAACAAGCAGCATCGCTTTTACGTTGGTGGCCGTGTCGGTTACCAGTATACTGAAAGCGATAATTCTATCTCAGAATCCGGTGATGGTTACGATTTTACTCGTAAATCGTCTCTGAAAGGTTCTGGTCTGGGTTATGGTGCAGTCCTTGGCTGGGAAACCCGTCAGTTCATGAGCGGAAACCGTTTTGGTATCCAGCTCGCCGCTTACACTTATGACGTGCAACATGCAACGTCAGGAAAAGTAAACGGAGAAGTAGTTGCTGATAAGAATATCGTCAAGCAAGGCTGGCAGATTGAGCTCACTTTGAGCTATCGCTTCCAGTTCGGCAAAACGAAGAAAAACTACTAATTCTAGTTTCGCTGCAAAAGCATCAATATATTTTCAGATGTCGGAGGTTTTCCTCCGGCATCTTTTTTTTATTAATGTCTGATAGAAAAGCCCGAGTTTGACCCGGAGCCGAATGCTGCGGTGTTGGAACAACACCGCTTCGCGCCTTTAATCATGGTCAAACCGCAAGCTTTGTAACTGCTGTAGAACCACGGAGTTACCCGTGGATATCTATGTGCCGTCGACCGCTTTTCAAAATAACTTTCCCGTACAAGGCAAAAACCTCAATCTCGCTTATTTCGGCGCCTTATTTTTTGTCATTCCGCTTTTTGCAAGATTTCCGGACAGATTCGGGATGGTGAGGCGGAAAACTCAATCTCTCTTGCATATCTAAAATCTCCCGCATACTGTCCGATAAAACTCTTTGTCCGCTTCACCGGCTTGGGCATAATCCCTGAATTCTCTCCTTTGTGCCGTCAAACTGACCGATTCTTCCGTTAGCATGCGTTCGGTAATTACCATGTCGGGTTTGTTTGGGCATCTCATTTTTAGGCTATGCCTTAAAAATTATCTTCCGCACTTCAGGTCTTGTTTCGGTGTTTGTTTTCCTTTCTTCCTCCCTTCCTTCTTTTTCCCCTTTCTTTGCTTTTTCCCCTCAAGCTCCCGAACCGGGGCAGGGTGCCAAAGCAGCGAGCCGCCGCTTCCACACCGCTTTCCCCTCTCGCAAGCTCCCGAACCGGGACGGGATGACAATATGAGTTTGTTTTCGCGTTCACAGGGTGACAGAGGCGGAGAGAGGACGGAAGCGGCCGTTTGTAAGCCGACTGACAGGGTTTGTGTTTGTTTGCGGGATGGTAAGGGGTGCTTACGGAATGCGCAAGAGGACCGCCGGCGGAATATAAAAGAGGACTGTTTTCGGGATGGCAAAGCGGATTTTATCAACAAGAGGAAAGGGGAGATTCGCCTGCGGACTCGCCGTCTATCAATATTTTTAGACAAAATAGAAAAAATATGCCGTTTTCAGTCAAAAATAAGTTGTGGTTTTAATTCTTTTATGGTACAGTATAAACGACAAAAATTATTCTGTTATTACATTGATTATCATTGTAAATGTCTCTGATGAAAATGATTTTTCAAGCATTGGGAGACCTGCAGAAGCAATTTTTCTATATATTTCCTAAAAAAATAATCAAATAACTTTTAAAAACAAAAATATGGAAAAGAGAAATGTCTTTTACAGCATTGTAGCCATTTTTATGATGCTGACTTTTGCTATGTTCACGTCATGTGACAAGGCGCTGGAAGAGTTTAGTCTTAATGTGGAGCCTGATAGCGGTCCAGACACCAACACGGAAGTGACCATTACCGTGACCCGCGACAGCGAAAACGGTAAGGTGACGGCCTCGAAAGATGTCAACGGCATCAGGCAGGACACCACGGTGATTGTGCCTTTGGGCGGCGTAAATTTCGAGATTTCGCCCTTGGATACGATCAAAGTGAACAAGCCCGAAGTGTCGTCGGTAAGCTTTGCCGAAACCGGCAGCAACTCCGGCAACTGGGAAGCGGAAGGCGTGTCTTATACCAAGACGGTCAAGACCTATCGTCATGAAATGACCGGGTATCTGAAAGACATCACCATTAGCTACCTGGATGCGGAGATGACGCTCTGGGGCAAGAAGGTTGTTTTTCCGGCAGCAAACGGCAGCGTTGCTTTTGAAGACGGCGGTATCAGCGTTGTCGACGAAGGCATCAAGGACAAGGTTCATTATTATCTCTCGACTTCAAGCTACAGGGTTGCCTTTATGGGCGGCAGCAGCATAGAGAGAGGATATGAACGTTTGGCAATAAATGCAGACGATGTTTTGCAGAGTACCTCAAAAACCGACGAAGGCTATGAAACGCTTTCTTCGACCACGGCCAAAAGCTGGGTTGAAATTACGCGTACCTACAGCCAGTCGGGTTCCGTTGTTTCCAGATACGAAGTGATCCTAAAGAACGGTATCGGCGCTCCGGCGTACGAAATCCGTACGGTAGAAAGCTTTGAACTGGAAAAGAAAAACGCCGTTTCCGGCGAAACCGTCGTCAGCGGTACCCGTACCGAGGGCAACATCACGGTTACTGCGCATACGCTCGATTATACGGTCGGATGCGATTTGTTTGACAAGGTGTTCACCCCGTTCTGGGAAACTGCGGTTCTGAAGGTTGACGGAAAAGAGTTTGAGATGCCGTCCCGCGCTTACGAAAACATCACGGACAAGGGATTTAAACTGACGGAAATGTCGGAAAAGGACAATTACGAGCGCCGGCTCTACACCCACACCATCGGTGCCACTTTCAACGGCAACTCGGCCGAAGCCGTTGCCGAAGTCGAATTGCACAAGAAAGCGGAAGACAAGCTGGAAAGCCAAGTGATTGTCGAAGACGGCATGGAATATGTCGACGCGACGACGACCAGGTCATGGATCAAGATCAAGGAAGTATGGTCCGTATCGGGCGAAAAAGTGTATACGAAATCGGTTAACCTGACCAACGGCATCAATGCCCCGGCCAAGGTGATCAAGATTTTGGAAGACTTTACCTTAAACCAGATATCGGCTGTCCTTGGCGATGAAGTCTTGGCGGAAACCGAGACTGTCGGCGATTTTACGGTAAGGACTTATCAGCGGACTTATACGGTCGGCAACAACAAGTTTAACCGTATATTTACGTTGTCTTACCAACGTGCGTTTTACAATCCGCTGGATCACAGCATGCCGTTTGCGGAATACGAAAGTGTTGCCGACAACGGATTTGCAACCGCGGACATGACGCAGATCACCGAAGAGGGCAAGACTTACGACCGCAAGAGCTACACGCACTCAATCGGCGCCAGCTTTAACGGTCATCCGGCGGAAGCCAAAGCGGAAGCCGAATTGCGGGTTTTGGCCTCGGACATCATGACCAGTCAGGAAATCATTGAAGACGGTATGGACTATGTGGATGACAACACCACCAGATCCTGGATTAAGATTAAGGAAATCTGGACCGTGTCCGGCGAAAAGACTTATGTAAAATCGGTCGATTTGACCAACGGTATTGCGGCTCCGGCCAAAGTTACCAAGATTTTGCCGAGTTTTGCGCTGGCATCTGTCTCGCCGTCTTTGGCCAACGAAAGTTTGCTTAAAACCGAAACTGTCGGTGATTTTACGGTCAAAAGTTATCAGCGCACCTATACGGTTGCCAATGATAAGTTTAACCGTGTCTTTACCCTCAGCTACCAACGAGCTGTTTACAATCCGCTGAAGCATAACATGCCGAACCCGGAATATGAAAACATCTCCGATAACGGTTTTAAAACGGCAGATCTGTCGCAAACGGTCAGCGGCGGCAAAACATATGATCGCAAGAGCTATGTGCACACTATGGGCGCAAGGTTCAACGGTCACGATGTCAGCGCTGTCGGTGAAGCCGAGTTGTGGGTGGAGGTCAATGATGAACTGAAAGAACGGACGATTGTGGAAGACGGCAAAGACTATATTGACGCTTCAACCACAAAAAGCTGGATCAAGATTAAAGAAATCTGGTCCGTATCGGGCGAAAAGGTGTATACCAAATCGGTGAACCTGAAGAACTCGATCACGGCGCCGGCTAAGATTACCAAGGTTTTGGAAAACTTTAATCTGATTGCGTCCGGTCCGTCAACAAGCGGAGAAAAACTGACGGGAACCCAAACCGTCGGTGACTTCAAGGTGATGACTTACGAGCGCACCTATACGGTTGCCAACGACAAGTTCAACCGGGTGTTTACGTTGTCTTACCAAAAGGCGATTTATTCTCCGTTGACCCATAATATGCCCCATGCCGAATATGAAAGTCTTGCCGACAACGGTTTTAAGTTGAGCGATATGAGCCGGCTGACCGAAAACGGCAGGATCTATGACCGCAAGAACTATGTTCATACCATGAGCGCCATGTTCAACGGTTATCCGGCAAGTGCGGCGGGCGAGGCAGAATTGCGGGTTTTCGTAAGCGAAGACCGTGATACGCCGAGCTGGCTGGGAAGTCCCAAGTCTGCAAAGTATACGCGCGTTCAGCAAAGTGTCGGCGCCAAGTTTATGGACATGATCGTTTTCACTTATGAAAACGGCGTGGTCATGGCGCCGAACGGCAAAGTGGACATGAACCTGTGTTATGCTTTTGATGAATCCGTAGCGGCAGCAAACGGCGTCGAAACTTGTATTTCCGGCGCATACAGCGGCGTTTGGGGTGCAAACAAATGGCAGCCGGCGAAAGTTGCGGTTGTCAGCGGTCGTTGGATCTATGCCGGCAAAAGTTCTGCCTGGGATCATACAGTTATGGAAAAGAATGCGGTAACTTTGGGTATTGGCGAAGACGTAACGCCGACGCCGGGCGCTCAGAGTTACAAAATTACCGGTAACCGGATTACGATCTCCTACGCCGTAAACAACGGCAGTAAGACGGCTAATACTTCTCTTTCCCTGAAGTGATGATTATCTTCGCGGAAGAAAAAAAAACGGCCTGCAGCTCTCTTGGAAAGCTTCTTTTCGCGGTGCGGAAAGAAGTATGCGTGAAAAATCCTTTACAAACATTTACAATTTGACCCCGGAACATAAAGTTTCGGGGTTTTTTTTAAGGTTGTTTCGTTTTATCGCTAAAAAATCTCCCCGCTTTTGCGGGGAGATTTTTGCGTTTGATCGGCTTGCGGTTTTTAGGCTGCTGCCGGCGGCAAACGTCTGCGGTCAGAACGCATAGTTTAAGCCGATGCCGACGGCGGCGGCACCGTAGCTTGAACCGAACGTATAGTTTGCCCAACC